>Ga0210056_1001178_pt1 | contig 22661 bp, 18 predicted proteins | sample CryGeyCG2014_080_2_FD_183965 | JGI IMG/M metagenome (GOLD analysis project Ga0210056, IMG submission 183965) | Groundwater microbial communities from aquifer - Crystal Geyser CG07_land_8/20/14_0.80 (SPAdes) (version 2) | ecosystem: Environmental > Aquatic > Deep subsurface > Groundwater | place... | reverse complement strand
GGGGCTCACCCCATTAGAAATCTTGCTGTTCTGTTTAGCATTCAGGGTATTTCTAACGGGGCTCACCCCATTAGAAATCTTGCTGTTCTGTTTAGCATTCAGGGTATTTCTAACGGGGCTCATAGTCTAAAAACTTTTTTATCTCTTATATTTATATTTTTATATACATTGCGCGTATCAAATATCATCTTGGCGTTTTTTAAGATTAAATTGTAATTCAGTGATGAATGATCGGCAGCGATAATCACACAATCAAATTTATTCAGGTTATTTTGAGTAAGCGGTAAAGACTTAAAGTTTAAACCGCCTAACTTTAAATAAGGTATTAGGGGGTCGTGGTAGGATATCCTTGCCTTTTCCTTTTTTAAAATCTCAAGTATATCCAAGGCAGGTGATTTTCTTAAGTCTTTTATATCCTTTTTGTAAGTAAGCCCTATGATCAATATTCGTGCGCCGCTCAATTTTATCCCGTTATCGTTAAGTATATTTTCTACGCGCCTTACCACATATTCAGGCATATATGATATCACATCCGAAGCAAGTTTAATAAAACGTGATTTAAATCCGAATTTTTTAGCCTTCCAATATAAATATAAAGGGTCTTTTGGTATACAGGCGCCGCCCACGCCCGGCCCGGGATAAAAAGGCATAAAACCAAAAGGCTTGGTAGCTGCGGCATCAATAGCCTCCCAGATGTTAATCTTCATTTTATGCGCCATCTGCGCCAGTTCATCTATCAAGCCTATATTAACAATACGAAAGGTATTCTCTAATAGCTTAGTTATCTCGGCAACCCGCGGAGAAGAAACCATAACCACCCTATCTATAATAATATCATAGGCCGCCTTACCCAATAAACCAGCTTCCTTAGTTACTCCTCCTATGACTTTGGAAATCTTAGAAACAGGATATTTAACATTCCCGGGATCAATTCTCTCCGGAGAAAAACAAAGCCAAAAATCTTTTCCGTGCCTTAATCCTCCCGATTCGAGGAGCGGCAGGATAACCTCATCGGTAGTGCCGGGGTAAGTCGTGCTTTCCAATATAACTAAACTTCCCTTTTTTAAATTTCGCGATATAGACTTAACCGCTCCTTTTATATAAGATACATCCGGCAGATATCTCTTTTTTAAAGGAGTAGGCACGCAAACAATAACTACATCTGCACCTTGTAATACTTTAAAATCTCCGCAAGGAATTAGCCTGCTTGATTCCAAGGCATCTCTCAATTCTTGCGGGCCTACATCAGTAATATAAGTTTCTTTTCTTTTAAGCCGAGCTAACCTATCAGAATCTATCTCTATGCCAAAAACAACAAAACCTTTCTTAGAAAACTCCACCGCCAAAGGCAAACCAACATAACCTAAGCCCACCACTGCAATTTTAACTTCTTTTTTCTTTAGCCTACTCTTAAATTTACTTAAATAAGCGTTCAGCATATGTCCTTTCTACCAACGCTAATATAGCGGAAACCCAATTTGCGCATCTTTTCAGGTTCATAAATATTGCGTCCGTCAATAATAAGCGGCCGCTTAAGGAGTTTCTTAACTTTAAGCAGATTTAACTCCTTAAATTCGTTCCATTCCGTAGCGATAAACAAACAGTCAGAACCGCGACAAACCAGATAGGGATCACGGCAAAATGTAACTTTCTTAAGAATACCTCTTGCCTTTACCATGCCTTTAGGATCATAGGCCTTAATATTTGCCCCTTCACGTTGAAGAAGCCTGATTAAATCTAACGCCGGAGAATTGCGTATGTCATCTGTATCCGGCTTAAAAGCCAACCCTAATATGCCTATAGTCTTACCCTTAATAATCCAAAGCGAGCCTTTAATCTTATCTACAATAGCATCCTTCTGGCCCTCATTTATTTTTTTTACTTCTTTGAGCAGCTTAAAGTCATATCCCATTTTATCGGCAATACTAACAAGGGCCTCCAGGTCTTTGGGAAAACATGATCCTCCATAACCTATCCCGGCATTTAAGAATCCCTGGCCTATTCTTTTATCTAAGCCCATCCCGCGAGCCACTTCTCTCACATCCGCTTCCGCTATATCGCAGATGCGCGATACAGCATTAATAAAAGAGATTTTAGTAGCCAGGAATGCGTTAGAGGCATGCTTAATCAGTTCCGCGGATTTTATATTGGTTACTACTATCGGCGCATGCAAGGGCCTGTATAATTTAAGCAACAGGTCTCTAGCCCTTTTAGATTCTACGCCTATTACAATTCTGTCCGGATGCATAAAATCATTTATCGCTGAGCCTTCTCTTAAAAACTCCGGATTAGAAGCAACATCAAAGGCAGCCTTGCCTTTAATATGGGTAGTTATAGTCCGCTTTACCCACTCCCCGGTTTCAACCGGCACCGTGGATTTTTCCACGATAAGGCGATAACTCTTTAAATTAATGGCGATATCGGCCGCTACATGCTCTATGCCCGTAAGGTCCGCCTCGCCATTTCCTGAATCCGGAGTCCCTACGGCGATAAAAATTACCTCGGATGCCTTAACCGCATCTTTTATGCTCGTAGAAAAAGACAATCTTTTATTCTTAACATTACCCTTGATTAACTCTTTTAATCCCGGCTCATATATGGGAATCTGCCCCCTTTTTAATGCAGAGACTTTTCCCGAATCATTATCCACGCAGATAACCTTATTACCCAATTTAGCGAGGCAGGCGCCGGTAACTAACCCTACATAACCTGAACCTATTATGGCAATATCCATAGATAACTTCTCTTAAATAATTTTACTGTGCTCCGGATTTAGGTTTACTGTAACTCTGGTTAAATCCGAATTCATTCTCAGGGAAGGCCTTTAACCTAAAAATAACAAATATTCCCGAACCATTAACCCTACTGGTATTAAAAGTTAGATCCATCTCCCAGCAATGCAAATCCCTGGAAATGGTATATTCCTGCTCAAGAGAACCCTTGCCATATTCATTTACCGTACCGGAATAAGTAGCTGCATCTGCGTACTTTTTCAAATTATAGCGTTGGTAAACGGAGAATTTCCACTTAGGATTAAGCCGCCACTTAAAACTAGTAGTTAATTGATTGCCTGATTTTCTCGCATAACGCTGGCCGATTCCAAAAGAGCGCTCCGGGGCAAAATCAAAATTAATATCATAATTAACATTTGAGAAATGATTGTTGTTTTCATAATCCGGATCACCCGCAACTCCGGAATGTTTATAGGTGGCGTCTCCTTCGATCCTTAGCCAGGAGTAAGGAAGAATCTTGTACTTAAAAAGGATATCTGAGAAAGAAGCACCGAGTTTATTAGAGGTACCCGCTTGATAAACAAGAGGAGCGTTCGGATCAGAACTGGGATTAGTAGGCACAGGGATCATTCCGTAAACAATATGGGGAGCGAATGTGTAGCTAGTGCTCACATTAAAATCTACAAAATCGATAGTTGTTTCATTGCCGTTTTTATCTTTTCTCTTAGTTTGCAGCTTATTTGATAATCCCAAGCTAGCGGTATTGCTGGAAGTAAGCATATCCAAGCCATCTATTTGTTTTAAATGGGTGTAGTAAATTGTCGGCGTATGGTTATAGGAATAGCCTACTGTAGGAGTAATTATGTGCCTTAAGCCATCTAAGCCTAAACCTAAAAAATTAGTCTTAACATTAAAAACCCGGTAGAATTTAGTGCTTAAATCCGCTCCGGCATAGAAAACAGTATTTACCGGTAGGGCCTGGCCATCAGCGCCTTTATCATAAACAATCTCGCGGTTTTGGACAAAAGGAGTAAAATTCAAAAAAGCCACTTTCATCGGCAGGGAAAGTTTATTAATAGTATCCAACCTTGTCATAGTCAACTCATCCGGGCTTGTCGGAGCAGTAGAAGCCTTTTTATTAAAGCTGGTAAATACAGAATTGTTATCAAAATACAGCGGAGTATCCCCTAGTTTAAAACCGGGCAGGGTATATTTTATTTCCGGCAGCTTATCCAACTGATCATACCACTGGTTAACGCGTTTCTGCGCTAATAAATCTATGCTGGAATAACTAAAGCTGTGATGGAGCAAGGCATAGGTTAAAGGTTGGGAATCTTGTTCATACTCGCGGTAGAAATAATCCTTTAGGATATTACTAGCCGGATCAAAATATTTTCTCTTCTCGTCTCCTATCTTATTGAACTCTGAGATAAAGTTTGTCCGTTCATCTACGTCCCATTTATGCCGCCAGCGCATCAGATACCTCTGGAATTGAGTGCGCTCAGCCGTAGCAGGAAGCTGATTCGGTTGCTCATTAGAATAATAAAACTTATAATCTCCCCGGCCAAAATAGGTTGTTGAATAATTTAAACCAAACCCTTCGGCCCAACCTAACTTATTCCGGTAATCAAGATACGCCCTGCCACTGGCATTATCAGTAAGGCTATATCTCCATGCGCTTAATACATACGGGCCCCAATCTTTCCTTTTCCCGGGCATAACCGTTACATGCATCAAGGGATCCTCCATAGTATGATCGAAACGGGGAAGATAGAATAGCGGAAAACCACCCAAATATAAAGTATCGTGCTTAGTTTGAATTTTATCTCCGGGCAATACGTTCATCTGTTTTGAGGCAATACGATAATGCGGCTTATCAAAGCTGCAGGTTGTGAGATAGCCGTAGCGGGTGACAAATTCCGATTCGCCTAAACGCTCTATTTTTCTTGCCCTGCCAAAATAAGGATTAGACCTAAAACCCGCGTCAATAATAGTCCCGGCTTTAGTTTGAAAATCATAAATTATTTTATCTCCTTCAATGATCCCGCTCTCATCCTCAAGCCTGGCGTTACCTTCAGCCACTCCCTCTTTAGTCTGAGTATTTACGGTTAGCTTCTTGCAGGTAAGCTTAGAGCCCTTATAAGTAATCTCAACATTGCCAGAAGCGGTTACTTCCTGAGTTTCGGTAGAGTATTCTACATTATCTCCGTTAACGATAATTGGCTGGGCATTTATACCATTAGGAATCTCATCTTCGGCATAAAGATAACCCATTCCTAAAATAAGACAAAAAATACCTGCTAATAAACTTAGGGAAATCTTCACAAAACCGCTCCCTCTTTCATCATGATTGCCGCTCCGATTAAGCCAGCATCATTGCCAAGCTTAGCCCTGAAAATCTTGACATGGAAACCCTGAACGCTCATCGCCTGCCCTCTTAATGCCTCTTTCACGCTGTCAAATAAAACTTTACCAGCGTTAGCCATTCCACCGCCCATAACTATGGCATCTAAATTCAAAAGATTTACTACTCCGGCTAAAGCAAAACCCAAATGCCTTCCTACATTACACCATATCTTTATAGCAGCCTTATTTCCATTAGCAGCTAATAAACTTAATTCTTCTAGGGAAATCTGACGTTTAAATTCTTTTCGCGCGGCCCTTATAATTTTATTATTCCCTATATAGGCTTCCAGGCAGCCTACGCTGCCGCAATTACACAGCGGCCCTTTTTCATTGATGGGTAAATGGCCCACCTCGCCAGCGGCATTATTAAACCCACGATAAAGCTTACCTCCTATTATGATTCCCCCGCCGATTCCCGTGCCCAATGTCATGCATAAAACATTAGCAAAACCTTTAGCCGCGCCTAGCCTATGTTCAGCTAAAACCATAATCTTAGCATCATTATCCAAAGATACAGGCAAACCCAGCCTTTCCTTTAGGATATCCCTTAACGGGACTTCCTTCCAGCCCGGTATATTGGGAAAAAAATGCACAATGCCGCTTTTAGCGTCTATTGGCCCGGGAAGCCCTAAGCCAATACCTAGGATATCCGTCTTATCCAGATTGTTATATTTAATGACCCTGTTTATAGAATAGACGATACCCGAAATAAGCTCTTCCTTTTCCATGAAGCTGCGGGTGCTTAATATTTCCCTATCTTTGATATTATATTTTAAATCCAGAAGGGCTACTTTTAAATTGGTGCCGCCCAAATCAACGGCAATAATATATTTCTTGGTCATCCCGTTAAAAATCCCTCATTAGTTCCCGTTATTATTTATTTCTAGCAGGATTAAATATTGATTAGATTACCATAAAATCTATGCGGGCACAAGAAATTTAAGAATTATTTACGCGGTATACGCAGACTCTGTTTCTACCTGCCTGCTTGGCTGAATAAAGGCCCTTATCCGCAGCGTCAATAATGGCGACCGGATCATCGGCATCATCAGGAAAAGTAGATATACCAATGCTAATAGTAACCTTTAGCTCTTCATCGTAAACCTTGATAGTCTTTGATTCTATGGCCTGACGAATACGCTCAGCGGCAAAAGATGCTTTGCCTTTACCTGTTTCCACCAATATTATAGAAAACTCCTCTCCGCCATACCTACCCACAAAATCTATCTGTCTTACGGTATCTTTAATCGTCTTAGCCGTCTCCCTCAATATGGCATCCCCTACCAGATGCCCATATTTATCGTTAGAATCCTTGAACCTGTCCATATCAACCATGAGAAAAGAAAAATTGTGTTTAAACTTCCGGGAACGTTTAATTTCTTCCTTAAGCCTCCCTAAGAAATGCCTGCGGCTAAAGACAGAAGTCAAACCGTCCATAATGGCTAATTCCTGGATCTTTTTATAAAGAAAAGCTCTTTTGATTACTATAAGAAACTGCTGGGCCAAGATTTGGAAACGGTATTTATCTTTTTCTTCAATGCCGCTCGCGACAAGATAACCGGCTACATCATTCTTTATTATCAAGGGAAAACGGGTATAGCCTTCATACCCGCTAAGGTCAGCTCCCTTATTCAGAAATCTGCAATCTCCTATTTTGACATAACTATTTACGCGTTCCTTAAACATCGTAAAAATTTTATTTTCATCAAGCATCCTGGATATATCCTTGGATATGTTATAAAGCGCTAAAGTTTGCGTAACTTTATTGTTAAACGAAAGGTTTTCCTCTTTAAGCCTTGCGTTTCCTAAAGAAAACTCATCATATTCGCATCTTGAATCCTGATACCCTGCTTCTTTCTTGATGCTGCTTTTATCTAAGCCGCTTTTGACCAAAAAATATGCGGCTATAGTCAATAAAATAAGCCCGCTTAAATACAACATACCTGATTTCTTCCTTTTTGCTTTGCCTCGTACATCGCCTTATCTGCTTTACGGATAAGCTCTTCATCGTCTAAGGTATCCGCAGGCAAACTAGCTAAGCCCGCCGAAACGGTTATATTGGTCTCGCTGCGGCGCAAAACTATCCTTGCGCTCTCTATTTTACTCCGCAGAGAATCCCCGATTTTATACGTTTCTTTTTTATCCACACCGGTTATAGCAATACAAAATTCCTCTCCGCCAAAACGGCCTATAAGAGGATTAAAGCTCGCTAGCGATTCGGTCATAATTTGGCTTAGTTTCTTTAATACTATGTCTCCGGCAGTATGCCCAAATTGATCGTTGTAATTCTTAAAGAAATCTATATCCAGCATTAATAAAGTTAGAGAAATGCCTTGACGGACAGTCCTCTTGCATTCTTCTTTAAAGCGCTCCAGGAAATAACCTTTGGTATAAAGCCCGGTTAAGGCATCGTGTATGGCTAAATCCTGAGCCCTCTTAAAGAGCTCGCTATTTTCAATAGCCACCGCCCCTAAATCAGATATAGAAACTAAAAATCTTAAATCATCTTCCGAATAAAAATTTGGTATTTCATTGTCTAATCTTAAAATTCCCAATTCTTTATTATCGCTTAAAAAAGGCGCGCTAATCAGGGACGCCGCCGGCCTTATATCCTGAGCAATTAGCTTATCTAAGTCAAAACGGAAATCACTCTTAATATCTCCAATCAAAATAGGGTTGACGTGCCTTAAGACCCAAAAATCAATAATATCTCCTTCCTTGGCCTTAATAACCAAACCCCTGTCTTCTTTTCTAGCCTTAGAAAGAACTAACTTTTGAGTCCGGCTATCTATCAGGTATAAAATACAAACTCCTTTATCCCTGCCTATAAGCGAAAATGCCTCTGAGGCGATAGTCTCGGTTACAGCCTCTAATTCTAAACTCAGGTTAATCTTTTCAAGGATTTTTCCCAAGCTGTTATAACGCAGGCTTTTTTCTTTAAGGCCGGAATTATTCTTCAGCTCTTTAGCGTATTCCGCGTTAAGAAGATTTATCTTCTCCTCAAGCCCTTGCATACGTCTCTCAAAATCATAGCCCTTTAAAGAACTTTTCCTAAAAAGGTAAAAAAGAATAACGGCATTGATAAGATAAAATAGAAACAGCGGTTTAATGGGTTTAACGTTTAAGATTTTAGCTAAAGATACCGGCAGGATAAAATATATAAGCAGGATTAAAATAACGCGAATAACCACCCTTAAGAAAGGCGGCTTTCTTAAAAAGGTGAGCATGAGGCTGCTTCCTTAATTATACGTGGCGCTAGAGCACCTTGGCATAAAGGATTGCCAAGTGCGCCCTTTCTGGGCAGGATACGCCAGTTATGCAGAAAGCATACACTCGCCCTTCCTATTGGGCGAGGTGTATGCGCTTCTGCGCTATACAATCGTCTCTTCGCTATCTTTATCAAAAAAATGCACTTTACTCATATCAAAAACCAAGTCTATATCCTGATTAACCTTGGGCCGATTATGCGCGCCTACTCGGGCAATAAAAGTATGCTTGCCGGTATTTAGATACAGGTAGACCTCTGAGCCCATGGGCTCATATATCTCGCAATTAGCCTTTACCACATTCTCGGGCGGGGCTTCGGAAACAAAGAGCTTATCATAAATATCCTCGGAACGTATACCAAAGATTACCTCCTTATCTATATAGGCAGATAACTTCTGGCGCATATCATCAATCAATTTTACATGGATATTGCCTTCGTCAAAATAAAGGCGGTTGTCTTTTTTAATAATTCTGCCGCACATAAAATTCATAGGAGGAGACCCTATAAAGCCGGCAACAAATTTATTCTTCGGATGATCATATATAGCGATAGGATCAGCTACCTGCTGCATAACGCCGTCTTGCATTACCGCGATCCTGTCCCCCATAGTCATAGCTTCAACTTGGTCGTGAGTTACATAAATTATTGTTGTTTGCAGCTTAAGGTATAATTTATGTATTTCGGTGCGCATCTGAACGCGCATCTTGGCATCCAAATTACTTAAAGGTTCATCAAATAAAAATACCATCGGCTTTCTGACAATGGCCCTGCCCACTGCTACGCGCTGCCTCTCCCCTCCGGAAAGTTCGCGCGGCTTGCGGTTTAAGAGGCGTTTAATCCCCAGTATTGCCGCTGCCTCATTTACGCGCTGCATAATCTCCGGTTTAGGAATATGCCTTAACCTCAAACCAAAAGACATATTCTCAAAAACAGTCATATGCGGATAAAGGGCATAGCTCTGAAAAACCATGGCAATATCCCTGTCTTTAGCCGGAACATCATTGACCTTCTTATTGCCTATATAGATATCGCCTGAGCTTGCCTCCTCAAGGCCGGCAATCATCCTTAAAATCGTTGACTTACCACACCCGGAAGGGCCGACTAAGACCATAAACTCCTTGTTTTCTATACCTAAATTAATGCTATCTACCGCCTTTATGTTTCCGGGGAATGTCTTACACACTTGGTTTAAACTTACCTGCGCCATTTCCTTTCCTCTCTAAAATTATACGTTTCGTTTACCGTTACGGTAAACGGTAAACGTAACAAGTTTTAATTATATTAGAATTATGTAAGATAGTCAAGTAATTGACTAAGTGTCGTTTTAAGATTCTTACGGTGCACAATCATATCTATAAGCCCATGCGCAAGCAGGAATTCCGAACGCTGAAATCCCGGGGGAAGTTTTTGCCTTATGGTTTGTTCAATTACCCTGGGCCCGGCAAAACCAATCAAGGCCTTTGGCTCAGCGATAATTATATCCCCGATACCGGCAAAAGAAGCCATAACTCCTCCCATGGTAGGATTAGTCAGGACTGAAATATATGGAAGCATTGCTTTACGATGATAACTTAAGGCAGCGCAGGTCTTGGACATCTGCATAAGGCTAAACATGCCTTCATACATCCTCGCCCCGCCCCCTGAGCCTGATACGATAATCAAAGGGAGCCTCTCCCGCGTGGCGGACTCAATAGCGCGGGTTATTTTTTCTCCCACCACTGAACCCATAGACCCCATAATGAAGCGTGAATCCGTAACCGCGATAATTGTTTTTTTATTATCTAAAAACCCCTCCCCGGAAATAACCGCGTCTTTTAAACCGGTAGCTAACTGATCCACGGCCAATTTATCCTTATAAGTCTTAGGCCCTTTAAAATCTAAAGGGTCAGCTGAAAGCATGTCTTTGTCATACTCTTGAAACGTCCCCCGGTCTATGAGCATATTAATTCTTTCATACGCCCCTAGCGAAAAATGACAATCGCACTTGGGGCAAACCTTAAGATTTTCCTCAATAGTTTTGTTATATAAAGTCTCAGAGCAGGCCTCGCATTTAGTCCATAACCCATCAGGTATCTCTTTTTTCTTTAATCTTACAATGGTATATTTTGGCCTTCCAAAAAGAGCCATAGTTTAGAGATCCTCGTGTTTATTAATTACTAACCCTGAAAGAACCTTAGGATAAAAATAACTAGACTTAGGAGGCATCTTATTCCCTCCCAAGGCAACAGTTGTAATCTGATTTATGTTAACCGGATTTAAAAAGAAAGCGAGAACCTTAGGCTCATTATCCGCTGCTTTAATAAATTCATCAGGATATGGGCTGTACTTAAGGTTATCTTCATCTTCTAAATTATACTTCAATATACCCTTAAAAACTAACTGGTTTAAAATATATACGTCCAGCGAGCGATACTCCTTAGGCTTATCCGTCATCCGTTTATCCAAAATCTTCATATTCTTCAAACGCAGAAGCCAATACCTCTTATTTTTATACATACCCAAAATATGCCCGCCGCAGCCGGCCTTCTCCATTAAAAAGAAAAAACGATTTTTATTCTTGACGCCTTCAATATCAAAATACTCTTTTAAACTTTTAAAAAAATTGTTTAAATCTATTTCCTTATCTAATTTTAATAACCGATGGATAGGCAATATAGATAATCCACGCTGATTGGCGCTGGTAAAATAACTTAAGGTATAATTAAAACTTGCGTCCTCGAGAAACTTATCCCCAAGCTTCTCCCGCAGCTCATCCCTATAGGCTAAGGAGACTTCGTAACGATGATGCCCATCGGCGATAAACGCGCTCTCCTTACTCATCCCGGACTTGATAAGTTCCAAGGCTTGCGGATCATCTATACTCCAGAGCCTATGCAGCGTCTTCTCGATATCCGTAACTTCAATAAAAGGGGTTTTGCCGGAAACATAATGTTCAAAAACCCTCTGTATAACACGCTGGTTATCCTTAGAAACAACAAAAATCGGGCTTAAATTAGCATTGGTTTTCTTTAAAAGTTTTAGCCGGTCTTCCTTGGCCTGTAAACGCGTATTCTCGTGCCCTAATACAGGGAAACTTTTACTCCCCAGCCTTAAGAGGGCAATAAAACCCAAACGGGTCTTTCTCTCTCCCCTGATAGTGTATTGCTGGCTATAAAAATATATCGCCGGCTTCTGGGCAGAAACAAGTATTTTATCCTTAAGCCATTTCTTGAAGATCGCCCCTGAGCACTGATATTTGTTTTCACCGGGGATATCCTTTCTTAAAAGTATATGGCTAAAATTATAGGGGTTTAAATTATGATAATAATCCTGCTGCTGGGGAGAAATTACATCATAAGGAGGGCATACCAAATTGGAGAAATCCTTAAACTTTTCTTGATTATAGAAAACCGCTTTAAATGGCTTTATTTCAGGCATATATAAAGCAAACTCCCTAAGAAGCCACCGAATCCATCGATAAGAACATCGAACGCCGATGCGTCACGATAAGGAACGAAATATTGGTGGAATTCATCACTTATACCATAAAAAACCGCGAAAATAAATGTAAAAATAACTATCTTTATTCCGGAAATGCCCAGGGAGGTATTCTTTAAGGCGCGGCTAAAAAATAATGCCAGGGTTAGATACGCAAAAAAGTGGAATACGATATCCTCGTGCAGAAATAGATTAGGAATTCTAGTCCCGGGTAATGACGAGAAATAAAATATGCCGCTTGCGCAAATAAAGACCGGAAGCCAGAATTTAAAAATCCTAAGGTGTTTTTTATTTGGCATTGGGGCAGCTTGAACAACCTTCCTTAGCTGAAGCGCAAAAAGCAGACTTTTTCTTCCCCTTTACTGACTTACGATAATCCGTAGCGTAAAAACCAGGGCCTTTAAATATTATACCGGAACCTTTCCCAATCAGCCTTTTTATTTTCCCGCCGCACTTAGGGCACTTTTCAAACGGTTTATCGGTTATATACTGGAAAATATCAAAAATCTTATTGCAGTTTACGCATTCGTATTCGTAAGTTGGCATATCATTCCTCCTAGTATAATAAGTTGCGTTTACCGTTTACCCGCCCTCACTAACGTTCGGGCTGTTTACCGTTCACCGTAACGGTAAACGGTACACGGTTAACGGTACGCGTAACTATATTTTTAAAACTTTTAATGAAATGCTTTCTTTATCTTATCAGTAAAACTCTCTTTATCAATTTCCTCATCCGAAAGCCGCGCGAACTCCTCAATTGCCTTACGCTGACCTAAAGTTAATTGCTGGGGTATCTGGACATTAACTTTAACTAACTCATCACCTGTATCCCTAGAGTGTAAATCCACTATCCCCTTCCCTCTAAGCCTAAAAATACTCCCGCTCTGCGTCCCCGAAGGAATTTTCATATCTACCTTACCGTTTAAGGTCGGGACAACTATTCCCCCTCCCAAGATAGCCTTCGTTAAACTTACATTAGCCTCAATAAATATATCATCGCCCTGCCTTTGAAACAAAGAATGCGGCATTACTTCTATAATTACATAAAGATCGCCATGGATAGATTGGTCTGCTTCCCCTTCACCGCGAACCCTGAGATTAGAACCGTTATCTACTCCCGCCGGTATTTTAACTTTAATCTTACGGGTTACCTTTACCCTGCCTTCTCCATGGCACTCTAAGCAAGGCGAGTGTAAAAGCGTGCCTTCACCGCCGCAGCGCGGGCATGTCTGCTGTATGTAAAAGCCGCGCTGCCCGACAACTGACCGGCCTGAACCTTTGCATTGAGGACAGGCAACTCTCTTCGTTCCCGGCTTAGCGCCTGTCCCGGAACAAGTAGGACAGGTTTCATAGCGGGGAACGGCAATAGTTTTTTCTACTCCTCGGCTAGCCTCTTCCAATGTTATCGCCACGGAAATCTGCAAATCCCTGCCTCTTCGCCTTGAGCTGCGGCTATGGCCAGAGGAACCTGAACCAAAGAAATCATAACCGAGGTCGCTGAATATCTCCTCAAATAATCCTCCGCCGAGGCCAAACGTTCCCAAATCCTGAAATACGCTGCTAAAATCAGCTCCTTTAAATATATCTTCCTGAGCATATTGCTGATCTATACCCGCGTGGCCATACTGGTCATATAAGGCGCGCTTATTAGCGTCAGAAAGGACGGCATAGGCCTCGGAGATATTCTTAAACTTCTCTTCAGCCTTTTTTTTCTGCTCGTGGGGCACGCGGTCAGGATGAAATTTTAGCGCAAGCTCCCGATAAGCCTTCTTTATTTCATCAAGGCTTGAGCTTTTTGATACTCCTAATACTTCGTAATAGTCGCACTTAGTAGACATAGCTCATAGCTCATAGCTCATAGGTCATAGGTTTTGAATTTACTATGAACTAAGAGCTAAAAGCTAAACGTTGTTATTTCTTCTTGTCGTCCTCTTCCTTAAACTCTGCATCAATAACGTCTTCTTTTTTTCCGCCAGAGGCGGATCCGCCTTCGGCGGACTTTTCTTTACTTGGTTCTTCCGGCTTTTCTTCTTTAGTTTCTGTCTTTTGTTGCGATTGCTGTTGTTTCGCCGCTGCCTGCTTATAAATTTCTTCTGCCAGCTTATGCGATGCGCGGGCAAGTTCATCCATACCTTTTTTAATCCTATCTACATTCTTATCCTTAATCGCCGCTTTTAAATCATTAGACTTTGCTTCTATATCAGCGCGCTCAGCAGAACTAACCTTTTCGCCGTAATCTTTCAAGGACTTCTCAGTAGCATAAACCAGGTTATCAGCCTGATTTATAGTTTCTATCTCTTCCCTTTTTTTAACATCATCGGCAGCAAATCTTTCTGCGTCTTTTATCATCTTATCAATTTCTTCTTTTGAGAGTTTCTTAGGTGCGGTAATCCTGATTGACTGCTCTTTGCCTGTGCCTAAGTCTTTTGCCGAGACGTGCACGATGCCGTTGGCATCAATATCAAAAGCAACCTCAATCTGAGGCACGCCTCTAGGGGCAACGGGAATTCCCACCAAATCAAACCTGCCTAATTCCACGTTATCATCAGCCAAAGGCCGCTCGCCCTGCAACACGCGGATAGTAACCGCAGTTTGATTATCTGCCGCAGTTGAAAAAATCTGGCTCTTTCTGGTAGGAATAGTAGTATTCCTTTCAATCAACTTTGTGTCTACTCCGCCTAAGGTCTCAATGCCGAGTGATAAAGGAGTAACATCTAAAAGAAGCACGTCCTTCATATCTCCCTTGATAATTGCCGCCTGAACCGCCGCGCCTAAAGCAACGCATTCCATCGGGTCAATCCCACGCTCAATTTTCTTGCCCACATAATCCTCAACAAACTTCTGAACTATGGGCATACGCGTAGGGCCGCCAACCATGATAACGCGGTCGACGTCTTTAACGGTTAGCTTAGCGTCATTTATAGCCCGCTCAATAGGATGCCTGCATCTCTCAATAATCGGAGAAACCAAATCCTCAAGCTTGGCGCGGGTAATCGTCATCGTCAAATGCTTCGGGCCGGAGGCATCCGCAGTAATAAAGGGAAGGTTAATATCCGTACTTACGGTTGAGGATAGTTCAATCTTGGCTTTTTCCGCCGCTTCGCGCACTCTCTGCACTGCCATCTTATCATTCATCAGGTCAATCCCGGTCTCACGCTTAAACTGCCCGACAATATGTTCAAGCATAACTTTATCCATATCCGTGCCCCCTAATTGCGTATCACCGGAAGTGGACTTTACCTCAAATACGCCCTGAGCCATTTCCATAATCGTAACATCAAGCGTCCCGCCGCCTAAATCAAAAACCATGATTTTCTGCTCTTTGCCTGCCTTCTCCAAACCATAAGCAAGGCAAGCTGCAGTCGGCTCATTAATTATACGCAGGACCTTCAGGCCGGCAATTTCACCGGCATCTTTGGTTGCCTGACGCTGATTGTCATTGAAATAAGCGGGACAGGTAATAACCACTTCTTCTATCTTATCCCCCAGATAGGCTTCGGCATCAGCCTTTATCTTTTGCAGAATAAAGGCCGAAATCTGCTGCGGGGTATATTCTTTACCTAGGGCCTTGAACTTAAAGTCTGTCCCCATTTTTCGTTTAGCTGCTTGAATTGTGCCCTCGGCGTTTATTGCTGCCTGGCGCCTTGCCGGTTCACCTACCAAACACTCGCCGTCTTTAGTGAAAGCAACATAAGAAGGAAAGGCCTTGCCCGAAGCAACACCTGCCCCTTCTGCCGATGGTATTATCACCGGCCTTGAACCTTCCATAACTGCGGCCGCTGAATTTGATGTCCCTAAGTCAATCCCAATTACTTTAGCCATTTCACCTACCTCCTAGTTATAAACGCTGCGTTTACCGTTAATCGTTTACCGTTTACCGTTTACCGTATACCGTTGATTCGGTAAACGAAAAATATCATTCCATTTTCTTTTTGGAAACTTTTACCTTCGCGGTCCGAATTACCCGCTCATTTAACAAATACCCTTTTTGCAATTCCTCTATTACCGTATGCTCTGGCAAATCTTTATTCTCCTCCTGCATCAATACCTCTTGATAATGCGGGTCAAATAATTTACCCTCTGTCTCAATAGGCTTAACTCCATATTCCTTAAGCATCTCATAAAGGTGCGCTAAAATCATCTCAACGCCTTTTAAAAAAGCTTGCGGGTCTTGCTTTTGCGCCTCGGCTAAATTTACCGTGCGCTCTAAATCATCTAAAACATTCAATAATTCTAATATTATTCCTTCATTGGCGAACTTAACAAAATCCTGCTTTTCCCGCTCTATGCGCTTACGGGTATTTTCAAAATCCGCCTGAAGCCGCAATACCTTATCCGCAAACTCAGCCGACTTATCCGCGTCCTCTTTTAATTTCAGATATTCGGATTCTTTTAAAATTACATCCTTTTCTTCCTTCTTATTATTCTCTTTATCCTGATTCATCATTCAATATTCTCCAGAAAATCGCTTAAAACATCTGAGATATACGCCAGCACGGGAATAGCATGGCTGTATTCCATACGCACCGGCCCGAGGACCGCAATCCTGCCCTGAGGCTTATTTTTCTTATGGTAACCAGAGACAACTAAAGAACAATTTTCCATCTCCAGATACTCCAGTTCATGCCCGATATACACCTTAACCTTATCAATAATAAAATCCCGGTTGATAATTTCCAAAAGATGCTCCTTCTCTTCAAGTGCCCTGACTAAAAGGCGCACCTTTTCCGGATCATTAAACTCCTTCTGTTCCAATATCCGGCTTAAACCCTTATAGAATAATTTATCCTGCCACTCTAAAAAAGAAACAATACCGGCGTAACGCGTAGCCTGAGATATAATCCCGGAGGTCTCCTCCAGCGCATCTTCAAGCCCGCGCATCTGCCCCTTATATTCCCGCTTAATATTATTCTTCTCTTCATCCAAAATGCCTATCTGAGAGACCAAGAAATCCACATAATAACGATACCCTTTTTCAGTAGGAATTTTTCCCCCTGATGTATAAGGATGCGTCAGATATCCCTCTTCTTCCAACTCAGAAAAAATATTCCGGATAGTCGCCGGGCTTAAATCAAAATTTTCCGCGATATCTTCCGAGGCAACAGGTTCGGCATTATGAATATGTTTATTTATAGCCGCGCTTAAAACTGCCCTTCTGCGCGACTCGTAATCAACATTTTTTACCATAATTCATCTTTCCTCAACATCCTTCTGTAGGCGAAGTTTTCCCGCACCGCTATTTGATGTGGTGCGGGAAAACTTCGCCTACAGTGCAGGACAGAATTTTTTAATGCTAAAAAATAATTTTAACACACTTTACTTCTTTGTAAAGATTAAATTTAGCACTTTAATAGCGGGAGTGCTAATTAGATTACCCCTCTTCTCTTTCAATAATTATTTTTATACCGTGAATATTAACTCTTTTTTCTTCCATTAAATAATGAACGTATTCCAACCTTCTTATATCTTTAAGCGAATACAACCGGCTCTTCTTACCTATTCGTTTAGGCTTGACTATGCCTGTTTTATCCAACTGGCGTAAAGTCCAGGCCGGCAAATCTACCAATTTACTTACTACGCTAATTACATAAACCGGCTCATCCTGGCTAATCTGAATATCAAACAAAGGCATATCATCTCCCTGCCTGTCGGCAAACAGGCTTAATTATAGAAAGCATAGCATAAAATAAATATCTTGTCAAGCATATTTAATAAAATTTATTAGATATTCTAACAGTTATTTTCTATCTCCTTGTTCTGCAACAACTTATGATATAATATCTTAGAGATGTTGACCTTAATCTTTATACCTTTTTGAAGGTATTTTATTCTTACTACCTTACCTTGACGATAGAATAAATCCACTAAATCCATCCGCCGGTGAGGAATCAGTATATCTAATTCCATCATCTTCTCGGGAAAATTACCTTGTATTGCTTTAAGCAAAACATCTAAATTCTGACTTAACTTCGCGGATATAGGAACGGAATTAATAAAATCCTTAGATAAATTAGCTAACCACGCCTGATCATCTAAGAGGTCAATTTTATTTAACGCGGTAATTATCGGCTTCTCCTCTGCCCTGAGTTCTTTGAGCACCTTTAAGACTGCCTTATGCCGTTCATATACTTGCGCAGAGGATGCGTCTAAAACATGGATCAATAAATCCGCGCCGGTCACCTCTTCCAATGTAGCCTTAAATGCCTCTATCAAATTATGCGGCAAATTGCGCAAGAAACCTACGGTATCGGAGATTACAATCTGCTCTCCATTTGGAAGCTTAAGGTTTTGGGCTTTAGGGTCTAAAGTGATAAAGAGGCTGCCGGAAACTACCTGCCTGGCCTGGGCAAGCGCATTTAAAAGAGTAGATTTACCGGCGCTGGTATATCCGACAAGGACCACTAACGGGATATCGTCATCTCTCCTTTTTTTACGTATCAAGAAACGGTGCGCAGCCACTCCTTTTAAATCATCCTTAAACTTGTCTATCCTCTCCCTAACCCGCCTGCGGTCAATTTCAAGTTTCTTCTCGCCTGGCCCGCTTGTGCCTAACCCTCCTCCCTGGCGCGAAAGAATTATTCCCTTACCTACTAATCGCGGCAGAAGGTATTCTAACTGCGCCAATTCTACCTGCATCTTGCCTTCAGGGCTTTTTGCGCGGCGGGCGAATATACCAAGGATTAGCTGGGTGCGGTCAATTGTCTTCTTGCCCCATGCCTCCTCAAGATTTCTCTGCTGCGTTCCGGATAAATCGTGGCTTAAAATTATTGTATCAACCTCTAATTCCTGCGCCAATAGCCCTATTTCTTCAACCTTGCCTCTTCCGATTAGAAAATTAGGCGTTGGCCTGTCGCAAAAAACAATAATATTTTCTAAAGGTTGGACTCCGCAGGCAGAAACCAATTCTTGGAGCTCACTAACAGCATCTTCGACTTCCCATGAATCCTTTTCTGGCCTTAAATTTATGGTTACTAAGAGAGCTCTCTCCATAGCTTATGAATGCGTTTTGCAACCGATTGAGGAGTTTCTTTATCCTTAATATTAACCCATTTTATACGTTTATCTTTCCTAAACCAAGTCAACTGCCTCTTTGCGTAATGGCGGGTATTCAACTTAATCATACCTTTCGCCTCTTCTAATCCATAGCCCCCGCTAAGATAACCCTTAACTTCTCTTATCCCGATAGCGCAAGATGCGGTTTCACTCAAGCGCCTCTTAAGAAGCTTCTTTACTTCGTTTATTAACCCCTGTTTAAACATCCTCTCCACGCGCTCATCTATTCTTTTGTAAAGCTTAGCCCTCTCCGTATTCAAACAAAAAATCCTGACATCATACTCATCCCTTAGGCCGTGCCTTTCTTTCTGCAGCATAGAAATCGGTTTTCCCGCGGCCTCAAAGACCTCCAAGGCGCGGATAATACGCTTGGTATCATTGGGGTGAATTTTCCCGGATGCTTCAGGATCAACTTTTTTTAACCTCTTATACAGATAACCGCTGCTTTTAGCTTGAGCTATCTTATAAAATTTCTTACGAATATCCTCATCTTTAACTTTCCCCTTGAATATCCCATCAACCAAAATAGACATATAAAGCCCGGTCCCTCCCACAAAAATAGGAACTTTCCCTCTCGCGATAATTTCCTTAACTTTCTTAAGCGCATCATGGCGATAAGAAGAAACATCATAATTCCTGGCTATAGGGACTGTGTTGATTAAATAATGCTTTATCTTTTTTCTTAAGGCAGGCTTAGGCTTGGAGGTAATTATATTCATACCCTTATAAACTTGCATAGAATCAGAGGAGATAATCTGGGCGCCTATTCTTTTAGCGAGATAAACGGCAACTTCGGTCTTTCCTATTGCAGTAGGCCCCACCAAAAAAATAATTTGTTTTCTTAAAATACTGCGATATGCCATGGGCATTTTTTATACTTGAAATCTGCCTTTGTAAATCCAATACAGCTTTATGCCTTTTTTCTTTTTCTACCAACGCGACATCATCAGGCATTTTTATCGCTTCGGTTCCCGGCCTAACAGAATACTTAAATATATAGGCGGAATTAAAACCCACATCTTTTACTAATCTACAGGTATCCTCAAAATCAGATTCGCTTTCAGTAGGAAAACCTACGATTATATCGGTGGTAAGTGCGCCGCCTTTCACAATTTTACGATAATTATCTATTAAATCTAAATAGAATTTCCTTGTATAGCCGCGATTCATTAGTTTAAGGATCCTATCCGAACCTGACTGAACCGGAAGATGCAGGGATTTCTTAACCTTTTCCAAGGAAGCTATAGCCTTGAATAAATCAATTGAGGTATCCTTAGGATGAGAAGTAATAAAACTTAATTCTTCCAGCCCTTTAACGGAATTAACGGATTCAACAAGCCTAATGAAATTAACGCCTTCACAATTATACGCGTTGACATTCTGGCCCAAGAGGGTAAATGAGGCAATCCCCGCTTCTAAGCCCGCCTTTATTTCTTTTAAGATATCCTTATAATGCCGGTGGCGTAACGGCCCGCGCACATAAGGAACAACGCAATAAGAACAAAAGTTAGAACAGCCCTCCGAGATAACCACATAGGCGTGTTTTTTATCTTCGTAAAAACCGCTATGATAGATTTCTTCCGGCCTGGTTTCTCCGTCTGTCTCCCAAATTTTACGCGTAAACAGGGAGCTGAAAGAACGGGGACTGTCCCCCGCAGAAAGCGGGGCACCCGCCGATCCGATACGGCGGGGTGCCTGCTCTAGCGAGAACAATCCCCTTTTTCCAACTAATAATTTCCTTATAATCTCCGGAATTTTAGCTATATCACTGGGGCCGACTACAAAATCAACATTAGGCGCTTTCTCAAAAATCTTTTCTTTATAATTTTGCGCCATACAACCGACGAGCCCGACAATCTTTTTTGTCGGGCGAGGAGTCCCCCCTGTTTTGATTTGGCGCGCTTTTGGCGCCAAATCATAGGGGGACAACTTCGCAATCCTTCCAATCTCGCTCCAAACTTTATCTTCCGCGTGCTGCCGCACAGAACAGGTGTTAAATATGACTACGTCGGCTTGCCCTGGATTAGCTGTTAGCTTATAGTTGTTAGCTTTTAGTAAGCCGCAAATCACTTCCGAATCCCGAACATTCATTTGACATCCGAAGGTGCGGATGTAGACTTTTTTGGGCAAATCTTTGTAAGCTTTTGATTCTTTTGACATTGTGTTTTTCCTTCCGTTTCTGAAAACAAAAAATTAAAGGGGGCAAAAAGAGAAAAAGAAATTCTTTTCGGGGGCAAAGCATCGCCAACGGCGGGGGCGATTTTGATGTTTTTAAAAAGCAGCCCGGCGAGCTGTTTTTTATCAGCAAAATCTATCTTTTCTTTGCTGTCATCGTACCCGTCAAGAAAGTCTTTTACTCTATTGATATAGCTCTCTGAGCGTTCTCGTTCCATTTCTCTAAGTTCATATCCTGCAAGGAGTTTCTTCAAAGATTCTTCTTCATCTCTAAGGCTTGAATTTTTCTCGCGATAGACATCCTCACCAAGCAAATTTTCCAGATAAGCGTCTGTAAGTTTTGACTGTTTTTCTTGGTTAGTTTTTAGCTTATCTTTGGCTTCGGAGAAGTCAATTTTGGCATTTTCACCAAAATGAAGAAAATTTGCGCCATTTTGCAGAGTCCCTGTCGTCCATCGGCTCTGTTTTAGGCGTTCGTTTTGGACCAATTGAGCAACTATCTTTGTAGCTTCCGGCTCAATATCTTCTGCCTTCACCGATCTATTCGTACACCTAATATGATTGACATAAGGGCCAGAACAACGATACCAACGTTTCTTTATGTTTGTGCGATGATTTGAAATTGTTGATACCCCATTGTATTTATGATTGCACTTAGAGCAAGTAAGCAAGCCTGTTAGCAGATACTCTTTATTTTTCACTCTAGGTCGCCATGTCTTTTTCTTCTCTGCTAATTTTTGCTGTACTTGAACAAAATCTCCTTCATCTATAATCGGCAGATGTCTTCCTTGTGCAATAATAATTTTTGAAGGATCGTTTTTAATATATTTGTAATGCTTCTTCGTCTTCTGGTTTTTGTCGTAATGTTTTTTATTCCATACAATTTTACCGGTATATATCTGGTTTTTTAATATGTCGCAAATAAACTTATTATAAAATTGTTTCCCTGTCCTTGTCTTATATTCTTTTCTGTCTAGATATGCCGCTATGTCATGCGTACTTTTGCCGGAAAGATACATCGTATAAATCAGCTTAACGATATTGGCTTCCCTCTCCTCAACCTCTAATAATTTCTTTTCTTTGTTGTAGGTATATCCAAACGGCGCAAATCGTGCCCCCTGCCAGTTGCCCTGCTGTACACCTTTCACCATGCCAGGGAAAACTCGCTCCGATATTCTGTTACTCTCAAATTCAGCAAACGAGCCAAGCTGTTGAAACATTAGCTTGCCGGCTGATGTTGTTGTATCAAATGGCTCTGTGGCAGACTTAAAAGCAACCCCATACGACAAAAGCTCATCAACCAACATAAGCAAGTCTTTAAGATTACGACTGAACCTGTCAATTTTATGGACCAAGACTAGATTAAATCGCTTTGCTTTTGCATCAGCAAGTAACTCTTGTAATGCAGGGCGCCTTGTAGAATAGGCACTTATACCGTCATCACAGTAAACTTTGAAAACCTCATATCCTTCACGCAAAGCAAAAGATTCGAGATACTCCCTTTGCACTTCTAAGGAATATCCTTCTTTCGCTTGGTCTTCAGTCGATAC
>Ga0210056_1001177_pt1 | contig 22664 bp, 27 predicted proteins | sample CryGeyCG2014_080_2_FD_183965 | JGI IMG/M metagenome (GOLD analysis project Ga0210056, IMG submission 183965) | Groundwater microbial communities from aquifer - Crystal Geyser CG07_land_8/20/14_0.80 (SPAdes) (version 2) | ecosystem: Environmental > Aquatic > Deep subsurface > Groundwater | place... | reverse complement strand
ATCCTCTTAGGGAGGAGCAGGCAAAAATGATAGAGAAATATTTTGATGAAAACGTTATTGAATCACTTGTCTCATCAGGAAAAATTGTGAGGGTAGAATACAGAGGAAAAACGTTTTTGATTGTGGGCAGATAAATCGTATTCACAGATATCCTTCAAAGGACATGGGTCACATCCTGGAGACCTCCTGCAATATTTTTTCCCAAGCTCAACTATGAGGGCATGGAACTCCTTATACAATTCTATGTTTTTTGGCAGTTTTTTTTCAAAAAAATCCTGTAGTTCATCATAGTTTTTTGCTTTGGTTATTTCTGTTCTTTCACACATCCTTTTTGTGTATGCATCTATTACAAATTTTAGTTTTTCACCTGCATAAAGAAGGATAGAATCTGCTGTTTCATTCCCTATGCCGTTTAATGAAAGCAGTTCATTTCTAATCACATTTGTATCTCTGTTGAAAAAACTGTTTAAGTTTGAATCATAGTTTTTATCTAAATATTTACAGAATTTTTTTAATCTTTCAGCCTTCTGTTTGTAAAAACCTGATGGCTGAATGAATTTTTCAAGTTTTTTTATGTCCATGTTTGCAATTTTTTTACAGCTCAACATCTTTTCTTTCTTCAAATTCTTTATCGCCTTTTCCACATTCCTCCATGCTGTGTTCTGTGTGAGGATTGCACCAACAATAACCTCAAATCTTGTTTCTCCAGGCCACCAGTGCTGATTGCCGAAATGTTTGAAAAGTCTATTATAAACATTCATTAGTTTTGACATGCCAATACCCTAATGCCCATGTCCAATACCAAGTAGATGCATTATTATCAGCACTGTTCCAAATGCGATAAACGCCAGCCCGCAGATAACCGGTATGTATTTTTTGTATCTGGTTTTTTTAGCCTTCTGTGCGATGCCACCCATGATAAGTCCCATTGGGATGAGACCTATGGTTGTTCCAAGTCCGAACACAAACATTATTGTTGCACCTGCCAAAACACTGCCAATGGATACTGCCCAGAGTACAACCGCAAGTTCAATTGGGCAGTAGGGCAGACCTCTGATTATGCCCAGCAGGAGCACTCTATATGCCTTTTTTTTATCAGGCAGAAATGTTTTCTCTCCTGGTTTTTTCTCTTTTCCATGATGATGGGTTAAATGCTCTAAATGCGGGAAATGCTTACCCATCGGCATGACTAAACCGAAAATTATCATTATAATGCCTGCGATAACTGCAAGATAGATTTCAAGACCCTCAATATACTCTGCACCAAGCATGCAAAAAACTACAACGAGCAGTGTATTGACAAGGGTCATTGCAAGCCCATACAAAAGTACAAGGGACAAGCCTTGCTTCCATTTTTCGCTACCCCAGAGGGTTAAAAATGAAACTACAACTTTGTCCTCGCAAGGCTCAAGCGTATGCGCAAGTCCAAGCAGGAATGCCCCGACAACTGTGAACCCAGCAATTTCATGCATCATCATAACCAGTAATGTGCTCCAAGATATTATTTTTGTCGCTTATTTTTCATTTATTTTTGGATGCTTTCCGGTTTTTATGAAATATTCGAAATGCCTCAGCCATTTAGGGTCTTTCGGCGCTTTCTGAACAAAACTCACAAACTTTCTCAGTCTTTCAATTGTTTCCTTATGCACAGCATGCTCTATCCTGCATGCATCCTCCTCTGCTATTTCTTTATCAATCCCAAGGACTTTCAGAAAGCTGACCAGTGTTTCATGTCGTCTGCTGACATCTTTTGCAAGTTGTTTTCCTTTTGCTGTCAAAGTAACACCCCTGTATTTTTCATAATTAACCAGACCCTGCTCATCAAGTTTCTGAAGCATTCCTGTGACAGATGATGGTTTATGACCAAAAAAAGATGAGATATCAGATGTTCTCGCAAATCCTTTCTTTTCCTCAAGCCTGTATATGATTTCAAGGTAGTCCTCCATGCTTTCACTCAATCTTTTTTTCATTCAAACACCCTAAATCCTCATAACCATAATCCTCTGTGCCATTCCTTTACCAACAGCAACAGTATTCCTTTCAACCTGGACAACAACTGGCCCTGGACCGGATGAGATCACCCTTATTATTTTTTCCTCAGATAAACCCATTAGTGACAATTTTTGCACTAAACCATGCCCTCCTTCTATGGAGACTATGCGCACAATACTACCTGGCGGTATATCTGATAAACTGATCATGTTTTTACCTTTCCGTATCCTTTATTGATTTGATGTATTGTAATCCTTTTGATGTCAAGGCATACATTTTTGCTGAACTGCCAATGCAACCAATGCACAATCTGCATTTGCTGTCGCATGAAACCTCTTCAATATACCCATCATGTATCATGTATGCAAGAAATGCACCTACAACGCCTTTACTTTTATCTAAATCTGATGCAAGAGACTCGAGAGTATTTTTACCATTTTTTATTCCCATAAGGAGCTTTGTCTGAAGCAATGATTTGTTCATGTTTAATCCTTTTCTCAGAGTTTTCCTCCTTATTATTATCTTCTCTTTTTTATGAAGTATATCACCACCAATGAGAAAGGCAGTAAAAATATCGCAGGTGGATAAGGTGGCGCATATGTTCCAAGAAATCCTTCTAATGTGTTAAACCAGCCACCTTCTTCACCGCCTGGTATTGATTCAGTTATCATTGCAAAAATATCCATACCTGCCACTATCCAGAGCAGTATGCTTCCCATTACTGCCTTTCCAAACTGATGAATTTCATCAAAGTTTTTGATGCTGAGTAAATAAAATATTCCAGCAAACAACACTATGAGTCCGCCCCATCCTCCTCTGAATGGATCACCAGGAATATTTAGAATACCTGTTGTGAAATCCTCACCACCTGCTGATACTATCAGGTTTACAACACCAAATGCTAACGTAACAGCACCCAGTATAGCAAAATATACTGCACCAATTTTGTTTTTATCCATTTTATGCCACCCCCAAGAGTATCCATATTAGATGCAGCAGACCGCCGTAAAGAAATGTTACTACCCCCAGAACCGCTATACTACCAAGTAGTTCCTTCCATCCTTCCTTAAGTATCATCACAAATGTTGCCAGGCATGGGAAGTATATTGAGATAAGCACAACAGAGGTTATCATCTGATACTTAGTCATTTCAATTGTAGAGAGTTGAGCCACTGCTAAATCTTTTCTCAGAAACCCTGCGATTAAAGGCGCCACTGTTTCTTTTGGCACTCCGAACCAGACTGTAAGAACAGGTGCTAAAACATTTGCTAACCCGTCAATAAAACCAGTGAGATAGAGAACATTTACAATCACGCATCCTAACAATACAAAAGGAATAGCAGTTTTGAAAAAATGCTTAAGCCTCATCCACATCTTCATACTCACATTCCTCCACATAGGCATCTGATATGGTGGAACATCTATAAGTATTTCAGGAGATTTTCCAGGTATGATTTTATGAAGAATAAAACCTGCAATGAAATAACCTATGGCAAGAAATATTAGAATAAAACCCACATATTGAGGTACAACCTTCTGCATAACACCAAGCTGTGCACCGCATGGAATGAATATCGCAAGCAGGGTCATCATTATAAATCGCTCCTTTCTTGTTTCAAGTATTCTGCATGCGGTTACCGCTGGAACATTACAGCCTAAGGATAAGATTGTAGGCACTATCGCATAACCATGCAAACCAATTTTATGCAGGACTGTGTCAATAAGAACAGCCAATCTTGGCATGTATCCTATATCCTCCAAAAATGTAAGCATAAGATAAAATGCAACTATCGCAGGTAGAACAACACCTATAGCAAGAAAAACACCTGATGTTAAAACACCAAATGATTCAAAACAGCTGTCTGATGCTACAAGTATTCCATTTTCCATATGCCCTGCATCTACCATGATAGCATAAAACCAGTTCCCTAAACCCCCAGGAAAAACATCCTGCAACCATGGTAACCAATATTCATCAAAGAGTTTACAGAAAAAACCATCAGTAAAGAAACCTGCAAAACTTCCAAAGAAACTCCAGAAACCATATAAAACAGCTATAGCAATTGGTATACCAGTCAATGGTTTAACAGTAAGTTCACCGATTGCATCCTTCAATGTATGCTTGTATTTACCAAAAGTCACAGTTTCCTTTGATATTTTCTCAATCAAATCCCAGCGCTCATCAACAGTTAATGTCATGACTTACCACCTGCCCTTTTAACGATTTCATCTGCTTTAACAGGTACCGCCTCTTTTATCCTTGACACCAGTTCTTTAATTCCTTCACCAGATATGGCTACAGTTGGTATTACAGGCACTCCCAAAATCTCTCTAAGTTTCTCCACATTGATTTCTATTTTTTTATCCTCAGCAACATCCCACATATTTAATGCGATTAAAACAGGATAACTTTTCTCAATGATTTCCAATACCAAGTAAAGCCCTCGCTCAACCTTGGAAGCATCCAAAACGCATATCACAACACCATCCTTTTCTGACTCAAGCATTTTTACCGCTACCTCTTCTGCCTTATCCTTTGGCTCTAAAGAAAATGTACCAGGTACATCTATGACTTCTGTATCTTTACCCTCTATTTTCATGTACCCTTTTGAGTAGTCAACAGTTGTTCCAGGATAATTTGAAATCATGACATTTGCCCCTGTTAATCTGTTAAAAACAACTGATTTGCCGACATTTGGGTGACCCATAAGCAATACTTTCATTTACTTACCTCCACAAAAATTTTATCTGCTATACTTAATGCTAATGATGTTCTTGATTCATCCACCAAAACAACAACAGGTCCTTTTAAAGGATGTTTTGTAATCATCTTAATCTTCTTACCTGTTCTGATGCCCATACCTGCCACCTTAATCCGAAGTGTTTCTTCTATCCTTTTCACAACGCCTTCTTCATTGTATTTCATCTCAGATAGTTTTTTTTCCATTCAATCACCATTATTTAGGCTCACCTAAATTTGTTAGGCAAACCTAAATATGCTTGGGAGTATTTAATATTTTCTAATCTGTGAATAGTAGTTAGGGACAGGGACTCCTGACTACTAACTCAAAAGTCTTTTTTCTCAAAACCTATCTCAGGGAATGGTGAAACAACAGATGTGCAGATGTTTTTCAGATGCGCACTAATCCTCCTAAGGTATATTGTGAGTGATGCATATGTTATAGCCTTATTTATTTCTATATTCTTTTCCTTGTTTAGTTTATAAACAGTCGCACTATGTAATGTTTTTATGCCGGAATAGAAGGCTATAACATTTTTAGCCTTTTCAATATCAGATTCCTCAAATGCCGCATATGCTAAATCAAACTGCTCAACAATAGTGTCCCTCATGTTGTTGATTATATCCATGTACTCATTGTCCTCAAGTTTTGCAGGGTAAATCAGTCCAAGCTGGGCGATGATTTTGCAGTAATCACCTATCCGCTCATGGTCTATTACAACACTTGTCAGTGTGAGTGCTGCGTTAAGGTCTGGCGCTGTGTTCACTGCAAGATACCCCAAAATGTTGTTCCTGATATTAACCTCATACCTGTTGATTTTTTTGTCCTCATTTGAAAGTTCTAATGCTTCTTTATCCTTGTTTTGAACAAGGCATTCAAATGATTTTTCAAATATTTTTTTGCATTCCCTGTTCATCTCACCTAGATCCTTATAGGTTTTCTGCAGCAGCTTGCTTTTCGTGAGCGCATCATATATCATTCTAAATCCCATACAACCACCTTTTTAATACTATGTATAGTATTGGTATTATATAAAATGTGATGATAACATAAAATACTGCTATTCTTTTCTTTTCTGTTGCCATTTTCGCCAGCTTTTTTGATAGGGTAATTGGGATTTTTTTCATTGGATAAACAATGCAGATACCAAGAATGTTAAACATCAGATGAACAAATGCTATCATTATACCAGCAGGGCTGCCTGTGGCAAGTGATGCAAGTATTGCTGTGACTGTTGTTCCAACATTTGTCCCCAGAGTATAGGGAAAAGCTTTCTCAACTGTTAGTATGCCAGCACCTGCAAAAGGAATGATCAAGGAAGTTGTTATTGAGCTGCTCTGAACAAGCGCTGTGAGGCCTAAGCCTAAAAGGAATGCGACTGGCGCTGCTTTAAACAAATATTTATTTACAAGGACATCCGCCTTCTCAGATGCAAACCTGCGCATGCTGTCAACAATAACCTTAAGTGAAAGAAACAAGATTATAAATGACGTGATGATAACAAATACACCTAACATGTTATTTGGAATAAAAATCGAAAAAACGCTGATGACCAAATCCCTAACTGGATCTATTATATACTGTAAGGGGCTTGCAATCTTTAAACCTCCCACACCGACAAATGAATTGGTCATTACGCCTGCTATTTTCTCCAGTGGATGAAAAAATATCTCTATTGGCAACAGTATTGCCGCAGCCAGAACATTGAAAAAATCATGGACAGATGCAACGGAAAGGGCTCTTCTGAACTCATCCTTCCTTGTTACATGCCCGAATGAAACCAGGAGGTTTGTTACAGTTGTTCCTATGTTTGCACCCATAACAGCAGGGATTGCCATATTAACAGGTAGTGTACCTGTGGCGCACATTGCAACAAGAATGGATGTTGTGCATGATGAACTCTGAACAATGGAGGTCACAAGGATTCCTATGAAAAAACCTGAAACAGGGTCAGAGATTGTTCCAAGGAGGCTTTCAGAGAAGCCTTCACCAAGAAGTTCAAAACCTTCTCCCATCAACCTGATACTGAGAAGAAAAGTGTAGACTGAGAAGAACAACAATAAAGATCTTGCAAACCTGTTTGAGAGCAACCTCTGCCATAGTTCCCTGACTTTCATTGTAACCTGAAACAATATATATAAACATAAACATAACCTATATAAATTATGAGAAATATATAGGGTATATAGATGATGGAATGGGTAGTTAGGGATTAGCAGTTAGGGGGCAGGGAAGAACTTTTCCCTAAACCCTAACTTCTGACTACTGGCTACTAAAAAAGGTGATGAAATGGATACAAGGAAGGTTCAGAAAACAGGTGGTTCAACATTCATAGTTTCCCTGCCAAAGAAATGGATAAATGAGATAGGAATAAAAAATGGTGACTCTATGGGGTTTATACAGCAGCCCGACGGGACGATGTTGCTAAGCCCAAAAAGTACAGAGAAAAAAACATCCAGAAGAAGAATTGTAAATGTTGAGGGAATGAAGTCTGAACATCTGCTGCGCAAGATGATAAGCATATACATGGCAGGATACAATATCATTGATTTGAAAGCAGATAAAAGGATGATACCTGAAATAAGGGAAGTAATAAGAAGTTTTTCCAGGAAAATTATCGGTCCTGAGATAATAGAGGAAACAATTAATTCTGTTACACTCCATGACCTTGTCGAACCTGGCGATTTACCTCTGGACAAGGGGATAGGGAGAATGTATCTAATAACAAAATCAATGCATACTGATGCAGTAACTGCTTTAAAAGAAAGAAACACAACACTTGCAGAGGATGTGATTGCGAGAGACAACGAAGTAAACAGACTGTACTGGCTTGTTTTAAAGCAGTACAATCTTCTTTTAAATGACCCAGGGTTTGGCAGTAAAATAGGAACGACCACTAATGAAGCCCTTGCTTATCTTTTGATTGCAAGAATCATTGAAAGAATAGCTGACCATGCTGTTAAGATTGCAGAAAGCATAAAACAACTTGAAGAAGAAAAAATTGACAAAAAGATTATGAATGACCTGCTGGAGGCGAGCAGGATAGCGCTTGGGATAGTTGAAACATCCATATCTGCATTTTACACAAAGAACATTAGTGAATGCAACAAAGCAATTGATTCCTCAAAGGATCTTGTGAAAATCAGGGAAAACCTTATGGGAAAGGTTGCGGGTGCAAAAAGCACTGTGGCTGTACCGCTGGCATATATTATAGAAAGCATAGACAGAACAGGCTTCTATGGAACAGATATTGCAGAAATTGCGATAAATCATATTGTGGCAAGCGAAGAATAACTATATTTTTCCCCCCTTTTTTTTATAAATAAAAAAAATAAAAAAAAGAGGTTTATGCCCCCTCGGCTTACGCCGCTTATGCTACGCTGAGGGTATCCACCACTGGGGGCAGGATACTTCTTGCAGACTGAGAAGGGATTTTTTGTTCCTCAAAATCATCTACAGCAATTGACAAAAAAAACCATCCAGAAAAGTTTAAGTAGTACAATTACATACCTTTATTGTACTATGAAGGAAATTATTAAGACGGTCCTGTATTCATGGGTTGAAAAGAAATTACCGGATGTTACTCCAAGAGAAACAGGTTTACAGCATTATCTGGATATGAAACCAAGGAAAATAGTTGCGGTCACGGGTTTCAGAAGAGTTGGAAAAACATACCTTCTTTATCAACTGCTAAATAAACTACTAACAGATAGGGACAGGGAGCAAATTGTTTACATAAACTTCGATGATGAAAGAATACCGGAAAATACAGAGTTTTTAACAGCCCTGCTTCCAACAGTTAAACAGACTTTTTCCAAACCATTAAAACTTCTTTTTTTGGATGAGATTCAAGATATGCCAAACTGGAGCAAATGGCTAAGAAGAATCTATGATAATGAAGATATAAATATTTTCATCACAGGCTCTTCTTCAAAAGTATCAAGCAGAGAAATCCCTACAGAACTCAGAGGCAGATGCATAGAAGTAAAGGTTTTTCCTTTGTCACTCAAAGAATTCCTCGTGTTTAAAAACACAAGCATAGATTTGAAAATGGTGCCATATTCTGAGAATGAGAAAGCAAAGTTAATGAGAACATTGAACGATTACCTCATGTACGGAGGATTACCCGAGGTTGTGCTTGCAGACGAAGATAAAAAATTTGACATCTTACAACAGTATTACAGCACAGTTGTCAGAAGGGACATTATCGAGCGATTTAAAGTAAAAAATGAAGAGGGTTTGAAGGCAATGTTGAGATTGCTGCTGAACTCAACCAATTATTCCATAAGTAAACTGTATAACACGTTAAAGAGTCTGAATTATAAGATAGGGAAAACCACGCTATTGCATTATTTGAGTTATGTAGAAAACTCCTACTTCATTCATAGTTTACCTATTTTTTCCCCTAAGGTTAAGGAGCAGTTACAGTATCCCAGAAAGGTTTATTTCATTGACAATGGTTTTATAAACAGTCTCTCTACAAGATTTTCAAAAAACCTTGGACGACTTTATGAGAACCTCGTCGCAGTGGAACTTTTGAGAAGATACTCAAAAGAGGATGCAGAACTTCACTACTGGAAAGATAGACATGGAAGGGAGGCGGATTTCGTGATCAAACATGGGTTAAAAGTCAAACATCTGATACAGGTTTGTTACGAAATTGATGATTATGATACAAGAAAAAGGGAAATAAATGCTCTGCTGAAAGCAAGTGAAGAATTAAAATGTAAGAATTTGCTGGTTATTACTTCAGGTTATGATGCAGAAGAAAAAATCAAAGGAAAAAAAATAGTTTACACCCCACTCTGGAAATGGCTACTTGAAACATAAACAAAAAATAAAAAACAAAAAACAGAAAAAAAAAGAAGAAGAAGAGAAGAGGGTTTTTATGCCCCCTCGTTGGCTTATGCCGCTTATGCTACGCTGAAATCATCCACCGCTATCCATCCGCTATGACCCTTAGTTCCAGCCGATGTCGTGCTCAGGTCTTCAAGATATATCTCTATGCTCCACCACTAAGGCAATCTGCCATGCTACCAAAATGTGCGAAACATTTATAAAAGTGTACACCTTATCCATTTAAGTGAACAAAATGGTTACTAAAGTGGAAATAAGAGAGAATTGGGGAAAGGTGGAAAAACAGGTTAAGAAGGCTGAGGAATCATTAAAAAATAATGAGATAGATGATTGTGTTTATTTTGTCTGGCTCGCATCAGAAAATCTTATGAACACATTAAAAACAATAGTAAATGGAAGATTTACTGTTTCACACAAAAGGAAGGTGTTTGATGCAAAAAGATATTTTTTAAAAGGGATTTTGAAGAGGGATTATAGTAAAACAGTGAAAAAATTATCCCAACTGAGACTTGTAGCAGCATTTGAACCATATACAATTGTGAAAAAATCATACACGAAAGATGATGCGAACCAATTCCTTGAAAACATAAAACATTTAAAAAATGAGGTAGAAACAAAACTGAGAAGTGAGAGGGTATTATGATCATAGAGAAAGCAAATGTAAAGGTTTTAAGGGTATTCGCTGAAAACTGGTTTAGAACCCTGGATATTGAAGAGATTACAAAGCTTTCTAATTTAGGCAGGACATGGGTCTATAAAACATTAAACAACCTAAAAAAATATACTCTGATTATAGAAAAAAACAAGAGATATCTTCTGAACATGGAAAACAACCTCTGCCTGAGTCTAAAGCAAGCATTTGATATTGAAAGGGTTTACATGCTTGATAAAAAAATAGGTACAAACATTTTATCACTGCTTAATCATATAAAACTAAAGTTAGGAAACAATTTGAGCTCTGTAATGCTCATAGGCTCTACAGCAAGAATGAAAACATGGGAAGAAAGTGATATTGATTTTATTGTGGTTGCAAAAGGAAAATTAGAGATTGCAAAACCAGATATTAACATAATTCTTCTATCACAGGAAGAGTTTGAGAAGAAATATATGGAATGTGATGAGTTTGTTCTTACATCACTGGCATACGGGCTACTCCTCTATGACACTAATTTCATTATCAACTTTCTTAGAAAACCGTTACCATTTCCCACATCAGAGAAAATAGAGGAAAAAAAAGAATTTGTTAGAAAAACATTGGAAAGGATATATACATTATTAGAAATTAATGATATGGAGCAGACAAACAAAGAGTTAAAAAACATCTTAACACTGCTTGCAAGAATAGAAATATTAAAACGAAAGGAGATACCAAAATGCAGGTTAGAGCTCATAGAGCAGACAAAAGATAAATTCCTGTCAGAACCTCTTGGAAAACTTCTGAAGGGAAAAGTATTTTCTAAAAACAAAATCCTGGAAATATGTGAAAGGATAGAAAATTACATAGAATAAAAATCAAAAAACAGAAAAAAAAAGAAAAAAAGGGTTTTTTATGCCCTTTCTTTGGCTTACGCGGTTTATGCTACCCAAAAACACAATACAGGAACTCGTTAAAATATTATGAAAAACTTGGGAATAAGGAAAAAATAGAGGAGATTAGAAAGGAGTTGGCAGAGATTTAGAGTAAAAAGAAGATTTTATAAAAGAGTGCCTACACCTTCTCCCATTTTTCAAGTTCCATAACAACAGACAGAACACTCCCCCTTTTTATTTCCTCCCTGATTCTGTTCTCCTTCTCCATAACATCCAGAGCCCTGTTCCCGATTTCTACGGCGTTTTCCTTTGGCACAACAACAACACCCGAATCATCACCAACAACCCAGTCATCGTTTTTTACTTTCTGTCCCCCGCAAACAATTTCAACGCCTATTTCACCGTAACCCTTTGGCTCACCAGCATTGGGCGCAACATTTTTTGCAAAAACAGGGAAATCCATTTTAACAATATCATCTACATCACGCACAGCACCATCAATAACAGCACCTGAGATTTTTTTCATTTTGCAGCTCCAGGATGCAAGCTCACCCCAAACCGCAATTTTACCACCATTTGCATCAATCACAATAACATCCCCCTTTTTTGCTTTCTCTATTGCCTCAACAGGTTTTGCCCAGTCACCATCCATTGTTTTCACTGTCAATGCCTTTCCGACCATTTTATATCCTTTTTTCAAAGGTTTTATGCCGGTTATTGCACCTTTCCTGTGCATGGCATCAGAAATGTTTGGTGTTGAAACCTTGCAAAAAACCTTGTACAAATCTTTTTCAGCATGTTTTTTTATTTTTGATTTCACAATCCTTTTTTCTTTTATTGCTTTCTTTATCGTTCTTGCTGCGTTTGTGACATTTTTTTCCTTTGTTATAGAACCACCAACAATAATAATGTCTGCCCCTGATTTTAATGCAGGTAAAACATTCTCAGAGTTTATTCCACCTGCCGCTGCAACAGGGATATTCACAGAGTTAGAAACATTTTTAAGATCGTCAAAAACAATTTTTCCTCTCATCTGCTCATCAATAGATGTGTGAATGCATATGTAATCAACGCCTATTAGTTCAACCTCTTTTGCCCTTTTCGTCTTATCATCAACGCCGAACAAATCAACCATGATTTTTGCACCATACTGCCTTCCTGCTTTAACCGCTTCCTTAATGGTGTCATCATCTGAGACACCAAGAATACAGACAACATCAGCGCCAGACTTTGCAGCCATTTCAACCTCAAATCTTCCAACATCAACAGTTTTCATGTCTGCAACAATAACATGCTTTGGAAAAACCCTTCTCAACTCCCTGACAGCATTCATTCCTTCACTCTTAATAAGTGGTGTTCCTGCCTCAACCCAGTCAGCGCCGCCTTTAACAGCTTCCTTTGCAATCTGAACAGCCCTTTTAAGATTTTCCAAATCGAGTGCAACCTGAAGAACGGGCTTCATAAAACACAAATGGATTTATAAGTATTTATTTATTGGCGAAAGATATTAATTCGTATAAAACATTCATTAAAAATAGTGATAAAATGTCAGGATATGATGAATTCATTGATTTTGTGAAGGAACTGTATGACATAAGAAAAGCATCTGATTTACTTGAATGGGACCAGGAAACATACATGCCATCCGGCAGTGTAGAGGGTAGAGGATACGCGCTTGCAACACTTTCAGGCATTTATCATGAGAAACTAACATCAAAGAAGATGGAGGGATATCTTAAAAAATTAGAAATAGAAAAAAATTTATCTGATGAACAAAAAGCGAATATCAGGGAAATAAAAAGAATTTATGAGAAGAAAACAAAGGTTCCATTAAAACTTGTCAAAGAGATAGCAAAAACAAGTTCTCTTGGAACTGAGGCATGGGCGAGAGCAAGGAAAAAATCAGATTTCAAAATTTTTCAGCCCTATCTTGAGAAAATGGTTTCCCTTAAAAAGGATTTTGCTGAGGCAATAGGTTATGAGGACAAAGCTTATGATGTTTTGATAGATGATTTTGAACCATACACAACCGTAAAGGATATAGACCCTGTGTTTTCAGGGCTTAGAAAAGCTCTTGTTCCTATTGTGAAAAAAATTATTGAATCAGAAACAAAAATAGAAAACGTGCTTGAGCAGTCTTTTGACGTGGATAAACAGAAAAATTTTGGCATTCAAATAATTAAGGAGATGGGGTTTGATTTTGAGAGAGGCAGGCTTGACAGTTCCGCTCACCCATTCACATCCGGTTCCTGTGATGATGTGAGATTAACCACTTTTAAAGAAGGGCACGGTTTTCATTTGTTTGCCATGATGCATGAAGCAGGACATGGGCTGTACGAGCAGGGATACAAAAAGGAGCATTACAGAACACCAATGGCTGAGGCAGTGTCACTTGGTTACCATGAGTCGCAGTCAAGAATGTGGGAAAACCTTGTTGGAAGAAGCAGTTTTTTCTGGAAGCATTATTACCCTAAACTTCAAACCATTTTTCCGGAGCAGTTAAAAAAATATTCCCTTGAGGATTTTCATCGTTCTATAAACAGTGTCAAACCATCCTTCATAAGGGTTTATGCAGATGAGGCAACATACAACCTTCACATACTTTTGAGATATGACATGGAAAAAAACTTGTTTGATAATAAAATAGATGCGAAGGAAGCGCCGGAGATATGGAATCAGAAAATGGAGGAATACCTTGGAATAAAACCAGAAAACGACGCAGTCGGTGTTCTCCAGGACATACACTGGTCCCAGGGTCTTTTTGGTTATTTTCCAACATATACGCTTGGAAACCTTTACTCTGTTCAGCTTTTCAATCAGGCAAAAAATGAGCTGCCCAATCTTGAGGAAAGAATATCCAATGGTCAGCTCCTGGATTTGAAAGAATGGCTTAACAAAAATGTTCATGAATACGGCAAACTTTACTCTGCAAAAGACTTAGTAAAGAAAATCACAGGTGAAACACTCAACCCTGAGTACTTCATAAAATATCTGAAGGAAAAGTTTGGGCTGATATATAATGTGAGACTTTAATGTTTGGGTGAGTCAATCACCATAGGCAAGAATTTCCGATTTTTGTATCGTAGAGGAAATGCATTAGCAAGAAAGCATATAAAATTAGTATTTTACAGGGTGGGATTTCCTTTAAATGCGGAAAAAGGAAATCAGTATTTTTTTTGGATCATCCCCTGATAATTCGCAGATTCGCGGAAAAATATTCAGATAGAGGGATAATGTTATTATCAATATTGTTATCAGTATTATCCTATGTGTTGTTTAAATATTATCATGGGGGGGTGTTTCCAGTGTTAAAACAAAGGAAACACCTATGAATGCTATGGCCATTCAATATTATTAGAAAGCAGGATGTTTTTTATGGCCTTAGAAGAATGCGCTCTTTAATTTTTGACTCAATAATAGAATAATATCTATTATCTTGTTTCTCATACTTATGAAATATTGCGCCTACAACAAAGTCTACTGCTTGTAATCCTTTATCGTCTCGGGAATCTATGATTTTTATGTCTTTTATTGCTCTGCCGTTCCGTGTGGGTAGTATTGCGCATAATATATCTTGAGCTTGTGGGGGTATGTCTCCCTTGTCTATGGTGAGTATTATTTTTCCGTAGTCTTTCCTTCTCATTCCATTTGGTGGTATACCCATAGACGCAGCGTAGATGGACAGGTTTCTGGTTCCATACTGTTTTTTGTCAACATAGGTGTATGCTATTTCTATGTTTTCCTTAGAAAGTATGGTGAGGAGGTGTTCACGTTGTGCTGGTGTGCTGTTTGTGAACTTTAATTCGTTTTTCTTTTCTCCGAACTTTTCTCTGGTTTGCTTTACGCATTTCTCAAGTATTTGGGGGTTAGGAGTTGAGAGAAAACCGAATACCATGAATCTTGATCCGCCGGTGCCTTGGTTTCCTGCTGAATCTAGGTAAATAAATCTCATTATAATCTTACACCACTTATCTCTTTTTTTAGGCAGAGGAAGGCAAAGTCAAGTTTTTTCTATTTCCTTCCTCACGGAGTAATAGGTAGAGTAATGCAGCTGCGCCTAATCCAACTAGTGCCCCGAGTGTGAATGACCCGGCTGCGGTTACTCTGAGATCCTGTTCCTTAAAACCGCATTGTGGGCATTGGTAGTAGTGATATTCAATACCAACCATGTCCATAGGGATATCGCAATGTGGACAGGTTTTCAGGGGCGCGGGTAGTGCTTCTGTTCCTTTTCTCATAATTTCTTCTTTTGCTTTTTCAATCATTTTATATTCCTCCTCCGATACTCTTATTGTCTTTGCTCTCATCTGTATTCACCTGTATACAGGTATGTACGTTTGTGGTTATAAAGGTTGGGATTGTCTTTGTAATGTCTGTAACGCATTGGGGGGTTAATAAAAACAAGCAAGGGGGAGTGAATATTAGGGAACAAAAAAAATAAAAAAAGGGGAGAAATTACTTTTTGAACCCTTTATATCTTTTTGCAGCCTCTGGGCCCTTAGCTTGCAGTGCAGTAACGACTTGCGCTCTGATATTTGCTGTTTCCATTCCTTCTTTTACTTTTACAGAACTTGCTGTCCTTGGGTTACTCTCTCTTGTAGGCTTCGTAAGCAACCGCAGCTTTTGGGTCAAGTGTTTTGAGCAGCTCAATTACTTTATTTCGTAACTCTAGAGTTGACATGCCCTCTCTTACTTTTATAGATGCAACTATCTTGTCAGCTATTTTTTCGCTAGCGCCTGCCTTCATCACCGAGTTTTTTAATTTCTCAGGCCTGTACATATCTCCTCTCTTAACTACTTTTACCATTTAATCACCCCAGATTTCACGGAATTTTCTCTGAAAATTCCTGAAATATTAGGAAAACACCTTTCGGTGTTTTCCGTAATATTAAATAGAAGTCTCAGGATATTTAAAGATTTGGAATAAAATATTTATAACAGCAACTTCCAAAGAACTCAGGCTGGCAGACTCAACAGAATGGATTTTTTTCAATATTGACTGCGCTTTATGCCATTATTTCTTAACTTTGCAGGCCTCATTTATAACTTCTGGAGTCTCGTATGGTTTATTATTCTCTAAACTTTTTTCAAAAGCCTTTAAAATTTCAGAAATATCTTCTTTACGCGCCTGATGTATAAATATCTCTGCTATGCTACCCTCTTCAATTCGTCTCTTTATTAAAGGCAAATATCTCATTTCTTCTTTATTAGAGTTTTTCCACGCAATTTTATATAATTCCTCAAGTTCTGGTTTTAATTTTTTGGTACCATATCTTATAGCTTTTTCACTCAGTTCTAAAAGAATATTTTCTTCATCATCAAGAGCTAACTCTTTACTCTTTAACAAAGATAATAAAAAAGCGGTTACAGCCATATCGGAATGAATGCATTCCTGTTCATCAAGGGCTTTAATCTCCAAGCAATTTCGGCTAAATCTGATAATTACACCCATTGAAGGAATCCATTCCCTGCATAAAATATTAGCATTTTCTTTCTCCAACTCTGCGTAGATTCTCTTCAATGTGTTCATGTAATCCTCTTTAGTCCTTAGTTTCTCAGATATTACATTATTGCATATTATCGGGATTCGTTTCTGGTTTTCTTTATAATAAATAAGTCTGTTATCCATGAATCCTGTGGTTTTTCCATCAACAAAAGGTGAGGCCGCTGTAATTGCAATTAAAAAAGGCAACAATGACCGAATTTTATTGTATAACAAAATCATATCTTCTGGATTTTTATATTGAATATTTATTTGAAGAGCTTGAATATTTAAAAATCCATGTTGCTTTATATTAAATAATCTATCATACTCTCTATAAATATCTCCTTCTTCTCCGTGCTCCCAGTATGAAGTCTCATCTAATTTTAAAAGGGGATGCATACCAGTGCCAAGAAATTTATATTTATGGTCAAGCAGTGCTAAAAATCTCAGAAATCCACTGTGAAGTTCTTTTTCTAGCGATATCAGACTTTCTGATGGATGTGTGGGTTTAAATTCAAGAACATGTTTCTGAAGTTCCTTTGAAATAGTTATTTTCTCAATTGAAAATTCATTTTGAACCTTACCCGATATTTCTTTTATAATAATATCATTGATAGCTAACGGATTGAAGTTTTCATCATTTATAGAGTATTCATGTTCTGTACCAATCAGCATATTATCACCTCCCCGTAAGATAAGAAATTATTTCTCCATATGCATTTGGATAATAATCAAGTTCCCCGCTTTCCAAAGATGGGTTATCGTTAACTTCTATTACATATGTAGTATCATTTGCCTCTTTAATGTCTACACCATAGAGTCCTTTTCCTATTGAATTTGCGGCCTTTATGGCTAAATTGATAACATCCATAGGAATTTTCTCTTTAGGCGCACTCTTTACAGCACAATATGCGACATGTCCATTTATAGTTGCCTGTATTTTGAATGTTTCTGATGGTATTATGTATTTACAACCATACAAGAACCTCCCGTTTAAAACACCAATTCGCCAATCAAATTGGCTTTCAATGTATTCTTGTGCTACTATCCTGTCTGATAATTTTATGAATCTCTTCGCAATCTTAATAAATTCATCTCTATTATATACTTTTTCAACCCGCAGTGAAAAAGATGTGGAAGGTTCTTTGAAGATGATTGGGCTCCCCAATTCCTTAAATAATTCGTTTACATAATCCTTATATATATCATTTTTCTTTACAAATATTGTTTTCGGGATTGATACATTCCTATTCATTAAATGGTAGTACATATTTATTTTATCTGAACAAATCTGTATGGAATAAGGATCATCTATTACTGGAATTCCATAAAACTCAGCCATCTTAGAAGCCACAAAACTTACATTCATTGGGTCCGTTCTGCTTCTTATGAACAAAGCATCAACTTTAGCAATCTTTTCAATCTCAGCAGGGAATATGAAATATACATCATGCCGCATTTCTTCGGCAGCGTCTCTGAATTTGATCAAAGAATCTAATTTCTGAGAGTTACTTATTTCCTGGCGATCTACAAAGATACCCAATATAGAACTATAATCTTTTTTTATACTCTCCAATATCTTGGATTGGCTATATATTGGGCCATTCAATGTTTCATAGTTGGTGACGTGAGAAGTGCCATTTTCGCTGTTCATGAGGTCTCCATTCAAAATAGTATTTTTAAGATGTTCTTTCTCAGATTTATGTATTTTCGAGTATCTCACAGACATTAATGAAGATAAACGATATTCCCCGTCAATGTTCACAACAAGAATGTTCAACAAGGGTATTTTAAATGTTTTATATATTTTTTCTGCTATATATTTTAATTCTGGGACCAGAGATTTGGTTTTACCAAAAATTGATGGATATATGACCGTTTCGGAAGGTTCCTTAATCTTTTGATAACAAAATGGATATTTTCCGTTATGAGAGATATGCCTAACTACCTCCCTAACATTACTATTTTCTTTTACAATAAAATAATTAGAGGGGTTTGCATAATAATTTAACCCGTAAATAATGGAGGGAATGGATATGTATCCACTAGAGATTTTATAATCGCATACAGGGATTCCAGCTAGTTTAGCTTTTTGTAAGCATATCGGAACAATATAAGCATCTAACACCGCCATGCTGCTTGGGAAAACAATCCCCCCTGAGTTTTCATTCTCAACTATCTCATAGTACGACTCCGTTTTATAAAAATAATCTTCACCTACTAGGTAAGTAACCCCATTTCTGACTATCTTATATATCATACCCTTTCTAATGAGATTATTTTTCTTCTCCGGCATTCATTTGTCCTCTCCTATAAATACAGATGTCACAGTGTTAAATCTTTCAATACCTGCCTTTCTCAATGTAAGTTCAAAGGATGCCAAATCGAGTCTGTGGATACCGACACCTTTTGTAAAGAACATATATTTTAGAACCATGGAATTTCACACTTAATCAAAGATTCTGTTAAGTCGCTTCTTTTCCCCCTCTCTCCAAACGCCAGAGTGATAAACATAGAGTTCATATATCATTCCCAACTGGGATCATATCCAAACTTATCAAACATTATTTCTCCCTTCCATACTGTTTCTTTAATCCTCTTGTGTCTATATAAAATTATCCTTTCACAACCCCCAAAGGCTTAAGTTTTGCAACCTTCAAAGATATGCCTGCACCATGCGTAGTGTTCACAACATCATCAACATCCTTGTAGGCATCTGGCGCTTCCTCCACCAAAACATTCTTGGAGGCAGAATGAACATAGATATGCTTTTTATCCATTTCCCTTTTTATATCCTCAGTCCTCCATCTTCTTAATGCCTCATGCCTTGACATGACTCTTCCTGCACCATGACATGTTGAACCAAATGTTTCCTTCATCCCTGTCTCCGTTCCAACGAGAACATAGCTTGCTGTTCCCATATCACCTGGTATTAATACCGGCTGACCAACTGATTTGTATTTTTTTGGTGTGTCTGGATGCTCCTTTGGAAAAGCCCTTGTTGCACCTTTCCTGTGAACATAAAGTTTTCTTCTTTTCCCTTCAAACCCATGCTCCTCAAGCTTGGCTATGTTGTGGCACACATCATAAACAATGTGCATATCAAGCTCTTCCGCTTTTTTGTTGAATACCTTTTCAAAACTCTCCCTTATCCAGTGAACAATCATCTGCCTGTTTGCCCAGGCATAGTTTGCGCCGCAAGCCATCGCCTTGAAATAATTTTCTGCCTCAGATGAGTTCACAGGTGCGCAGGCAAGCTGCCCGTCAGGGAGATTGATACTGTATTTTTTGACCGCTCTTTCCATTTCCTTTAAACTGTCTGTGCATATCTGATGACCGCATCCCCTTGAACCTGTATGAATGAGAACCATTATCTGATCCTTATGCTCTATCCCAAAGACTTTTGCTGTTTTCTCATCATAGATTTCATCAACCCGGTCGATTTCAAGGAAATGGTTTCCTCCTCCAAGACTTCCAAGCTGAGGCATGCCCCTTTGTTTAGCAAAGGTACTTACCTTTGAAGGCTCTGCATTTTTCATGCAGCCATTTTCCTCTAAATACTCCAAATCCTCCTCCCAACCATAACCATTGTTCACAGCCCATCCCGCACCGTTCTCTAAAACATCATCTAACTGGTTCATATTCAGTTTTATTTTTCCCCTTGAGCCAACACCTGATGGAACATTGTTAAACATGGAATCAACAATTTCCTTTATTTTTGGAGAAAGCTCCTTAACCGTAAGGTTTGTTTTCACGAGTCTGACGCCGCAGTTGATATCATACCCGACCCCGCCAGGTGAGATTACACCCTCCTCAGCATCCATGCCTGCAACACCACCTATCGGAAAACCATAACCCCAATGTATATCAGGCATCGCCATGCTTTTCCCAACAATACCCGGTAATGTTGCAACGTTTGCAACCTGCTCTGGCGCATTATCCTTTTTTATATTTTCAATCATCTTCCCTGATGCGTAAATGAGGCCGGATGTTTTCATATTCAGATTACCTTTTGCCCCTTTGTAGTCTGAGGGTATCTCATACCTGTACTCATCAATTTTTTTCAATGTTCCCTGCCAAGTCATAAAACTGGATATGTCTTGCTCCTATTAAATTCTATCATAGAAAATTTTAAATAACAAATAATACATGTAATATCTGTATCATATGTTAAAGTTTAGATACTCGAAACATGCAAGATTTAGAATGGTTGAAAGAGGCATATCTGAAAAAGAGGTTGAAAATGCAATCATCAAAGGAAGAAAACATATTCAGGATGACAAAATTATATCTTCATATTCATACTTTGAGGTTGTATATAAAAAAATAGGTGAAATCGTCTACGTGATAACTGTAAAGCCAAGGTGGTAATATGAAAAAATGTCCAATATGCAACAAAGGAAATCTAAAAGAAGGAAAAATTGAAGAGAAAATGTTTGGTGTGGTTTTAGGCAGATTTAAAGCAGAGATATGTGACAGATGTGGGGAGTCATTTGTCAGCAGTGAAACCATGAAGGAGATAGAAGAAAAAGCAAAGAAAAAAGGATTATGGGGATTGACTGAGAAGGTAAAAGTTGTGAAATCAGGCAACTCGCTGGCAATAAGGATTCCTGCAAAAATCGCAAAATTCCTGAAACTGGATATAGGGGAAGAACTGCTAATTTATCCTGAGAAGAAAAAACTCACAATAGAACCGGTGTAATTTATATGTCAAACAGCACCTGAACATAACCCTTTTCTTTGTTGACCTCAAGTATGTGATATGTTACTGCCTTTATCTCCTTGCCAACAGTATGCTGCTCAGAATCAAAATTTTCACCATAAACGTTTGCGTTTAACTCGCATTTTTCTTCATCAACAGACACATCAAACTTCCCAAACAAAATGTTGTTAATATCAGAAACTGTGAGAAGTTTTGAGAGCCAGTCCACAAGCAGTTCCTCAACAGTATCAGATTTAAGACTTATTTCATACTCACCAACAGGTTTTACTTTTTTGGTGTCTGATATTATGTCAAACATCCCAACAGCAGCATTCTCAAAACATTCAGACAAGTTTTTACCATAAGCCTTTATGCCTATGTCCGCTGTATGCTCTATAATGTCGTATTTTTTCATTCCCTCAGCTCACCAAGTGTTGTAACCCTCTCAGCAAATGCATTGTGTTTGTGTATGCTTTCCTCAGAAATACTTCTTACAGTTACCAGAACATCATCAGGGAGGTTTTTGTATTTTTCAAGAATTTTTGAAAGGATATCCCTCACTATGTCTTCAACAAATTTTGGGTTTTTATGCGCACTCATAACAACATCTGCCTCATCCTTTCTCTTAAGTATTTCATAGGTTGGTGATGAAAAGGATGACTCAGCAATCTTTATCAGGTCGTGTGCCTCAACATCATATTTTTCGGGAACCTCAACCATGAGTGATGCGACGTTCCTCTGGTTGTGAGTAACAGACAATTTTGATTTTGAGAGCTCCTTCACTGTTTCCATCGCGCATGGACATGCAGCCATCCCGATAACCTTTACACCAATGGATTTTTTTACCGCCCCCCCTCTTTTAATGGTTGCTTTTGCGATTAGCCCATAATTTTCCATACTTTTATTACCTGAGGGCGATTTTCTTTCCAAAAAATAGTCTGCATTCATATTCACCTCAGCATAGTTTGCGTACTGATGCTTAATCAGCAGTCTTTTCGCAATGGATGCGCAAAGGCTCTCAATTCCTTTCACAGGTTTTCTGACAGCCTCGTCAACAATCTCGTTTATTGCTTCGACATTCCTTGACATATGAGAGCCTTTTTTTGTTGAGGGCAGATCCACGAATGTATCAATTGCTAATGTGAGCATTGTGGTTTTTCCTCCTCTCTCAACAGATACAGGTTTTTTTATGCCGATTATTCCTACCCTTGTCAGCTTGAATGGATATTCTGGTTTTCTTTCCTGAACATCAATCATAAAAAGATTAAATACCTTGGAATACTTAAAGGTAATTATTACCTGCGAATACAATATAAAAGCCTTTTTATTATCCGCTCTTAAAACTGCGCTGTTTTCC
>Ga0210056_1001176_pt1 | contig 22690 bp, 24 predicted proteins | sample CryGeyCG2014_080_2_FD_183965 | JGI IMG/M metagenome (GOLD analysis project Ga0210056, IMG submission 183965) | Groundwater microbial communities from aquifer - Crystal Geyser CG07_land_8/20/14_0.80 (SPAdes) (version 2) | ecosystem: Environmental > Aquatic > Deep subsurface > Groundwater | place... | reverse complement strand
AAAATGCCAGAGGTTGAAATCCCAAAACCTGAAACATTTTTTCAACCAGAGATAGAAGCCAAAGAATTTATCAGCCCAGATGGAAAATTAAAGTTTAAATATTCTTCTGATTGGGTGGAAATGCCAGGGGAAGGATGGCAAGAACCAATTGATGAGGCAAAAATTTTACTTTTTTTAACAAAGTTTAAAATTGAAAAGGCGGCCTTTGCTTCCTTGATTGTTCAGGAATTAGATTGGGAAAAGGGATTAAAGGAGGTTATGGAGAAAATAGAAAATGAAGCGAAAGAAAAGGGTGGAGAAATAAAGTTTTTAGATTTGGAAATTGGAGATAGAAAGGCTAATTTTAAGGCAAGATATAAAAAAGAGGAAGCGAATTTTATTTCAAAAGAAAAAATAATTTTAGGGAAAGAGAAAGTCTATTTAATTTCCATTTTCTCTTTGGAGAGGTTTTGGCCGGAATTTGAAGGAGAAGCCGAGGAAATTTTAAATTCCGTTGAAATGTTTAATTTTTAAAAAAGCTTGACAAAAATTTTAAAAACAGATAAGAAAAGATTAGTAGCCTTAAAAATTAAAAATGGGCTGCAAATAATAAATAGGAGGTTAAAGGATGTTAAGAAAAGTAATCTCAGTTGGATTGATTTGTTTGTTTTTGATAGGAGGAGTAGTAGGTTGTGCTGGAAAACCAGCCCCGCCCCCGCAACCAACTCAACCAAGTCAGGAAGTCATTACTCCGCCTGAATTACCACAAAAGAGTGCGATAACGGTTCGGGCCGTAGATCAAAATAATACTCCACGAACAGCTGCTATTGAAATTAAAAAGACTTCTGGTGCAGTTGTCATAATAGCGACTACCCCACTGGATCTAACTCTTGAGTGGGGAACCTACACTTTCATCTTCAAATATCAGGACCTTATAATTGAAAAAACGATAGAAATTAAACAGCCAACCCAGGAAATAGTTGCTCAATTTGAGATACCTCAACAACCGGTAGTGCTGGAAATCACTAGCGATGAATTACTCCTAAAAATACACACTGTAATCATAGGCAGAAGGGAAGGTAAAAATGTTGCCGAATTAGAAAACTGGCTGCTTTCCTTAGTCAACCAAACTATCAGAGTCAGAGGTGAAATCGCCGCCATTTATGAATACGGTGAAACGATCACGACAGGTTTTTATAAGCTCATTGGTTACAATCCGTATGAAATTATATGTCATGGAGATATTTCCCTAAAAGAGATTTTGAAAGTGGGTCAGGAGTTCACCATTGAAGGCAAGGTAGACAAAATAGAGTTTGGAGGAAATAGGGTGGTTTGGATGAAGATTGACAAGGTAGTCAAAGCACACTGAGGGCCTTTTGGCCCTTTTTTATTTTTGATTTTTATTTGTTATAATAAGTTAATTAATGTGGTATAATAATTAAAGTATGGGAAAGTTTTTGAAAAATAAAAAAATTTTCTTTTTTATCTTTTTAGGGATTTTTTTAATTGCCTCTCAGGCTTTAGCTTTAGAATTATCTTGGCCACCATCTCCGGGCCCTGACCACATTATTTTAACCGAATCCACCCCCTTAAACAAATTAGTCCAGTATTTCTATGAATGGGGAATTTTTTTAGGAGGACTGGCTGCTTTTATTGCTTTAATCATTGCCGGTTTTCAATATTTAACATCGGTTGGTGACCCAGCCAGAATGAAAGAGGCCATGGATAGAATTAAATCTGCCTTTTTGGGTTTAATTTTGCTTTTGGGTTCCTGGTTAATTTTAAATACAATCAATCCTGAGCTAACAACCCTTCGTTTACCTCCTACCAGATTAGAGGATATAGGCCAGCTTGAATGTGGTTGCCCAAAAGATGCTGTTTGTCCAGATTGTCCGGATCCAAAGGAAAATTATGAGTGCGTAGGTGATGAGAATCCAGGAGATGGGAAAAAAGAAGGAATATGTATAATGAAGAAAAAGGAAGAACTGACCTGTGAGAAAGCGCAAGTATTTGCGGGGCCTGATTATGATGACTCAGAAGGTTCCGACTGGATACATAAACCAGGTGAGACTATAGAGTTTTCGGCTAAATCTGTCAAAGTCTTTACCGCAGATGGAAAGGATTGTTGCTCAGACGAAGCATATGAAAAAGGTTATTATGGCTGTAGATGTTCTTTGCAGGTATTTTCAGGCGGATGGTTTTTTGGTTGGGGTTGTGGAAATATGAAAGCTATAGTTCCAGGGTGTGAAAAAAGAATTGAGGATTATACCGATGAATCAATAAAGTGTATAAAATTAATAAAATCTCCTTATTAGCAATCATTTTATGGAAAATAAAATAAAATTTTTAATTATCCCGCTTGTAATAATTGTCTTGTTTATTCCAAATTTCGCCTCGGCTGATGTTTTTGGAATTATGGACTTATTTGAATCTCAATTAGGAGCGATAGAAGAATTTACTGGAGTGCCAATGAGCCTCTGGGTTAAAACATTTATCCGTTATGTTATAGGTTTAATTACTTTTACTGCTTCTGGCTCTCTCTTAAATTGGGTTATAAAACTGCCTTTAACAAATCCAGAAATAGTCTCGCTGAGTAATCCTTTTGTCACCCAGGGCTGGGCATTTACTGCTGGATTAGTAAATATGGGCATCATTTTAATTCTTTTAATGATTGCCTTTGCCTATATTTTAAAAATAGAAACATTCGCAGCAAAACAAACTTTTGTCAAATTAATCATAGTGGCTTTATTAATAAATTTTAGTCTGGTTTTTGTAAAAGCTCTATTTGACATCTCAACTATATTGTATAACTACATTTTGAATCTGGTGGGACAGAATTTTGTTGTTGAGAGTTTTAAGACTTTTACCGGCGGATTATGGGGAGTAATTATAGCAATGATGGGAAGTATTTTAGTATTAACTGCTCCTTTAATGATCCCTCCTGCCGCTCCCTGGGTCCAATTCGGTATATTAATAGCCTGGTTAACTGGTGGTTACTTTTTTATCCCTGCCTGGCTTTTCCAAATGGCTATTGCTTTCTTATTTTCTTTTATTTTTTTTCTTTTATTTTTTCTCTTTAGCGCCAGAATCTTTATTATCTGGATTTTGGCAGTTCTCGCTCCTTTGGCTTTTGTTTGTTGGGTTTTACCCCAGACAAAAAAGTTTTGGGATCAATGGTTAAAATGGCTTTTGGATTGGATGTTTTTTGGAATGGTTATTCTTTTCCTCTTAGCTTTAGGATTAAAAGCTATACCCTTGATTGAAAGACCCTGGTTTGTCTGGGTGGGCGGAATTTTACCAGTTCCTGGTTATGTTTATTACTACTTTTTCTTATTTGTTTATCTACTTGTTGTTGTTTATCTTTTACGAAAAAAATTTATGCCCGAATTTGCTGAATTCTTAATTGAACAAAGCAAGGCGGTTGGCGGAATGATCTGGACCAGGGGATTAAGACCGATGGCTGGAATAGCGGCAAGAGGAGCTGCCGAAATAGCAGCCAGAGAAGCCGAAATAGAAAAAAAGAAGGCGGAAAAAATGGGAAAGAAATGGGAAGAATTATCATTGGGAGAGAAATTAAAAGTAAGTAAGGGCATGGCCCCTCTTACCTGGGCGATTAGAAAGGGGCACCAAGCATTTGGAGTCACTCCCGAATTTATAGCAGCGAAAAAAATAGAAGAGGAGGCTGAAAAACTTGAAAAAGCATATGGAAAGGATACAAAAACCGCAATGATAGCCGGACTTCTTTATGGTTGGAGAGGAGCCGACCAGCATACTAAGTCAGCTATGGCTCTTTATTTAGCTAAAATGTTTGGGGATGATGAGAAAGGACTTGGACGACTAAGCGGTGCTCAACTTAAGGAAGCAACAGAAATAACCGCAGCCCTTGCACCTCATCGGGTAGAAGATATTGTTAAACATCGCCAGAGCTTAATTGAAGGAAAAATAACACCAAAAGATGCACCAGATGAGAGGCTTGCTGATTTAATTTCGAGAGCAATGGCCGCCAAGGGAACTGAGAAAGATGAATATGGAATGTTTAAAGACAAAGATCTTCAATTAATGGTAGATCTGGGAATAAAGATTGATAACCAACCGATCGAAAAGTTAGCAACATCACTAGAACCAGGTGAAAGGAAAAAAGCAATAAGGAAAGTTCTCCATAAAAAAGCAATTGATGCTCTTAAGGCTCCGGATATAGAAACTCTAACCAGAGAAACAATGAAAGATTCAGAATTCCAAGAGGCAGCAGCCAGATGGATGGATTGGTCCCTCACTAGAAGGATGGGAGAGAAAAATCCGGCTATATTGCCTGAAATTCAAGATAAAATTAAAGATATAACACTACCAGAAATTGCTAGATCTAATACCAAAATTCTTCGAGCTCCTTATACCCCAGCCGGTATGTTGGCAGGATTAAGTCCGTGGGAAAACATGCCTGATAAAACGAAAATAGATGAAAAAATAAGAGACTGGAGAAAAGAAATGAAGAAAGAAAGAGAAGAAGAAAGAGAAGCCAGAGAAAGAGCCGCTCCACCTCCGCCCCCTTCACCAAGAGTAGAAAGATTAAGAAAAAGAGAAGAAGAAGAAAGAAGAAAAATGAAAGAAAGAATAGAGAGAATTAAAAAACGAGGTGAAAAATAACGAAATGGAAAAGGGTAGGAATTTTCGAAGAATTCCTACCCCGAGGTTCCCGAGGGCTAGAGAGTATTAGTGGATTCAGGGTTTCTTCAGAAGGTCATCTATTTCCTTCTGAATATCCTCAATCGTCTTCCGCTTATCAGCGGTCGAGGTAAGGAGTCGCTTTTTCTCTCGGAGGAGTTCCATCTTTTCCTCCAAGGACACATCGGCATCCTGAAGCTTCTCCACCTCTTTCTCTAGTTTCCTAAGGTACCTTTTTTGAAAGCCGAACATATTTCACCTCCTTCTTTGCTTTCAAATAAATTATACCTTATAATTAAAGATTTGTCAATACCCATATGCCAAAAGAGTACGCCCGAGAAAAATTTTGGGACCTATATAAAAAACTTCCTGAAGAATTAAGGGAAGCGATTTGGTCTGAGAAAACGACTGATGATATATATGATATTTGCCAAAGAAACGATATAAAAGATAATCAAATAGTTTCAGAAATTATCCGTATTGTGGGTCAGGTTTTGCTTGGAGTTTTACCACCAGAGGATTTTCAGGAAACCTTAGAAAAAGAATTAAAATTAGAAAAAGATTTGGCGAAAAAAGTTTCCCAGGAGATTAATCGCTTTATCTTTTACCCGGTCAAAGCGAGTTTAGAAGAATTATACAAAATCGAGATTGCGCCGCCGGCTAAACCAACCGGAATTACTCCGCCGCCAGAAGAAAAACCACCAGTTCCGCCAGGAGAAGATATTTATAGAGAATCCATAGAGTGAGTTAAAAATTCAAAGTTAAAAGTCCAAAGTTTCATCATTAAGTTATTAAGTAAAGTGGAACAACGAGACAACAGAGAATTTAGTGAAAACTTCAAGAGAAGAATTTATAGATTTATTCTCCGTTTAATCAAGTTTATTGAAATACTGCCGAAAAATGATGATTTATGTCGGGTTGCTCGCGACCAACTAATCAGAAGTGGTACAAGTATTGGCGCAAATTATATCGAAGCAATTGCCGGTAGTTCTAAAAAAGATTTTACAAATTTTCTAAACAATTCCTTAAAGTCAGCTAACGAATCTAAGTTTTGGCTGGCCCTGCTCAGAGATACTGGCAAAGGTAATAAGGAAGAAATTAACGAACTTTTAAAAGAACTTATTGAAATAGCGAATATACTAGCTGCCAGCATAAGAACACTTAAAGGAAAATAATATTTTTAACTTTTTATTGCTACTTTTAATTTTTGACTTTTAACTTTTAATTTCGCGAATGCCTATGCGCTTTACTGTTCCCCAATTTATTGAACATGAGCCAAAAATAGTTGGGCCTTTGACTTTCAGGCAATTTATTTTTGTTGGAATAGCTGGAGCAATTTGTTTTATTCTTTATTTTTCTATTGGGAAAAAATCATTTTCCCTTTTTTTGTTAATCAGTGTAGTATTAATTTTGGGGGCCATGGCTTTGGCTTTTGGGAAAATCGGGGGAAGGTCGTTACCAACTGTTTTGGCAAATTCCTTAGAATTTTTAATTTCACCAAAACTCTACATCTGGAGGAAAAAGGAAACCAAGGTGGAAATTTCCTATAAAAAAGAGGAGATAAAGGTACCAGAAGAAAAGGTTGATGAACTTCCTTTGAAAATTGCTGAAAATAGTCGATTAAAAAAATTAAGAACCGAAGTGGAAATCGGTACTAAATAATATGCCGGGAGCTACTCAACAAATTTTGGAGTTAGAACAAATTAGAGAAGGCGTTATTGTTTTAAGAAATAAAGCACTGAGGGGGGTAATTATGGTTTCTTCCCTCAATTTTGCCTTGAAATCTGAAGACGAGCAAAACGCCATTATTTATCATTTCCAGAATTTTTTAAATTCTTTAGATTTTTCAATCGAAATCGTTGTCCAATCCCGGAGATTAAACATCACCGGCTACCTTGATAAATTGAGAGAATTAGAAGAAAAGCAGGAGAATGAATTATTGAAAACCCAGACTGCTGAATATCAAAAATTTATCAAAGATTTAATTGCTGGTGGTCAGATTTTGTCAAAAAACTTTTTTGTGGTAGTGCCTTTTACTTTGATTGAGATTCCGGGAATGAAAGAAGTTAAGGGAAGGGTTGGTCAAAAGACAATACCAACTCTAACCGAAGAGCAATTCCAAAGAGCTAAATCTCAACTCTGGCAGAGAATGGAGTTTGTCGCCATGGGACTAAGAAGATGCGGGTTACAATGTATTCCCTTAAATGCTCCAGAATTAATCGAACTCTTCTGGAGTTTATATCATCCAGAAGAGGCAGAGGTTGGTTATTATCCAGAAATCCCACCAGAAATAATAAGATGATAAAATTACCATTTTTTAAAAAGAGAAGAATGCCAGAAAAAATTTTTGAGGCTCCGGCAATCGAAGCCAGAGATATTATTGCGCCTTCTTCGATTGCCATTTCCCCAAATTATTTAAAAGTAGGGGAAAGATTTGTCAAATCTTTCTTCATTTTTTCCTATCCCAGATATTTAAGCACAATTTGGTTTTCCCCGGTAATCAACTTGGATACGCCAATGGATATTGGATTGCATATCCAACCAATTGAGTCGGGAACAGTTTTAAAACAATTAAGAAAAAGCGTGACCGAGGTCCAGGCCGAAATTATGGAAATGGAAGAAAAAGGATTAATTAGAGACCCGGCCCTAGAAATTGCTTATCGAGATTTGGAAGAGTTACGCGATAGGTTAATGACTGCTCAAGAAAGAATGTTTAAATTCGGACTCTATTTAACTATTTATGGAAATACTGAAAAGGAACTTAGAGACATAGAAACGACTCTAAGGTCAATTTTGGAATCGAGATTGATTTATATTAAACCCGCCCTTTATCAACAAAAAGAAGGATTTAATTCCTGCGCTCCTTATGGTTTGGATCAACTCCAGGTTCACACCTCAATGAATACTGGTCCCCTATCTTCTGTTTTTCCTTTTGCTTCTTTTGATTTGAGTTCAAACGAGGGAATTTTATACGGAATGAATCTCCATAATAATTCTCTAATTTTATTTGACCGCTTCAGTTTGGAGAACGCCAACTCCATCGTTTTTGGAAAGGCAGGTTGCGGTAAGAGCTATGCCATAAAACTGGAAATCCTTCGCTCTTTGATGTTAGGAGTCGATGTGATTACAATTGACCCGGAAAATGAGTATCGATTTTTATCTGATGCAGTTGGGGGCTCATTTTTTAATATTTCTTTAGCTTCGCCAAATCATATTAACCCTTTTGACCTGCCAATCCCCAGGGAAGACGAAAAACCAGAGGATGTCTTAAAGTCAAATATCATTAACTTAGTGGGTTTGTTGCGAATTATGTTGGGAGGATTAACTCCAGAAGAAGATGCAATTATCGATCGGGCTTTAACTGAGACCTATGCGGTAAAAGATATCACGCCAGAAACTGATCCATCAATTTGGAAAGAGAGAATTCCTCTAATGTCAGATTTGGAAGCAGTTTTGGAAGGAATGGAGGGAGCGGAATCCCTGGTCAGAAGAATAAGAAAATTCACCAAAGGGACCTTTGCCCAATTTTTTAATCAGCCAACCAATATTTCGATGGAAAAACCCTTTGTTGTCTTTGGGATAAGAGATATGGAAGATGAACTACGTCCAATGGCGATGTTTATTATTATGAGATATATCTGGAACAAGGTTCGTTCAGAACTAAAAAAAAGAATTTTAGTAGTCGATGAAGCCTGGTGGATAATGCAGACAGAAGATGGTGCTTCCTTTTTATTTGGAATAGCCAAGCGGGCTAGAAAATATTGGTTAGGAGTAACTACCGTCACTCAGGATGTTAATGATTTTATGAAATCGGCTTACGGCCAGCCAATTATCACCAATTCTTCCTTGCAGATTTTGATGAAGCAATCGTCAGCAACAATTGATGTTGCCCAAAAAACTTTTAATTTAACTGAGGAGGAAAAATATTTATTATTAGAAGCTGAAGTTGGAGTGGGAATTTTTTTTGCCGGCCAAAAACATGTGGCGATGAAATCAGTTGCTTCTTATGCCGAAGATCAAATCATCACCACTGCCCCCGAAGAGGTCTTAAAAATAAAAAGAGCGAAGGGAGAACTTTAGGGACTCCAACCCACCCACCACCCGTCAAGGAAATATCATGGATACGGTCTAATTACTACTTTTCTTTCAGGTTCTTGGCCAAGACTTTCAGTTGTCACATTCGACCTATTGGCTAATTCTAAATGGATAATTCTTCTTTCATAAGCTGGCATGGGAGAAAGAGTTTTTTCTTTTTTGGTTAGAGCCACCTCATCAGCAACCGAGTGAGCTAATTCTTTCAAATATTCAATTTTTTTCTTTTTATAATCATTAATATCTAAATCGATATAAAAATTCTCCTCCCGCCCTTGGCGAGGCTCGCCTTTGGCGGCGATTTTTCTTTTTAAAATTGCTTTTAGAAGGTGCTGCAATTCAGCTAAGGTTTGGCCTCCTTCTCCAATCAAAATCTGGGGCTCCTCCATTTTTAAATTAATAGGAAGAGTAAGGTCCTTTTGGGGTAAAAATTTAATTTCAACCTTAAAAGTGGTTTTTCCAAAAAATTCTTTAGTAATTTCTTTGATTGTTTTCAGATTTTCTTGGGAAATCATATTTTAGGTTTCTTGCCCCGTACCAAACGAAGTTTTGGTGCGGGGTTTAAAAATTAGATATTGTTGTAAAATTGAAAATAAAGCAGTAATTATCCAATAAAGAGCGATAGCGGCTGGCAGTTTCCAAAGAATAAATACAGTGAAAATTGGAAAAAAATAAAGCATCTGTTTTTGCATCATATTTGAAAACTGGGGCATTTGATCTTCTTTTTTTGCCTGCCCGAAACCTGACTTGTTCTGGTGCGGGTTTTTTGGGGTAATCATTTTTGTTTGAAAAAACTGCAAAATCCCGGCTAAGATAGCTAATATTAGACTAGCCTGGCCGAGATTAATTATTCCTAAAAAAGTAGGGTTAATCACTCCGGGATAGGGGACAAAGCTATAAAGATTGGCCAATGCTTCTGGCTGAAGCCCTTTCCAAAAAACCTGATAAAGAGCGATTAAAATTGGCAACTGAATCAAAAGAGGCAGGCATCCTCCAAAAGGATTTATTTTTTCTCTTTGGTACAACCCCATTGTCTCTTTAGCCTGTTTTTCTTTATCGCCTTTATATTTTTGTTGAATTTCTTGGATTTTTGGTTGAAGTTCACTTAGAACTTTCTGTGATTTAATTGATTGGACCATCAAAGGATAGAGAATTAATCTAATAAGAATTGTCAAAACAATTACCGCTACCCCAAAATCGTGACCCGGTAAATATTGATAAAGCAATACCAGGGCATTAAATAATGGTTGATACAATATTACTTTAAAGAGATTAATAAAAATATCCATGTTTTAAGGGAGGTCTATCCCTCCTTTGTTAAAATGATTACACCTCGAAATTCTCTTTACCCCCATCCATAATCCTTTTAATAATCCATATTTCCCAATCGCTTGATAAGTATATTCTGAACAACTAGGATAAAACCGGCAATTTTGACCGAAATTTGGCGAAATAAATTTTTGGTAGAATCTTATCAGATTAAGACTAAAACCCTCCCACCACCTCCTCCCATTCTCCTTATGGCGGATGGGCCCCTTTAAATTTTTAAACATATAAATTTGCTCTTAAAAAAAGCTTATCTAAACTTTCTTCAATCTCCCAAAAATCTTTTTCTTCCAAGCCTGGGCAAGCTATCAGTATTACATCTATTCCCTTTTTAATTTTTTTTAATTTCAATCTAACTATTTCACTTAATCTCCTCTTAATTTTGTTACGGGTGGTTGCTTTTTTTGAAACTTTTTGAGAAATGATGAAAGAAAACCTGGATTTCTCCAGATTATTTTTCACCAATTTTAAAATTAAAAAATCTTCTTTAAACCCTTTTCCTTTTTTAAAAACCCTTACAATCTCTGTTTTTTTTTGAAGTCGATTTTTTTTTGGCACCATAGTTAAACAGTTAATCTCCATCTACCCTTTTTTCTTCTTCTAGCCAAAACACGCTTCCCTCCTTTCGTTTTTTTTCTCTTTAAAAAACCGTGGGTTTTTTTTCTTTTTTTTCTCTTTGGTTGGTAAGTAATTGACATAGTTTTATCATATTAAAAAAAATAAACTAAGTCAATTTCACAGTCTATCCCCAGCTTATTAACAGAATTCAGGTTCTTTGTCTTAGTTTTAGATTTGCTTGACACGTGGTATAATAATTAAAGAAAATGGGGAAAAATCAAACCTCATTCAAAAAAGGACACAAGGTTCCTAAAGAATGGCGAGAGAAAATAATTAAGTCCCTAAAAGGCAGAAAAACACTGGCAATGGAAGGGTGGAATTACTAAAAATAAGGAGTATCGTAGTTGGATTAAAAACAAACATAATCAATCAAAAAGATTAGCTGAGGGCAAGCATAGTTGGGAAGAATGGGAAGAACTAAAAAAAGAACCATAATTATACCTGCGTTATCTGCGGAAGAAAAAACCAGAAATTAAATTAACTATTGACCATATTATCCCAATCAGTGAAGGAGGAACAAATTAGATTTCAAATATCCAGCCATTATGTCAAAGTTGCAATTCCAGAAAAGGAAAAAAGTTGATTGCAACTGCATAAATGTAATAAAAAATTAAAAAATAAAATTGTGACTAAGGAAGAACTTTGGCAGGCGGTTTTAGCCCAATTTCAACTAAATATTTCTCAGGCGAATTTTGGTACTTGGTTTAAAAATACTGAAATACTTTCCCAAAAAGAAGGGGAAATTCTTGTTTCCGTTCCTAATTCTTTTGCCAAAGAATGGCTTGAACAAAAATATGGCAAAATAATTTTTAAAATTCTACATAGTTTAGACGAGGGAACCAAAGAAGTAAAATACGAAGTTGGAAAGTCTCCTCTAAAGGTCTTAAAAAGAACTCCCATCGCTGTCCAGGAAAGTGGGCAACTTGAATTCCAGGAATTCGAAATTGACCGGGAAACCAATCTTAATCCCAAATACAGTTTTGAAAATTTCGTCGTCGGTCCTTTTAACGAATTGGCTCAAGCCGCCGCCTGGGCGGCAGCTAAAAACCCTGGCCAGGTTTATAACCCGCTTTTTATCTATGGTGGAGTAGGGTTGGGTAAAACTCATCTTTTGCAAGCCATTGGTAATGAGATAATCAAAAATTTCGCTCAAAAAAAGACAAAATACATTTCCTCTGAAAAATTTACCTCGGGAGTGATAGCCTCAATCAAAAACCGAGAAATGGAAAATTTTAAATCATGCTATCAAACAATCGATGTTTTAATTATTGACGATATCCAGTTTTTAGCCGGGAAAGAAAAAACTCAGGAAGAATTCTTCCACACTTTTAATGCTTTGTATGAAAAAAATAAACAAGTTATTCTTTCCTCCGACCGTCCCCCAAAGGCAATTCCGGCTTTGGCCGAAAGATTAAGGTCCAGATTTGAAGGAGGAATGATTGCCGACATTGGTTATCCTGATTTAGAAACTAGGATAGCAATATTAAAAACCAAAGCCTTGGAAAAAAAGGCGGAATTCTCAGATGAGGTTCTCAATTACATTGCTTCTAATATTCAGAGGAACATCCGGGAATTAGAAGGAGCCTTGAACAGATTAATAGCTTATCAAAAATTAAATAATCGCCCTCCAGATTTAGAAACGGCTAAATCTCTATTAAAAAATTTGATGTTAACTTCTAATAAAGTTGTCAGCGCAAAAAAAATAATTCAGGTGGTGGCTGAATTTTATGATTTGAAAGAAAAAGAGATTTTGTCTTCTTCTCGGAAAAAAGAAATTGTCAAGCCCCGTCAAATTGCAATGTATTTATTAAGAGAGGAGTTAAAGGGCTCTTTTCCTTTTATTGGAAGAAAATTTGGCGGTAAAGATCATACCACTGCTATCCATGCTTGTGGAAAAATTCTCGGGGAATTAGAAAAAAATGAAGTTTTGACCGAAGAGATTAATTTAATAAAACAGAAAATCTATAGTGGATCCAGTTAAAAACTTGTGATTTTGCCAGTGGATTTCGAGGAAAATTTTGTTTTCAACTAACAGTAATACTTTTATCTATAAATTTCCTACACTTTTCCCCAGATTATCTCCAATTTTCTTCCCTCACTTTTAAAACTAAAAATTTTTTTATTAACTATACCAACAATAACAATTTTATTTAAATATGAAAGTAATACTTAAACAAGAAATTTTAAAAGAAGGGGTTGGTATTATCGAAAGAATTGCCCAAAAAACAATTTCTTTACCTATTCTTCAAAATACCTTAATTAAAGGTGAGGGAAACTTTTTTAACCTCACGACAACTAATTTAGAAATCGGAATTAATTGGTGGACCCTGGCTAAAGTAGAAATAGAAGGACAAATAGCAGTTCCGACGCGCCTTTTTTCGACCTTAATTAGTTTTCTGCCAAATAAATTAATCAAAATGGAAAGAAAAGATTTACTTTTAGATATTGAATGCGATAGTTATCGGACGGAACTTTTAGGCCAAAACCCAGATGAATTTCCTATTATTCCAATTCCAAAAGAAGGAGAAAAAATTTCTATAGATAGCCAAACTTTTTGTCAGGGTTTGACCCAGGTTGTCGACATTTCTTCTTTATCGGTAGCCCGGCCCGAAATTTCCGGCATTTATCTTTTATTCCAGAAAGATTTAGTCAAAACAGTAGCCACTGATAGTTTTCGGTTAGGCGAAAAAAAACTTTTTCTCAAAACTCCCCTCACTAAAGAATACGCCTTAATTCTTCCAAAACTAGCGGCTAAAGAAGTGATTAATATTTTTGGAGAAAAAGAAGGGAATATCCAGATTTATTTTTCCCCTAACCAAATTTTATTTGAGTCTCAGATGCTAGAAACTGCTCATCCGAAAGTTCAACTTGTTTCAAAATTAATTGAAGGAGAGTATCCTAATTATGAGGCTATAATCCCCAAAAAATACGAAACCCAAATTGTTCTGCTAAGGTCAGAATTTTTGAATCAAATAAAATCGGCCAGTCTTTTTAGTGGGAAAATTAATGAAGTTAGGTTAAAAATTAATCCAAAAAAAGGGGAACTAGAAATCAATAGCCAGAGCCCGGATTTTGGGAGATATCAAAGTTTTCTTCCGGCCAAAATAAAAGGAAAAGAAATTGAGATTTCCTTTAATCACCGATTTTTAATTGATGGACTCTTCCAGATTAAAAGTCCAGAAATAATTTTTGAATTGACCGGCGAAGGAGGACCAGCAGTTTTAAAACCCACCCAGACGGAAGATTACCTTTATGTCGTTATGCCGATTAAAACACCCTAAGACTCTCTTCTATTTTTGATTTTCAAAATTAGGGAAGCTCAGCAAAGCTCTTTCCATAAAATTATGGAAGATTGGGCCAGCCACTGTTGCTGCTGGTTGCCGTTTTATCATCGGTGTATTATTGTTATTTCCAACCCAAACCCCAACTGAAAGGGGGGGAGTGTAACCAATTGTCCAACAATCTCTAAAATTATCAGTTGTCCCAGTTTTCGCCGCCACCTGGTAATTTTCGAAATACAAATGTGATCTCGGGCCAAACATCGGGGTTCTCGCCTCGTTATCCGATAAAATACTATTAATTAAATTTGCTACCTCGCTCGGAAGAACTCTTTCCGGTGTTTTTTTATTTTCATAAATAATATTTCCTTTCGGATCCTCAATCTTTAAAATGGCTACGGGTGGAACTCGAAGACCATTGTTAGCAAAAACTCCGTAAGCAGAAGTCATTTCTAATAAATTTACTTCCCCTCCTCCCAAAACAATTGCCGGCCCATAAGAAGATATCGGTTTATTTAAAGTGGTTATTCCCAAATCTTCAGCAGTTTTAATACTCTCTTTTAAACCCTGGAGAAGTATTCCTTCCAGGCCTAAAAAATTATTAATTCCCAGGTTTTCTACTTTGGTTTCCGAACCAGCTAAATAAAGAACTTTTATCGAAGGGACATTAAGAGATTGCGATAAACCTTGTCTTAAAGAAACCCAACCCCGGAATAATCCATCATAATTTTGGGGAGTATATTCCTTGCCACCCCAAAGGCCAAAATTGGTAAAAGCATCGAGAACCTGAGCAATATCTGAGTATCCTTTTTTAAAAGCAGTGGCGTAAATAAAGGGCTTAAAAGCAGAACCCGGCTGTCGACCAGGACTTTCCCTTGTTCCTACAACAACATTAAATTTAGGGTCAAATAAACAAGTTTTCCCCGAAAGACAGCCTTCAGGTATGGCTTTTTCATAATAATTTCCGGTTCCGACAGTCATCGCTAAGATTTGGCCGGTTTTTGGGTCAATTGCAACTAAACCTGCGTTATAAGCATTATAAATTTTATTTCTTTCAGTTCCCTCTCTTACCACCTCCTCAGCTATTTCTTGGAGCTCCCAATCTAAAGAAGTATAAACTCTCCACCCTTTTTCTTCCAAAAAATCTTCACCATATTTTTCCTCTAAAGCGTTCTTTACCCATAAAGTAAAATAAGGAGCTTTAATTGGTTGTAAAATTTCGGCAAATTTTATTTCCTCCTTTTCCGCCGTCTCCCCTTCCTCTTTTTTTAGGTAACCTGCCTTTACCATCTTATCTAAAATATAGTCTTTTCTGGCTAATAACTCTTCTTTATTTGGGCCATAAGGCGAAAGACGACTGGGTGCTTGTATTAAAGCCGCTAAAGTCGCTGCCTCAGCTAAAGAAATCTGAGAAACCGGTTTTTTAAAATAAGTTTGGCTGGCTGCTTCCACTCCATAGCAATTTTGGCCAAAGGGAACCTGGTTTAGATACCATTCTAGAATTTGATCTTTTGAGTATCTTCGGTCCAATTCTAAGGCTAAAATGATTTCCCTAGTTTTTCTTTCAGCCGTTTTTTCAGTAGTAAAGAAAGCCGACCTAATTAATTGTTGAGGGATAGTTGAACCACCGTAAACTGGCTCCCTGATTCTTAAATTAATTAAAACTGCCCTAGCTATTCCTTTAAAATCAACTCCGAAATGGTGGTAAAAATTGGCGTCTTCAGCTAAAATCACCGCCTGTTTTAAATATTCCGGCACTTCCCCAAGAGGAACCAAGGTCCTTTTTTCTTCACCATAAAGTTCGTATAATAAAATTTGGCCCGATCTGTCAAAAATTTTCGTCGATTGAATAAATTGTTTTTCAATAAATTTCTCTGGCCGCGGGAGGTCCTTAGCATAATAGATAAATAAAAACAAAGAACAGAAAGCAAAGAACAGAAAACAAAAAACAAAAATTTTTAAAATTAAAAAAACCCTACTCTTTTTGCCCCTTTGATAGATTTTTCGATAATATTTTCTTTCAGTCACAGTTTAATCTTAATAAATTTTAGCTAAATTTACAATTTTTAATTAACTGTTATAATAAAAAATATGAACCCCATTAGAAATCTCGTATTAATTAGATTAATAACGGGGCATTGCAAAAACAAAGCCTATGAAAATTTCTAACAGGGTAAAAATAATCACCAATCCTCTAAAAATTGAAGAGGTTTTAAGTAGGGGAGTAGAGAAAATTTACCCCTCTTTTAAAGATTTAGAAAAAATAATGTTATCTGGTAAAAGACTCAGGCTTTACTGCGGTTATGACCCCACTGCCCCCACTCTTCATATAGGACATATGGTTACTCTTAAAAAGTTGGCCCAATTTCAAACTTTAGGCCACGAAGTTATAATGCTGATTGGGGATTTTACTGGGATGATTGGCGATCCAACCGAGAAGATAGGCACTCGAAAAAAATTAAGCCGTGAAGAAGTTCTTCGCAATTCTAAAAACTATAAAAAATTAACTGGTAAAATTCTCAAATTCAGTGGCTTAAATCCCTGCAGATTATTATATAACAGCAAATGGTTGGATTCTTTATCCTTTACTGATTTAATTAAGTTAGCTTCTAACTTTACTGTTCAGCAAATGATAATTAGATATATGTTTCAAGAAAGAATTAGAAAAGAGAAACCAATCTATTTACATGAATTTTTATATCCTTTAGCTCAGGCTTATGACAGTGTAGCAATGGATGTTGATCTAGAAATCGGTGGGAAAGATCAAGCTTTTAATATGCTTTGTGGTCGCGATTTAATGAAAGTTTTAAAGAATAAAGAGAAATTTGTTTTGGCTACTAAATTATTAATAACTCCCGAAGGGAAGAAAATGGGGAAGACAGAAGGAAATTTAATTCCAATGGATGAAAATCCAAAAGAAATGTATGGAAAAATTATGTCTTGGCCAGATAGTTTAATTACCATTGGTTTTGAACTTTGCACAGATTTACCAATGGAAGAAATCACCGAAATTTCAAACCAAATAAAAAAAAGAAGGCTTAATCCTCGTGAAGCAAAAGCGAAATTAGCTAGAGAAATTGTCACCATCTGCCGCAATAAAAGAGCGGCTCAGAAAGCAGAGGAAGAATTTAATAGGGTTTTCAAAGAGGAAAAATTACCTTCCAGAATTCCAGAAATTAAGATCAGAGAAAAGGCTTTAAACATTTTAGATTTATTAGTTAAGATTGGATTAGCCTCGTCGAAATCTGAGGCAAAAAGGTTAATTTTGCAAAAGGGGGTAAAAATTAATAATCAGGTTCAAGATGATTGGCAAAAGATAATTGAAATAAAAAAAGGAATAGTGATTCAGGTTGGGAAAAGGAAATTCATTAGGCTAATTTAAAAACCCCCGAAAATTCGGGGGTTTTCTATTTCTACTCAATTTCCTCTTCCTCTTCTTCCCCTTTCTTTTCTGGAGGGGTTTCCTCTTCTGGCGGTACTTCTTCTTGACTAACAAAATGAGTTAAAACTTTCTCGTAAACCATAGTTTTTAAAACTTATTTTTTAATTGTTTCGACCTTTCCGATCATATAAAATTTATATGTTCGGTTGGTTCTATAAAACAATTATAAATTTTCAAAAAGGCCTGTCAAGGGGTATTTAAATCTCCTTAGTTTTTGGGAGATGTTCAAATTCTTTGGAGGTCCAATTTAAACGATAAATATCCCATTTTTTATTTAATCTACGAACCCAAATTTCATAAAAAGTATTTTTACCTAACATTATTACCGTTTTATTATTTATTATTTTCTCCCTTTCTTGTTTCGGAATAATACTTTTTACAGGAAATGAGGAGCGAGAGGCTTTAACTTGTATATATCTTGCTTCTTCGATTTTTTTTGTAGAAGGATTACCTCTAAGGGCGAAAACATCAAACATTCCTCTAGATCGAGGAGAGCGGAAAACAACCTGGAACCCCATTTTTTTTAAGAGGGAAATTGCTTTATATTCAAATCGTCTTCCCTTTATATAAAGATAACCCGGTTTTGGTCTACATTTTTGAGAACAATATTTTGCCTTTCTACCCTTCCTATTTCTTTCAAATTCACGGTTACAAGTTTTACAAATTCCGATCCGACTATATTCCCCATGTTTGTAAAAAGGCCCCTTACTACCTAGGCGTGCAGATGCTTCATAATTGGCTTTACATTTTCTATTACAAAAAAATAATTTACTTTTATTTTTCTGAATTACTACTGGCCACCTTTTTAACTTTTTCCCACATTGACTACAAAAAACAGTTATCTTCCCTCCCTTCCAAGCGGGATTCTTCGAACCCCTTTTGCTTTTACTTATTTTCTCTCTTGCCGCTAAACTTAAGATAGGCATAACTAATTAATACTTAAACTTTCAAATTTGAATAAATCTCTTGGACAGCGTCATTTTCGTCCAAGGCGTCAAATAGTTTTTGACAAGACTCTTTTTGTTTCTCATTTGATTCAGTCTGCTCTTTTGCCACCCAATCTAAAGAAGCCGATTCGATTGGTATTTTCTTTCCTTCTAAATTTTTCTTTACCTTTTCTAACTCCTCGGGTTTAGTATAAATATCTAAAATGTCAGTGTGCCAATAAATGTCCTCAGCTCCTGCCTCGATCGCTATTAACTCTAATTCTTCTTTCTTGGAATCTAAGGTTTGAGGCTCGAGTTCTATTGTGATGCAGCCCTTTCTCTCAAACATCCATTGGACCGAACCTTCCCCGACCAATTTTCCACCATTTTGGCTTAAGACTTGTTTAATCTCTCCCAACGTTCGGTTTTTATTATCAGTAATCCCTTCAATAATAATAGCGATTCCTCCCGGACCATAAGCTTCAAAAACCACTTCAGTTAAGTTGACTCCTTCTTCCCCCCCAGCCGCCTGCTTTATAGCTCTCTCAATATTCTCTTTGGGCATGTTAATTTTTTTTGCCATTTCAAAAGCTAATCGTAATTTAGAGTTGGTTTCAGGATTAGGCCCCCCTTCTTTTACAGCAACCGAAATCATCCGAGCCATTTTGGAAAACATCTGGCCTCTTTTTTGGTCGGTAATATTTTTGGCATGCCTTATAGTTTTCGCGTGGGAATGACCTGACATATATTTTATTCTATTCTAATTTTTTCGAAAAATCAAAATCTTTTGTTTTCCTTTTAAGGATTAAAATTATTATTCCAGAGAAAATACCGATAACTAAAGCGATTAAAAAAGGAAGAAAAGAGGTTTCTTTTGGAATTTGTTCACCAACCGCTGCTACTTCCTCCTTATTTTTGGGTTCTTTAATTTTCGGGGATTCGGCTTCCGGTTTTGGTTCTTCTTTTTCTTCAGTTTTAAGTTGAGGAGTTGCTGGAGAAGAAGGGATGATATTAGCACTTCCCGGAGTTAAAGTAGTGCTCCAGGCCCAGCCTGAGTCGGTTCTATTATAAGATTCTCCTCGGGGAGCCTTTTCATAACTGGCTGAATCTATAATTTTTCCATTAGGTTGAATAAGATTTAATCCATCTTGGTCATTATTTAAAGTAATTTTGGTGGTCGGACGAGAAAGAACTAAAAATCCCTGGGGTAAAATTTTTGTTCCCATTGAAAAAGAATAAGTAGTGATTTTCCCAACAGTGTCAGATATCTGCCATCTGGAAAGATCGACCTCGAAATTATTTTGATTAAAAATTTCACTCCATTCCTCAGTTTCATCAGGTCCGACAGGGGAGGGCAGAATTTCGTTGATAACGATACCAGAAGAATAGATTATCGGGTTAGGTGTTTCTAGTTTAGGCTCTGGTTGGGGTTCTTCTGGAGATGGCGTTTGGATCTTTGCTAGAGATGGTTCAGAAGGAGGATTTAAATAAAAATCTTGACTATTATTATTCATATCTTGATAAACTTCGCTGATTTGTTTTCTTTCTAATTTCTGATTAGGGCTAGGATTTTCTGGGAAAGGGCTTCCTTCAAATAAAATGTTGTTAAAATCACCCCAACCAACGGCATCAACAATAGTTCCGGTATTTTCTGGACCTAACCTCAAAGCAATACCATTGTTTGAGGCAATAGTTTGAGAGGTTAAAGTATTAACATTAGAGAGGCTCTGGTAATCTTTATTTGCCAATAAATAAAATCCCTTAGCCGGAATTTTTGCTTCGGAGTCCCTAGACCAAGATTTAATTGTATAATCTTTAGTGCCGGTTTTAGTCCTTTTAACTAATCTGAGATAACTACCTTGATAATTATTAAGATAAACATCGGAACCGGTTGGATTATAAATTTTTATAAAATCATCAGAAGACTTTTCCCCGGCAATTTGGACCTCGACAATTAGAGGATTAGCGGCCTGAGCAGAAAAAGAAAGACTACAATTCGCCCACCACCCAAAGAAAAATAAGATTACTGCTACTCTTGACAGATTTCTCATAATCTGTTATAATTAAAAATTAACAACCATAGGGCTGGGGGCCTGGATTTTTTCTTAGCCGGATGGTTTGGCTAACGCGAAACCACTCCTCGGAAAAATTCTAAACTTAGTTCCTAAAGCTTAAGTTGGCCCCCAACCCTAAGGCTGTTTTTTTTAGCTACTCACCGGTCACCCTTTCCACTTCTTCAATTGTCGTAATTCCTTCTAATACCTTTATTAACCCATCTTTTTTCATCGTAATCATTCCCTTTTTTATTATTTTTTCCCTTAGAGCAGCAATGGAGGGACTTGTCAGAATAAATTTTTCCATTTCATCGTTAACCAAAAAGGCCTCAAAAATACCAATTCGACCGCGATAGCCAGTGAAATTACAATTTTGACACCCCTTAATTTTTGGGGTCTTTAATTCCGGAGTTAATTTTGTGATTTTAACTCCCTTTGAGGAGCCCATCTCCTTTTTGAGTTTTTTTAACCCTTCTGGGGAGATCTTTTTAAATTCGGTGCATTTTTTACAAACCATTCTTACCAATCTCTGGGCAATAACCATATTAATGGCTGGCCCAATATTAGATGGTTTAGCTCCCAAGCTAGTTAATCTAGCCACTGTGCCAGCCGCATCATTGGTATGTAAGGTGGTAAAAACTAAGTGGCCAGTTAAAGCTGCTTGTGAGGTAATCTCGGCCGTTTCTAAATCTCTGATTTCGCCAACCAAAATTACATCTGGGTCCTGACGCATAATTGATTTAAGACCGTTAGCAAAATCATAGCCTGCTTTTGGATCAACCTGGGTTTGGGAAATTCCCTTTAAATGATATTCAATTGGATCTTCAATGGTAATAATTTTAATTTCCGGATTCTGGATTTTTTTTAAAATTGCGTATAAAGTTGTTGTTTTTCCGCAACCCGTTGGGCCAGTGACAATAATCATTCCATTAGGTTTTTTAATTTCTTTTTTAAAAAGTTCTAATAAATCTTCTCTTAAACCCAGGGATTCCATTTCAATTAAACTTTTTGGATTCAAAATTCTTAAAACAATTGATTCGCCGTATTCAGCTGGTAGGGTCGAAGCTCTAATTTCAATTGGTAAACCTCCTATTAAAATAGAAAAACGGCCATCTTGGGGCCGGTCACTAATATTTAATTTCATTCCTGAAAGAAGTTTAATTCGAGATAAAATTCTTTCATAGATTTCCCGCCCAAACACTGTTACATCTTGCAATAACCCATCTATTCTTACTCTAATTTTTGATTCTTCTTCTCTGGGTTCAATATGGATATCAGAGGCTTCTAGATTTATTGCTCCGCCTAAAATAACCTCCGAAAGTTCGGTAACACTTTTTTCTAAAAATTCCCCAATTCTTTCTTTAAAATCAGAAACATTTTTTACCTTTCGTGTTATATTAAGAGTAGCAGGGGAAATCTTTACCTCGCCAATAATTTTTCCTTGCATGATTATTTAAACCCAGTATGACAACTTCGAATTCCATCAGCAAAATAACATTTTGCTGATGGGTTAACCTGATTTAATTATAACTTAATTTAAAGTCATTTACCAGGCAATAACTCCGAACCACATTTTAATCTCTTTAGAATTTTCCGAAAGACTCTGTTCGAAGTTGCTCTACTGGGTAAACTTATCTCACTTTTTAAAAAAAGTCAATGGACTCCAACCCACCCACCACCCTCCCCCTCCTTAGTGAGGAGGGGGCCCCATATTTAACTGTCAATCCATCTCAAACCAGAAAGTTGGGAGAAATTTTAGCTAAGGAAATTTTAAAAACCAAACCGAGAAAAGATGCCTTTTTGCTCGGTTTAGAAGGAGATTTAGGAGGAGGCAAAACCACTTTTTTGCAAGGGTTTGCTAAAGGATTAGGGATAAAGCAAAAAATCTTAAGTCCAACCTTCCTCATCATTAAAAAATTTTCAATTTTCAATTTTAAATTTTCAAATTTCTATCACATTGATTGTTATAGAATAGAAAAACCAAAAGAAATTTTAGATTTAGGATTTAAAGAGATTATTTCTATTCCCCAAAATATTGTTGCGGTAGAGTGGGCAGACCGAATTAGGAAAATTATGTCTAAAAACACAATCTGGATTACTTTCCAATTTATTAATAAAAATAAGAGAAAAATTGCGATAAAAAAATGACAAATGAAAAGCGTCTCATTGTTATTGATAGTAACTCTATTATCCATCGGGCTTACCATGCTCTACCCCCTTTGACGACAAAAAAAGGAGAATTGGTTAATGCTGTTTATGGGTTTTTATTAGTTTTTTTAAAAGTCATTCGGGAATTTCAGCCAGATTATATAGCCG
>Ga0210056_1001175_pt1 | contig 22691 bp, 19 predicted proteins | sample CryGeyCG2014_080_2_FD_183965 | JGI IMG/M metagenome (GOLD analysis project Ga0210056, IMG submission 183965) | Groundwater microbial communities from aquifer - Crystal Geyser CG07_land_8/20/14_0.80 (SPAdes) (version 2) | ecosystem: Environmental > Aquatic > Deep subsurface > Groundwater | place... | reverse complement strand
AATAGGTATAGCCTACATGACTCCTCCGAGGAGAAACGGGCTTCAAGTTCGGCCACCGTTCGAGGATAGTCTTCCATGCCCCAAGACACTACATCTTGGGGGCGCTTGAGTCAAGGAGATACCCCATTTCATCGCGATCATGTTTCAATTCCATTTAGCGAAATAACCGAGATAGAACACGACATAATATCCCGACTTGGGGGAGACATTCCATACCTCTCAGTTAGTGGGATATTTGAGCTATACAAAAACAAATTACTGAAGGAAAATATTCCTAGTGAGAGCGCGCTATATTCCTGTCTTCGGGAATCCAACAATCCTGCATTAAGGTATCCTGACTATCCTAATGTCATGCGAAGCGGTAATGTCGGGCAGCGCCTGCCATTACCGCTTGTATTGGAAAAATTTGTGTTGGAGCAGGAAGGTGTTGTGAAATTGGAGCAAATCAGAAAATATGCCGTAGAACAGCTTTGCACTAACGAAGCCGTATTTATGGCCAATCATTTACCAAATACTCCGAATATTCTACGCGTGAGTCGTGGCGAGTACATACATATACAACAGATAGGGTTACAGAAAGACAAGCTAAATTCGATTATTGAACATCTTACAACACTCCTCAGTTCATCAAGTCACATTTCAGTGATAAGGCTATTTAGCGACAAGAAGATTACCTGCAAACTGTTGGGGATTGTATCCCCCATGCTTTTGTACTCAATAATTCAGTTTTTCTACTCTGAAGAATACGATCTATCAGGATACCCTCGTATCCGCCTCTCTGGCGTTACTGCAGAAAGTGGCCGTGCAACGGGTGTAGCTACGGAAGTCATCAAATACATCCTCGACAAAGTAGAACCTTGTAGCTTTTTCGAGCTGTATCATCATTTTGTCGATGATCTAGGATATAAGCAAAATAGCGTCCATAATGTGTTGTACGCTTACAAAGAGATCCTGCGTTACAGTGATGATGTTATTGTCCATATCGAGACTCTCGGGTGGACAGGGAACAATCAGGCAGCATTGGAATTATTGGCAGCCCAATATCTTCGTGATCGAGAAAGTACAGGCAAACCTTTCGGCCTCATTTCTCATTTCTATGATTCTCTGTATGATCAATTACCAGCACTTTCCGATCATTTTCTTTGGACGCCAACTCTTATTGGAGAACTGCTATCACGCGAAGGAAAATATCGTATCATAGGTTCACAGCGCAATGCTTTCGTTTCGATTCCAAATTCATGCGGTATCGAAACTCTTGATGATCTTCTATACTATGTTCTTAGCAACAACTACGATGGTGCTGCAAATATCAATGTTTTGGTTGCTGACATGCGGGACGCGGGTATCTTGAAAAAGGACCTGACACCCATGATGTTGGGGGCAGAGAGTCGCGTTGTCATTGATGGAAATGTTGTCCAATTAGCGGGGTTACGCGATCGTGCTAAAAGAACTTGAATTGTTGCCGGTCTATGACAGCGAATACTATGACTTAATTCGTGACCTGCAAGTACCATTGCTCTCTCATGCGAAAGATTACCTACGTGGCGTAGGTTTTTTTACCTCTGGCTGGTTGCGTCTTGCCGGGCAGGGGATGTCCGTGTTTGTGAAGAGAGGCGGTTTTGCAAGGATTGTTATTTCTCCAATCCTTGATGGGGCAGACTGGGAGGCTCTCAAGTTTGGCGAAGCTGCAAGATTTGATGCCGCACTCCTTGAAATCCTTACTCGAAATATTGATGATATTGCCAGGACACTGGAGCATGATACGCGTAACGCGCTTGCATGGATGGTTGCCGATGGGACTCTTGAGTTTCGTTTTGCACTGCCGCGTGACCGGATGTCCGCCGGAGATTATCACGACAAAGTTGGCATTTTTTCGGATAGCACTGGTGCCAGAGTAGCGATTCATGGATCTCTGAATGATTCTATTAAAGCATCTTTGAATGGCGAAGCCTTTTCAGTTTTTAAATCATGGGACCCCGGCCAAGCTCCATATGTTGAGATGCACCAGAAGCGACTTGAAGCATTATGGAATAATCAAAACAAACAATTCCGCGTGTGTCGTATTCCTGATGCCATCCGAGAGAAATTCATAAAGTTGCGAATTTCATCAAAGGCACCGTATAGCAGTCCTTCTGCGTTATATGGTGGCGCATCCTTTCCAAGTTGTCCTGTGAAACTCCACGATTACCAAGAAACTGCTATTAAAAAATGGCGCGAAGCGGATTGTCGTGGAGTTTTTGAAATGGCAACCGGTACAGGTAAAACAATCACCTCATTGGCGGCTGCAAGCTCTATCTATAGGGAAAATGGTCGTCTGGCTTTGCTCATTCTGGTTCCTTACTTGCACCTGCTCCAGCAATGGGAACGAAACTGCCAGCAGTTCGGGTTTGACCCAATTCTTTGCAGTGGTGAACACGGGAGATGGCAGATTGCCGCGAAATCGGCTATTCAGGATTTCAACATTGGTGTTAAAAACCACCTTTGCATTCTTGCAGTTCATAAAACCGCCGCGACAGACAGATTTGCTGCAGCGATTCGTCGCCTTCCAGTGAGCGATACATTGCTAATAGGTGATGAAGCGCATGGACTTGGCGCAGCGCATTTACGTAAAGCTATGACAGAAAAAGCTGGTCTGCGACTCGGACTGTCTGCTACGCCACGCCGCTGGTTTGATGATGAGGGGACCGATACTCTTTTCAGTTATTTCGGATTAACCTGTTTTGAATTTACGATAGATCAAGCAATTGGGAAATTCCTTACGCCCTATGAATATTATCCTCAACTGGTTAATCTAACGGATGCAGAGACCGACCAGTATGATGAGTTAACACAAAAAATCATTGCGATTTCTACCTTGGCAGAACATAATCCCGAATTACGTGATCGCCTGCAAAGGCTACTATTACAGCGCGCGCGGATTATTTCGTCGGCGCAGCAAAAACTGCCGGCATTGCTTTATTTGCTAAGTCGTATGCAGGAGGATTGTCGACAACGCGATGAAGAGCCAGCCGGCATTCTGGTGTATTGTGCACCCGGGGAACATAGTAAAGTATTGCAGTCCGTTGCGGCCCTTGGGTTACGTTGCCATGAGTTTGTGCATGATGTAAATTTATCGGATCGAGAAAAACTCCTGGCCCTGTTTGATACTGGCAACATTCAAGTGCTTGTTGCTATAAAGTGTCTTGATGAAGGAATCGATGTACCTTCCACAAGGACCGCATTCATTCTCGCCAGCAGTACAAACCCACGCGAGTTTGTCCAGCGTCGCGGGAGAATCCTCCGCCGGGCGCCGGGAAAGTCCTTGGCAGTTATCTATGATTTTCTCGTTGTGCCACCGGCCAACCGCTTGGCGTTGAAGCTTGGCTCCGACGTAGGCATACTCCAACGAGAAATGCCAAGATTTGTTGAGTTTGCGTCCTCTGCGATGAACCAATTCAGCGCACGGGCCGTGATACGAGATATTCTTGACCGATTGGAAATGTTGAATTTACTCGATGAGAAACCCTGGGATGTTTATCATACTCTCAAGCGCTGGGATTGGAGTGCATATGAATGATTTGGGAAAAACCCTGTTACCTGACGTAAATGCGTTGATAATTGAAAAGCTCAACACATATCCCGCCGATGTGCGCGAATTGGCAATACAGGCAATCAGATTATCAGAATCTTACCCGGAAACCGCGGTTGCTGAGCAACTCCAGACCATCGTGCGGAAGCTCGCCAAGCAACAGGGGGGTAATGGCTTATGATATTGCATAAGATGATAGTGGAGAACTTCCGTCAATTTCGTGGAAGGCAAGAGATCGAATTTTGGGCCCCCTCACTACCTCACCACAATGTGACAGTCGTCTTTGGCGAGAACGGTCGTGGCAAGACAGGCTTGTTTAGAGCCATCATGTTTTGCCTTTTCGGCGAACGTCGTCTCAGCCAGGACGGGGATGTCCCACGGGAAGAATTGCTGCTCGTAAATGTATCAGCACTTGAGGCGAATACAAGGCAGCCGGTGCGAACATCTGTCGAGTTGGAATTCACCCACATGGGGCAGTCCTATCGTCTCCGCAGGGCCATATTGGGGATGCCGGATGGAAAACGAATAATTGAAGAAGAAGATGAAAAACGCCTTTTTGTGATCACGAGCGATGGAAACACCCAGACTGTTCCGTCCATTGAAATTGATGCGGTTATTGACAGCATCCTTGATCGGCGTGTAAAAGATTATTTTTTGTTCGATGGTGAGAAGATAGAACGTTTAACGCGCGCTAGCATTGAACAGCGCCGGGAAATCAGTGCAGGTATTCGGAACCTGCTCAATGTTGATGCCCTTGAGACGGCGATAAGGGCGGTAGGGCGCGTTTCCAAGGCTCTTGAAAAAGAATTATCCAATTCATCGCATGAAGAACTGTCGCGACTCCTCAAACACCTTAGTGATAACGAGGAGGAGCAGACTCAATTGCGTAAGCAGTTGGATGGATTAGCCGATGAAATGGGTCTTGCGCGGCAGGAGGTTGATAAGACGGACAATGAACTTAAGAAATTTAACGAGATACGTCATTTGCTTGATAAACGTAAATTATTAGAACAGGATTTAAAGGGCCAAGAGCAGCAAGCTGACGAGGTACTTAAAGAGATGCACAATCTTGTGTGTAAAGCTTCAGCACTCATTGTGTCGTCTACTGTTATTACCGTTTTCGAGCATATCGAACGGCAAAAGCAAAAGGGAGAGATTCCGTCTGAAATTCGCCGTGATTTGATTGAGCGAATCCTCGCTGATGATAAATGCATCTGCGGTAGAGTTGTTCTTAAAGATCCGGCAGCCCACTCACACATCCTTGATTGGCAGAAACGCACAAGTGACGTTGCTACCCAGGATGCGGCGCTCAATCTTTGGCGATACCTGAGCGAAGTGCGTAATCACTTCGGTGACAATGCGGATCTGGTCGAAAAACGCTTACAGCAATACGGTAATATCCGAAGTGCAATAGCAAATATCAATCGTAGCCTTGAGAATGTGAGAAATCAGATCGGCACGTCAGAACGGCAAGATGCCACGAAATTGGACGAACATCGTAAGAAACTTCAGGACAGCATTATTACGCTGGAGGCAGACGCTCGCAATGCACAGACTCTGTTGGAACAGCTCAAGCAGGAGGAGGAACGGCTGCGGGCACTGCTCAAAGAAGAGAGGCTGAAAGTTGGCAGGAATGATGAATTATCACGGCGCTCTATCTTAGCTCGTGACACGCAAGACGCACTTAAGGGCGTCCATGATCAATTTACGCGTGAGATAAAACAGTTAATAGGGCAGTCAGCAACTCAATTCTTTCGCAAGCTGCTGGATAAAGAAGGACGGGAAAATCTGCGGACTATAGTCGTTAACGATGATTATTCATTGCAGGTGTTGGATCGGTATAAGAAGCCCTTTCTCGCAAACATCTCCGCTGGGCAACGACAGATCATGTCGATTTCATTCATTGCCGCCTTGGCGCGGACTGCTTCGAGAGGAGGCCAAATCGAAATCCCATTGTTTATGGATACACCATTCGGTAGATTATCTTTTGAGCACCGTCAAAACCTTATAAATCATATACCCACGTTTGCATCCCAATGGATTCTTCTTGCAACGGATACCGAATTCCGTCGTCAAGAGGCGAATTTATTGAAGACGAGCGGCAAATGGGGAAAGTTCTTTATTTTGCGCCCAACCCATGATGGCAATACGACAATTGAAGAACAGGATATCAATTCTGCCCTGGCTATTCTTCGTGACGAGGAGGATTACTAATGAAGATGGATGGAAAAATTCGCGTTGCCACCGATGCCCATTATAAAGAGCTTTACAATAACATGAAGAGCAGCGGGATTGTTGGAGATTTTCATGAATTGTTTTTTGTCTGTGCGTGTTTGGGCTACCGGGGGAAAAAGTCGATACCAATCAATAAGCGTGATGACCGCTTCTGGTCAAGTACGATTACCCCACCCGAGTGGGCTTGCTATTATGCCATGATATTGGAACAGAACGAGTTCGACTATCTGAAAGTTTCGGAAGACAAGGATCTGCTCGCGGTCATTGAGGGCTATGCCAATGCCGGTATTGATATCCTGATTGAGGAATTCTTGAAGGATTACTTGCTCCCAATTTCTAATGGTTCTGACCCACAACTCGACCCACCTTGCTGTAAGGAACTTCCCAAACAATTTGTCCACTTTATTTTTGAGCAATCTGAATCGGAGACTTGGGATAACTGATGCGCAATATATTATTGGTTGAACCATCCTATAAGAGTAAGTACCCCCCATTGGGGTTAATGAAGATTGCGGCATATCACAAGCGATTGAACGACCGAGTCGTTTTTGCGAAAGGGTGCATTTCCGAGAAGCGTGTCGAGCGCTGGGACCGCGTATACGTGAGTTCTCTTTTTACCTATTATTGGCGGGAAACTGTGAAAGCGATTAAGTATTATCAAGACAGTGTCCCGCGACGATCGGACGTTATAGTTGGGGGGGTTTTGGCGACCCTTCTTCGTGATGATTTGGAGTTAGAAACCGGTGCTACCGTGATATCTGGACTGTTGGATACTCCGGGGATTCTTGATCCTGGTGATAAGCTCAGGATTGATACACTAACACCTGACTACGGTATACTCGGCGAAGCGGATTATACTTATGAGCTTCAAAATTGCTATATTGGATATGCAACCCGTGGATGCCCAAATGGTTGCGAATTTTGTGCGGTTCATAGAATAGAACCGGAATTCAATGGCTATTTACCCCTCCGCCGACAGATACAACTCATCGAAGAGTTGTATGGAGAGAAACGTGATTTGATCTTATTAGACAACAATGTTCTGGCGTCGGAACGATTCAAAGATATTGTAAAAGATATCAAGGCATTGGGATTTGGAAAAGGAGCAACCTATACGTATCAGAACAAATCAGGTCGTGCAAGCACAGTGAAGCGCTACATTGACTTCAATCAGGGGTTGGATTCCCGTTTTCTAACAGAAGAGAAAATGGCGTTATTGAGTGAGATCGCAATTCGTCCTATTCGCATTGCATTTGACCACATTGGCCTCCGTGGTTTGTACGAAGAAAAGGTAAGATTAGCAGCCAGATACGGTCTTAAATACCTGTCAAATTATATTCTCTACAACTTTCATGATTATCCTGACGAGTTTTACGACCGGTTGAAGATCAACCTTGATCTCAACGAAGAGCTTGGTTTGCAGATCTTTTCATTCCCTATGAGATATGTGGACTTGAAGAGCAAAAATCGTCTTTCAAAGACACCGGGTAACATAGGTGAGCATTGGAATGCGAAGTACCTTCGAGCGATTCAATGTGTCTTAGTGAGAACGCGTGGACTTGTTGGTACCAAACGGGATTATTTCTTGAAGGCTTTCGGTAAAGATCATGAGGAATTTCATAAAATCCTGCTCATGCCCGAATCTTATATTATTCATCGATATAAACATGAAGGTGATGGTTCTACCGACAGATGGTGGGCACAAGTATGTTCACTATCCGATTGGGAACAAGATATCTTCAAACATATCATTCACAATCATCTTTTCCGTACGGTCAATCGTGCGGAATTAACGCGCGCAGTGAAAGATGTTCTTGATCATTATATGGAACGAGATGACCGAAAAAAATCTTCTGTACGTGGCGTCTCCGAATATTGGAATCCGGTTGCTATCAATTTTTAGCGACCCACGCCCTTGTGGGCGCTTTATCATTGAGAAACTTTTTTGAAGTTACTCAGAAGGTGCGATTCTTGGGCTAAAAATGACCCTCGACGACCTTACAAAAATTATCGCTGAAGTTCAGAAGCTCCAGAGCGAACTGGACGATGTGGAAGTGAAGGCAGCGTTGCACGGCACGCCGCAGCGGCTGTTTGAGGCTTTGTCCGCATTTAGTAACCGCACCGGTGGCGGGGTCCTTCTTCTGTGACTGGATGAAAGTAAACGGTTTGAAATCGTCGGAGTCGGAAACCCCCAACGTCTTCAGGAGGAAATCAGCCATGTGGCGGCCGCGGAGATGGAGCCGCCGCTTCGACCCAGTTTCACGGTCAAGGATTTTGAAGGGAAAACCGTCGTCGCCGTCGAGATTTCCGAGGTACCCGCCAATCGGAAACCGTGTTACTATAAAATCGCCGGCCTGCAGAAAGGTGCTTACATCCGCGTTGGAAACACCAATCGGCAGATGACCGATTACGAAATTTACGGCTATGCGAGTTTCCAGACCCAACCGACCATCGATCAGGAGATTGTCCCATATGCCACTCTGGAGGATTTCGATCAAAACCGTCTGACGCAGTATATGGAGGAGTTGAAGCGAACCCGGCCGCAGGCGGGCTATCTCAAGCAGCCATTTGAAAAAATCCTCAAACCGTTGGCTCATGCGCCTGATGGAGGATCTGCATCTGGTCGAGAACCGGGGCAGCGGGGTCAGCGCCATGCTCGAAGCGATGCGCCAGGCGAATCTCGAACCCCCGCGTTTTCGGGATCGCCGCTCTTCTTTTTGGGTGACGTTCCGAAGCCACACGCTGCTGAATCCGGAGGCCGTTGCCTGGCTGAACCGGTTTGCCGAGAAGCCGATGAACGACCATCAAAGGATGGCCCTTGTCTATTTGCGCCATAATAAGGGGATGACCAACAACGATTATCAGCGCTCAAACCCTGTGGATTCGGTCACGGCCACGCGGGAGCTGCGCAACCTGACGGACTATGGCCTGGTCGATCTTCACGGCTCGCGCCGCTGGGCCTATTACACGTTAAACGTTCCCGTCGAGGCGCCGCCGGTGCAAACGAAGCTGGAAACAGATGAAGAAAAGATCCTGGCCTATGTGCGGAAACACGGTTCGATCAAGCGGGCGGAGTGTCAGGCATTGCTGAATGTTACCGAGACTCAAGCGCGATACATCCTGAAAAAAATGAAAGATCGGTTGTTATTGAGACTCGAAGGAACGGGAAAACCTTCCCGTTATCTTTTGCCTGACAATACCGCAATGATTCAAACATGATCCGTAAATTGTCCGTAAATTGTCCGTAAGCGGACATGCCCTATAGAATGACAAAGGTAAGGGGCGCTGCATCGGGGGGAGGCTGTAGCGGTGGGCGCAGTATCATCTTCCCTGATGTCTATTAGCACGAAAATGCTAACAGACAGCGACTCGTTTCTATTAGAAATGTTGTCCGTAATTATCTGTAAATGGTAGTAGCTCAGACAGCGGCGGCAACGGGTGAAAAAGCCAAGCTGGCCCTGAAATAGGAAGTGGATTCTCGACAAAGGCGAACATTGATCAAGGAGAGTATTTCTATGGATAGGAAGAACAGCATTGACAGGGATCTTGCCGCTCTGGATAAGATCATCAAGGAAATCACCACCGATGCCTATGACGACGACGAGCAGCTCTGGGCTTTTCGGCAGGTTATCGAGGACGATGTCACCCTCCCGGCCGACGGGTTTGTGATCGGCGAACCGGTCTCCGTCGTCGAGATCGACTATGGCGGCAACACACGGCGCGGGCTGACGGCGAAGTGCCGTCGTGAGGACGGTTCGGTGTACGTCGTTGCGGCCTCCGAGGTGATTTTTCCAGAAGGGTCGGTCGGCGCCCGGTATGTAGCGGCCTACCGACGGTGGCTCGGTCTCGATCCCTACCCCGGCGAGGCGCAGGTCCCCGCGCGCCGCAAGCGTCGGCACAAGGCCACGGATGATGACCTTGACCTGAGCAGCCCCGTGGAACTCATCGCCCTTGCGGTCAAAGAGAGCGTTGTTCGCTGCCGCATATTGGGGAGCGACCGGGTTCTCACCCTGCGCAGCGGCGGCCTGTGGGACGTGGCGCCCGGCGAAATCATCACAGTCGCCCCCCGCAAGCAGTGGCGCTACGCAAACAACCCGTATCTCTCCGGAGAGATCGTATCCTCCCGGCTGGACGTAAGCGCCCTTGGCCTCGTGCCCCTGAAACTTCAAGCCATGGGCACGTGGAACCCTGAAAAGGAATACTGGGGTGAAAAGGATGAACCGATCGAGGAATGGGCCAAACCGATCATTGCCCGCGGAGAGCGCTTGGCCTTCGAAATGGAACAGGTGCTGCCTGGGGCCGATCCCGAAGAACTGTCTGATCCCATCCTCGATGCGGTCGATCTCAAAGACGCGGGTAACCGCCATGAAGCGATGAAAGTGCTCATGGAACTTTGCGAATCCGACCTGCGTTGTCTCGATGCCCATGCGCACCTCGGCCATTTTGTTTTCGATAGCCATCCCCAGAAGGCCATCCGGCATTACGAAGTCGGCCTGCACATCGGCGAACTGTCACTCCCTGCTGGATTTGACGGCACGCTCCCGTGGGGCCACGTGGACAATCGTCCTTTTCTGCGGTGCCTGCAGGGCTACGGGTTGTCTCTTTGGCGGCTGAAACGGTTTGCCGAGGCGGCGCTTGTCTTCGAGCGGATGCTCTGGCTGAATCCGTCGGATAACCAGGGCGTACGTTTCCTGATCGATGATGTCAGGGCCGGAAACCAATGGCGGACAGAGGAGTGAACGACAAACAGATGAAATAAGGTGTTTGATGATGATCATGGCACAAAGGATATCGAGGGAACACCAATGATCGACGTCGCCGCACTGTTCCTGACAGGCCTCGTCTCGCTCTTCGGGCAGATCGTTCTGCTGCGGGAGCTGAACGTCGCCTTTTATGGAATCGAACTGATCTACCTCATCGCCTTGGGGGTCTGGATGCTGCTGACCGCTGTCGGGGCGTTGATCGGCGGCCGTCGCCCCTCCGCCGGCCGGACGGCGGTTTTGTTTCTGTGCTTCGCCCTCTTCCTGCCGCTCGGCGTCGTCTTCCTCCGGGCGAGCCGCCTCCTCCTCGGCGGCGTCCCCGGCGCCTACCTCCCCTTTCCCCGGCAGATGGCGGCGCTGGTGATCGCCCTGCTGCCCGCCGGCCTGCTCTCGGGCCTGCTGTTCCGGGAGGCCGCCGGTCTCCATGCGGAACGGGGCCGGACGCTCGCCAGCGCCTACGGGATCGAAAGCGCGGGAGGCCTCGCCGGAGGTCTGTTGGCGACGCTCTGTCTCCGGTACGGTGTCCAGAACCTCCCCCTCGCCGTCGCCTGCGGTCTGATTGCCGTCGCCGCGGCCCTTTTCCTCTTCCCGGGGAAAAGAAGCCGGCGCGGCCGTGTTGTCGCTGTCGCTCTAACTGCGATCCTGATCGCCATCCTCTATCAGTCGCCTATCCTGGACCGGCGGATGACGGGCTGGAACCACCAGGGGCTCCTCGCGACACGGGATTCCCCCTACGGACGGATCACCGCCACGGCGTTAGCCGGACAGGTCTCCGTATTTACGAACGACGCCCTCACCTTCGAAACCGGGGGAACGGAGGCGGAACTCTTCGCCCACCTGACGGCCCTCCAGCACCCGGAGCCGCGGCGGATCCTCGTCCTCGGCGGGGGATGGGACGGAACCCTTCGCGAACTCCTCCGGCACCAGCCGGTGCGGATCGACGCCGTCGTCCTCGATCTCGAACCGATTGCCCTTCTTAGGCGCCATCTCCCCGCGGAGATCCGGGCGTCGCTTACGGACCCCGCCGTCCGCCTCACCCGGGCCGATCCGCGGCGTTTTCTGAAGAAGAGCGGTTTTGCCTGGGACTTGATCCTCGTCGGCATGCCGGAGCCTTCCTCGGGAGAAACGAACCGTTTCTACACGCGGGAATTTTTCGCCCAGTGCGCCGCACGCCTTCACCCCGGCGGAATCGTCGCGCTGCGTCTCCCCACCGCCGAGAACCTCTGGACGCCGCAGACAACCCGCCGGACGGCGAGCGTTTATCACGCCCTTGCCTCCGTCTTTCCGGAGATCCTGGTTCTGCCGGGGGCCATGACGGTGATGACCGCCTCCACCGCCCCCCTCCCCCGGTCGCCGGAAATCCTGACCGACCGCCTCCGGGAACGGGGACTCAAGACCCGCCTCGTCTCGCCGCCCTACATCCGCTATCTCTTCACGAACGATCGTTTCGCCGACGTGGAAAAGAGACTGAAAGCGGCTGCCGTTCCCGCGAACACCGACATCCGACCAGTCTGCTACCCTTTCGCAGTGATGTCGTGGCTCGCGCGGTTCTTCCCGAAGCTGGCGCTTGCGGAACTGCCCGGTTTCGGCGCCGCCGAAAATGGGTGGACAACCATCGGGTGGATTTTGGGGATCGGTTTGCCGCTGCTGTTCTTCGGAAGCCGTCTGCAGCCCTCCTGGAGAAGGGGGCTCCTGGCGGCCGTCGCCGGATTTCTCGGCATCGTGAGCGAGGCGGTCCTCATCCTCGCCTACCAGGCGAAGGAGGGCGTCCTCTACCAGGATATCGGCCTCCTGCTCGCAGCATTCATGGCCGGCCTGGCCCTGGGGGCGCCGGTCCTCCGGGATCTGATCCTGGGAACAGGCGTCAAGAAAAAGCGGGTGCGTGGGTGGGGCGTCGCCCTCCTTGCCGGCTTCGGCCTCCTCGATTTCGCCGCGATCGGGACCGTGACCGGCGGGGCCGCCGGCGGTCTTCTGCTGACGGCGGCGCTCCTTGCCGCAACCGGATTTCAGGTCGGCGGCCTCTTTGCCTATGCCGGCCTCTGGGGCGTCCGGGATCAGAAAAAGGTCATCGGCCCCCTCTACGCGGCGGACCTCATCGGCGGCTGCCTCGGCGCTATCCTGGGGAGCCTCGCCCTCATCCCGATCTTCGGCCTCGCCGGAACCCTGAAGGGGATGATCCTGCTGGCCGCGCTTGCCCTTCTTCTCATCTGAGGTTTTTTCTTCAATGCCGCTTCATCAGGCGCTGAACCGCCTTATCCAGCCCATCCAGCGTCAGTTCAAACATCGGAAAGATCTTCCCGATCGCCTCGATGGTCCAGGTATAGTTCCAACTCGCCTCCGCCTGCGGGTTCAGCCAGACGGCATGGCGGAAGGTCCGGGCGAGGAATTTCAGCCGATCTTCGCTGCTCCGGCCCTCCGGCTCGCCAACGTAGAGGGAGCCGTTCGCCCATCGGAGCTCGCTCGGGGCCATCGCCGCGTCCCCCACGATGATGAGGCGGGTATCGGGATCCCGGCGCGAGAACTCCTCGACGGCCTCCGGCCGGAGGTGGCGCTGGGGATCCAGCCAGACGCGGCTGTAAACCGTGTTGTGGAAATAGTAGATCTTGAGGTCCTTGAACTGGGAACGGGCGTAGTTGAACAGCGTCTGGACGATTTCGATGTAAGGGTCCATCGACCAGCCGCCGTTGTCGATCATCAGGATCACCTTGAGGCGGTCGGCCAGGCGACGGTCGAAGACGATCGAGATCTCGCCGCCGTTCCGCATCGTCTCGACGATCGTCTTGTCCACGTTGACGACGTCCCTTGGGCCGTGCGGGATCATCCGCCGGAGCCTCTTCAGGGCCTCGCCCATCTGGAGCTCCGTCAGGGGCCCCTCCTGGCTGTAGTCCCGGTAGCGCCGCTCCATCGCCACCTTGATCGCGGACTTGTTCCGGGAGGCGCCCCCCACGCGCATCCCGCCGGGATGGCGGCCCGAATGGCCGACGGGGGAGGTCCCCCCCGTGCCGATCCAGCGGTTCCCGCCGTGATGGGCCTCCTTCTGCTCCTTCAGCCGGTCGAGGAAGTAGCGGATCAGCTCCTCCGGCGTATATTGGGCGAGCTTTTTTTCGTCGAGACCGAGGGCCTCCGCCATCTCCTTCGGCCGTTTCAGCCACTCTTCAAGCAGCGCTTTGGCAATGTCGGTCAGCTCGACATCGGTGATCTCCTCAAGCGTCGCACCCTTGAAATGGTGGGCGAAGACCTGATCGTAGGTGTCGAAGTACCGTTCGCTCTTGACGAGTATGGAACGGGCCGCCGTGTAGAAGTCGTCCACGGAAGCGATCAGGCCGAGGGCGAGGGCCTTCTGGAGGCGGAGAAAGGAGGTCGGGGTGACGGGGACCCCCTTTTCCCGGAGCATGTAGAAAAATCGGACGAACAAGGCATGCCTCTCTATCAGGCTGTTCAAAAGCTTGTCCCGTACGAGATACGGGATGCCCGGATGCAAGGCCCCCGTAATCCTGAGCCGTGAGACGTACTTGCTGGTACGTTGAACGGCGAAGGAACCGGGGGGACAGATTTGAAATCTGTCCCCAAATAATCCAGACGGGCGTTTTTCAACAGCCTGCTATTTGCGGGGTCGTCCCGCCTGCTGTATCGCGAGGTTCATATCCACGCTCTTCTTGAAGAGCACCCCAAGGTAGGGGATTTCGCCGTTTTCGACCGCTTTCAGGTCGAAATCGGGATCGGCCCGGAGCGCGCGGACCCAGTTGATCAGTTCACGGGTGGCCGGCTTCTTCTCGATCCCGCGGAACTCCCGGAGACGGTAGAAGGCGTGAAGGCACGCCTTCGCCAGCCCCTCGGAGAGGTCCGGGAAATGGACGTTCAGGATCATCCGCATCATCTCCGGATCGGGGAAGGCGATATGGTGGAAGTTGCACCGGCCGAGAAACGGGTCGGAGAGGTCCTTTTTCGCGTTGGAGGTGATGATGATCACCGGGCGGTTCCGGGCGGTGATCGTCTTGTCGATCTCCATGATATCAAATTGCATCTGGTCGAGGACGTCGAGCATGTCGTCCTGAAAATCGGTGTCCGCCTTGTCGATCTCGTCGATCAGAAGCACGGTCCGGCAGTCGGAGACGAACGCCTGGCCGATCTTCCCCATCCGGATGTACTCCTCGATGTTGCTTACCTCCCGCTTGGAATCCCCGAAGCGGCTGTCGTTCAGGCGGGTGAGGGTGTCGTACTGGTAGAGGGCGTCCAGGAGCTTCATGCTGGACTTGACGTTCAGCGCGATGAGCGGCATCGCGAGGCTCTCCGCGATCGCGTGGGCAAGCATGGTCTTCCCAGTGCCCGGCTCGCCCTTGAGCAGCAGCGGCATCTCCAGGGCTATGGAAACATTCACGATCTTGGCCAGTTCGTCGTCGAGGACGTACTGAGAGGCGCCTTGGAATCGATAAGGTTCGCCGACTGGGTTCATCCGTTCCTCCTTTGTGGATTTTGCCTTTCCCCTTATCCGACATCCCGGAAAATTTCCACTGCTATTTGCGGCGCCACAGCGCCGAGGCGCCGGATGACGGACTTAACCATTAAATTCTGTAGTCAAATTGTCTTGACATCCCGGAGACTCATTCCTATACTTGACCCGCCAAACCAAGGAATCCGTGCCCGGCAAAAAGGATTTTTTACATCACAAGGTCCCATCCAACCCGGCTTTCATGGCCACCATCGTAAGGAGGAAAAGATGAAGAACCGATTGTTCCGCCTGTTCACCCTGTTGTTCGCAGCCGCCGTGCTGTTCCTGCCGCTCTGCGGACAGGCCGCGCAGACCAGGATTCAGGCCAAAAACGTGATCCTTCTCATCGGCGACGGGATGGGCCCGAGCCAGTTCGGGGCGGCCTGGATCTACAGCAACCGGGTCCTCAGCCGGGATCTGCGCATGTCCGAACTGATGAAGAAGGGGCGGACCGCCTATCTCGTGAACGATACGGCCGACGCCATCGTGACCGAGTCGGCCGCCGCCGCCGGCCAGATCGCCACCGGACAGCGCATGACCGCCCGCGCCCTCAGCATGGCTGCAGACGGCAAGACCCCCATCAAGACCATCATGGAGATGGTCAAAGAAAAGAAGCTGGCGACGGGGCTCGTCACCACTTCCGGAATCACGGATGCGACCCCGGCCGCCTTTGCCGCGCATGTGGCCCACCGTTCAAACGAGGAATCGGTTGCGGACCAGGAGTTGAAGTTCGGCGTGGACGTGCTCATGGGAGGACGCAAGCAGTTCTTCCTCCCCGAAAGCGCCGGCGGAAAGCGCAAGGACGGCCGCAATCTTCTGGAAGAGGCGCAAAAAATGGGCTACACCGTGGCGGGGACGGCCGAGGAGTTGAAGGCGGCCCCGACCGGCAAGCTGCTCGGTCTTTTCAATATGGGCAACATGAGCTTCGAAATCGACCGGGCCGCCACCCAGGAACCGAGCCTGGCCGAGATGGCCCGCAAGACGCTGCAGATCCTCTCCAAAAACAAGGGCGGCTTCTTCGCAATGATCGAAGGCGGCAGGATCGACCATGCGGCGCACCGCAATGACGCCCCCGCCACGATCCGCGACACCCTGGCCTTCGACGAGGCGGTGGGCGTGGCCATGGACTTCGTCAATAAGAACCCCGCCACCCTGCTGATCGTCACGGCGGATCATGAGACCGGCGGTATGGCCCTGATCGGTCACAGCAAGGAGAGCAAGGAGTACATCGGCATCAACTTGAAGGCCATTGAAAAGGCGACGGCCTCCTTCGAGGTGATGGTCGGGAAGTGGGGCAAGAAACCAACCCCGGAGATGATCAAGGAGGACGTCAAGCAATCCCTGGGCATCGACCTGACCGACGACGAAGCCCGGACGGTGGCCGACGACGCCATCAAGAAGCTGGATCCGTACAACTACGGTTACAACTATCTGCACTCGCTGGGCTTCGTGCTTCGGCCCTACCTGCGGGTGGGCTGGGGCAGCCAGACCCATACCGCCTCGCCGCTCTTCCTGTTCGGGAGCGGGCCGGGTTCCGAGAAGATCGGCGGGCTGCTGCACAACACGGAGGTCTTCACGATCATGAAGGCTGCGCTCCGGTTAAAATAGAATGGGTGTCTTGGAAGAAAGGGGGGTCATTTTTCTGCCGGAAGACCGTGAAATCTGCGAGGCGTTGTTAGAGAAGGCGCGGGAGCGCGGAGATTCCGCAAGATCGGTCGGCGACCTGATCGTTGAGGTCGGGCGCCACTTTCTCGGCGCCCCCTACGAAGCGGAAACGCTGGAGCGGGAAGGACCGGAGGAACTCGTCATCAATCTCCGCGCCTTCGACTGCGTCACGTTCGTCGAGAACGCCGTCGTCCTGGCGGGTCTGATCCGGGCGGGAAAGACCGCCTTTGGGGACTACACAGCGGCCCTGGAGCAGATCCGCTATCGGGGCGGACGCCGAGACGGCTACCCCTCCCGCCTCCACTACTTCACCGACTGGCTCCGGGACAACGGTCGCAAAGGCGTCATCCGGGAGATCACGCGCGACCTCGGCGGCATTCCGTTCCGGAAGGCGTTCCATGAACTGACCGACCATCGGGAGGAGCACCCGCCGCTCCGGGCCGCGGCCGCTTTCCGGCGGATGCGGATCGTGGAGACGGCCTGTTCCCGGCGGACGCTCCATTGTATCCCGAAGGCCGACTTGCCGGGAATGGAAAAGCGGACCGAAAACGGCGACATCATCGCGGTTGCAACGGACGCGGACGGAATCGACGTGAGCCACGCCGGGATCGCCGTCCACGGCCCCCGGGGGCTCCATCTGCTGCATGCATCGAGCAGGGCGGGAAAGGTCGTTTTGTCCGACATCACGCTGTACCGCTACCTCCGGGCGCGCCGCTCCCGGACGGGGATCATCGTCGGCCGGGCGACGGATTAGATGGCGTCAAGCAGGGCGTCGACCGCCGCGTCGTCGAAGGCGACCTCCCGGAAGATCCCCCGGACGAGGTCCGGCGTCAGCGCGTGGAACTCCTTCTCCCGCGAGGTGATGATCATCCCGCCCATATCCACGGCGCCGGGGCTGACGAGGAGTCTCTCCTCTCCTTCAAGGAAATAGGCTGCCGGCCGGAGCTTCAGTCGGGGAAAGAGGATCAGGCGCCACCCTTCCCCGATGCGGGTGCAAAGAATGTTCAGCAGCGGCTCGCCGTCGGAGGTCGCCCGGCTGCCGAGCATGCCGATCGCCTCCCCGACCGCCGCCGCAACGTTTTCCTCTTCCTTCCCCTCGATCACCAGCATTCCCCGAGCAAGCCCCGCCGTCCGGCAAATCTCCACGCCGTCCCGCCGCCGCGCCCCGGTCCGTTTTCGGGGATCGAGAATCTCTTTTTCCACCGGCATCAGACCGGCGGGGGCCGCCTGGAAATGGAGGTGGTCCGGCGCCGAGGCGCCGGCGCGCGGGCCGTTGTAGAAGAGGGTCATCCGGGGACCGAAGTCCACAGCAAGCCTCAGAAATGTTATCATATTCCCGGGGAGCGACTGGGGAAGATGGCGGCGGTGCGCAATCGTCAGATGGCCCGGAAAGATCGGCATCGGATTGCACAAAACGAGATAGTCGTCCCGGTAGAGGATCGCCTGCTGTTCCGGCGGGAGATGTTCGCGGCAGAGGAAACAGGGGCGCCGCCGAATGGTTTCGGGATCGACCCTTGCGCCGCTGCTGACGATCCGCCGCGGATTGAACTGGATTTTGACGCCCCAGCCGCCGCCGCGGATCTCGCGCAACCGGGCCTCCCCCAGGGCCTCATACCCCGCAGCGAGGCCGGGCCAGGTTTTCTTCTGCCGTTCGAGAAGAGCAACCGCCAAGTCGGCAAGGGGCGTTCCGCTACGCCCGTCAAAAACGGCGGAAGATCGCCTCAGGATCTCCACCCCCGCACCCCGTTTTGTTTTCGACGCGCACGGATCTCGATCGTTCGGAGCCGGTCCTTGTAGGCTTCGTGGCGATTCGCCTGCTCGATGGAAAGGGCGGCGTCCGTGTTCCCCTCCCAGCGGCGGCAGAGGTAGAGGCTGTCATAGATCCGGCCGATCCGGTATTCCCGCGACAGGCGGAGGGCCGCCGCATAATCCTCGCCATAGCCGACGTTCGGAAACCCGCTCCGGCGGAGGATCGCCGTGTTGAAGGCCCTGGGCGCCCCCAGACCGTTGATGCGGAGCGCGTTGTTTCGCCCGTTTACGTCGGTCCACTCCCGGTGGTCGATCAGTCCGGGCGGGATCTCCCGCAGATCGCCATCCACAAGGGTGTATGCGCCGACGACCATTGCGCAATTCCCCCACCGCAGCAGATCGACAAGCCGCAGGAGAACATCGTCTCCCAGGTAGAGGTCGTCCGAATCTAACTGGACGGCGTACCGGCCGCAGGCGTTGGAAAAGATCGCCTCGTTCCAGCAGCCGCCGATGGAGAGGTCCATCCGCTTTGGAACGATATGCTTCATCTCTGGGTGGCGCCCGGCGAGGTCCGCGAGGATGGCCGTTGTGCCGTCGGTGGAATGGTTGTCCACGACGATCACGTTGAACGGGAAATCGGCCCGCTGCGCGAAGGCGCTCTTTACCGCGTCGGCCACGGTCCGGGCCCGGTTCCGGACGGGAATGACGACGCTCGTCTCCACGGGAAAGGGACGGATCGAAGGCGGGACATCCCGGAACAACGGGGCGAGCCAAGCCCCGATCCGCCGGAGGTGCGCTGTCGCGACCGCCTCCATCTCCTCCTGGAACGCCCGGTTCCTTGGATCAACGTAGGCGAACTGTGGGGGACAGATTTCAAATCTGTCCCCCTGCCCGGTTCCGTCCGCCTTGGCCAGGGCGGTCTCAACGACAGAAAGCCGCTCCGGAAGATGGAAGAGCGCCCGATCGGTCGAGAGCTTCAGCCGGAGGTCATACAAGCCGGCCCACCGGCAGGGCGGGATCGCCCCGTACTTCCGGAGCGCCCGGCGCGCGGCGGCCGTAGAGATCAGCATGACGGGACCGAAATCGAAACCGTCGCGGATGCTCCCTGTCTGGTAGTCATTCACCGGATGTTCAAGGATGTTTCCCCCGCGGATCTCGGCGTAATCCGCATAGACCATTCCCGCCCCGGTCGCCTCCGCCGCATCGAATAGACGTTCCGGGGCGCGGGGATCGAGATGGACATCCCCCGAAGAGACATGGAGCAGATAGCGTGTGGCGACCTTGGCGAGAAGGGCGTTCCAGGTCGAGCCGGAAAAGGGATCGGAAACCGCAAGCATCTCACAACACGGCGGAAGTGGAGATCTGCCCCCAGCGTCAAGGACAATAATCTTCCGGATCAGCGGGTTCCGGAGAAGTTCCTCCAGGCGCCCTTCGGCCAGCGGAGCGGCGCCCCGGGGAATCACGGCGGTGATCATGGATGCCCTCCTCTTAAGCCGGCGCCATCATAGACGGCTTTGCAAAAACCCTGATGCCGCGTTCAAGTTTCATCGTTCGCAATTGCGGCGTGTTCCGGGACACGGTCCGATCCCGGGGACACCTTGCGGCAAGGTGTCCCCACATCTCCCCGACGCCCCATTCAGGCGTCATGCCTTCGGCCGAAGACGTTCGGGAAGTACGGCCCGGGGCGCCCAATCCGCGGGGACCAGTTGCCCCGGCTTCTCCCCGGCCTTCTCGATGAGCTTCATCAGACCCGGCCGGGCGAATTCCGGGTGGCCTTCGCGGACCGTGCGCCCGTTGCAGATGGCCTCGGAACGGAGGCGCCGGCCGATCGTCTTCTCCATCTGGCGTCCCAGCCAGAGCACCCGGTCCACATTATACCCGTGTTCGATTCCCATTTCGTCGATCATCACGAGGAGATCCTCCAGCGTGACGAGGCCCACATAACGGGGATCCTTGTAGTAGTATTCCCCCGTTCCCCGGACGGGACAATCGTCGAGGAAGTTGGTCGGCTGCCCACCCAGACCGCCGAGCGTCGCCTCGAAGCGGCAGATGCCCGCCTGAAGCGCGGCCAGAACCGAGGCGGGGGCGACGCGTTTCGTCTCGTGGAAATGGGCCAGATGCACCTCCGGGTAGGGAATGGCATCCAGGATCATCGAGTAGTACCGGTAAACTTGGGCCGGCGAAGCGGAGCCGTCGTGGTCCGCGTGTTCGATGTCGCAAGCGCCGAGTTCCAGGAAGCGCTTGGTGAACTCCACGGCGTCCTCCAACCGGGTCGCCCCGGTGATCGGGCTCCCCCAGATGGTGCTCACCGTGCCGTTCATTTTGATCCCGACGTCGGCAGCCTTCTTGATGCACCGCTCCACCTCTTTCCAGTACTGCGAAAGGGTGGTGCCGGAGTTGGCATAGTGATGTTCCGGGTCAGTGGAAACCATCATCAGGATCCGATCCGGGCCGACGCCCCGCTTGCGGAGTTCGATCGCGGTGTCCACCGCCTTTTCCCGGATGGTTACGGCGGTAAAGGTGATCTCCGCCGGGTTGATCCCCCGGCGCTCGCAGTTCTTCCTGAACCGCTCCCCTCGAAAGTAGGTCAGCACCTTCTCGGCGTCACGGAACTGGGGGATGCCTTCGGGATTGCCGAGGTTCGTCACTTCGATCTCCTGACATCCCGCGAGGATCAGCTCCTCGGCGTAAAAGATCTTGGCCGCCGTGGAGATGGTCTTCTCCTCGTGCTGGAATCCGTCCCGGATGGTAATGTCGCCAATGGTCACCTTCTTCGGCATGCGGGGGAAAATCTTCCAGTAGTCGTACTCCGTCATAAATCTTTCCTCCTTTGCTTTCGTTATGGTTTTACTCTTACCGACCGGCTCGGGGGCGGCACGTTCCTCTTCTGAAGGGGACAGATTTCAAATCTGTCCCCCATGGAGATCCATAAACGGCGATGGCACTAATTAAACTTGCCCCGAATTCGTTGTCAAGAAAAACCTTTGCCGCCCGGACCCCGGGCAACGTCCTCATGCGAAATTCTGTCGGCTTCGTAAAAAGTAATTTTCTCCCTCCCCTTCAATGGGAGGGCCGGGGTGGGGATGGGTTTACATCTCTTAATGACCACATAAACCCCACCCTCACCCTAACTCTCTCCCTGAGGGAGAGGGAATATTGGGACTTTTTTACGAGGTCATCAATTTTGATCCCGGATGGAAGCGGATTCCACTTGAACCGTTTGCCCGACCATGCTACTGAAATCGCCATGAAATGGGACTTCACGACGGTTTGGGGCCGTTGGCCATCGGGGCTTTGGCTGCACCGGATCATTATTGTGATCATGGGCATCGCCATTGTTGTCGCCGCCACGGTCGTCGCCCCGAAATCGACCGCCGATCCGGCCGCATCACCGGAGGACCGCGCGAAGGAGGACCTGAGCCGGTACGCATACCCCAGCATGGAGGGCATCCGCTGGAAGGCGCATTTCGTGAAACCTCAGGAGAATCTGGAGCGGCTCTTTGGAGAGAACTGGGTCGCCGTCGCCCGCTTCAACCGGATCGACCGCCGCCACACCTACCCTGGCATGACGATCAAGATCCCGGAAAACATGGAGGAGATCCAGGATTACACGCCGATGGCGGCAACCTATGAAAAGGCGCGGGAGCATCCCCGGTATATTCTTCTGAACATCACGGAGCAGTGGCTCGGGGCATACGAATACGGCAGACTCGTCTTCTCGATGCCGGCGGCGACCGGCATCGATGGACACCTTACCCCGACCGGGCTCTTCCGGGTGGAGGCGTACCACCGGAAGCACACCTCGTCTCTCTACAAAACGCACAAAGGGGACGCCCAGTACCCGATGGACTACGCCATCCGCTTTCATATCGATAAAGAGAAGGTCTCCTACTGGATCCATGCGCGGGACCTGTCCGGGCGGCCCGCCTCCCACGGCTGCGTCGGCGTCTTCGACGAGGCGATGCAGCTCCGGGTTTACGGCGTCCCGGACAGGCCCGCCCTCGAAGACGCAAAGAAGCTCTACGCCTGGGTGATCGGCGACCTCCTGTACGCCGAGGATGACGGGACGCAGAAGCTCCTCCCGGACGGCCCGCCCCTCGAAATCACAGGCGAACTGCCGACGCGACTGCCACCATCGCCGCGGTGAACCGTACCGCCGCATCGGAAGGAAAACGGAATTGTTATAAGCCACGGCATTGGATTTTGCCTGCACGCTGTGATAGAG
>Ga0210056_1001172_pt1 | contig 22710 bp, 26 predicted proteins | sample CryGeyCG2014_080_2_FD_183965 | JGI IMG/M metagenome (GOLD analysis project Ga0210056, IMG submission 183965) | Groundwater microbial communities from aquifer - Crystal Geyser CG07_land_8/20/14_0.80 (SPAdes) (version 2) | ecosystem: Environmental > Aquatic > Deep subsurface > Groundwater | place... | reverse complement strand
CCGGAAAAAGGTTCGAATTTTAACCAAAAGAGACAGCACTTAGTTTTTTCTTAGCGAGGAACGAGCTTAGAAAAAACAAGTGCTCCGACCGAAGCGTCGGAGCAACAATATCGGGGTTCGCCTGCTTCGCTGGGGAAATTTGAGGCCGGCAACAATCCCCTACTAAAGATATAATCAAAAATTATGATAATAGACGCACACGCGCATATTAACGAGGAGGGACGCTATAAAACTTATTTTGAGAAAGCCGAAGGCAAGATTTCTAAAGTCGTTTTGATGGGGTGGTATAAATATGATATTGAAGAAGTTTTAAGCTTCGCTGCAAAAAAGGAAGGTCTCTATGTTATCGGTTCTGTGGACGTTGGTGGCGATATAAAAAAGCAGCTTGAGCGGCTTGATACACTGTTTGAGGAGAAAAAGATATTCGGGATAAAACTCTGTCCGGGCTACCAGTTTTTTTATCCGTCCGATAAAAAAATATATCCTATTGCCGAACTTTGCCAAAAATACAATAAACCTCTGATTTTTCATTCGGGCGATGTTTATAATCCTGAAAAGGATGCTATTTTAAAATACGCTCACCCGATGCACATCGATGAGCTTGCCGTAAAATACAGGAAATGCACTATTATTATTTCCCACTTTGGTTTTCCTTATATCTTGGAAACCGCAAATATTGTAAGTAAGAACGATAATGTTTATACGGATATCTCAGGCACTTTGGACGCCTGTACTTCACAGGAAGAAATGGAGGATAAACTAAACCACTATATTCAAGATCTCAAGCGGGCATTTTCATATTTTCCGGACGTCAAAGAAAAAACGATGTTCGGGACGGATTACAGTGGCGAGGACACACCGTTGAGAGAAATAGAGCCGTACATAAAATTTGTTCAAAATGTTTTTACGAAAGAAGAGCAAGAGAACGTGTTTTATAAACTGGCAGAGAGCGTGTACGGCCTTAGTTCCGGCATATAAATCATATTTTTATGGACAGCGAACAAGTCACAAGAAATCCCAATACTGACCCGGCGGGCTTTTCTCGCGTCAACGAAGAATTTTTAAATCTAATGCATAAGCAAGGCATTACAAATATAGGTAATTCCGAAGACTCTATTTTGGCAACTGACCATATGCTAAGCCAGCCTCCGTCAGACGAGGAAAGTATTCAAAATGAAATTCTTTGGGTCGGGAGTTTTATCGGCGAGACGCTTATACGGCTCTTTGGAGGAAAATGGGCCTGGGATGAACGGCAGGAAAGATGGGTCGTGCTAATACGAAGCAAAAACGATGAAACTATTTCGCTTAACGTTTTTCGTAAAGTCGAAAACCGCATCCGTAAAGGCATGGAAGATTCCATAGAATATTGGTATCAAAATATAAAGGAAATGATTACGTCCGGAACGGAAGATTACTTAAAAAAAATTAAAGGAGAATAACGCGGGGCCTAGCCGCCTTGAACGGGAATCCCTGCCCGGCAGCCAGTTTGTAAAGTTTGCTTTTCCCGCCTCGCAGAAATAGCGGTTTTTTGGTAGAATTATATAATAACTGTTCAAAAAATCGCCAAGGCGTTAGGCATTGGTTTAGAGGATTTAACGAAATAAAAAATATGGAATATTTTTTTATAGTTTTAATGGTAATAATAACCACGCTAATACATTGGCATTATTATAGATGGAAAATATTTAATCCTTGGCCGTTTAATATGCCTCCAATTTATCGCTCAAACACGGGCACATTGATAATTTTTATATCAAAAGTTTTATTGTTTGGCATAGCCGCTATATTCTTCAATTTGTATCTGATGTTGGCTATATTTATTTTCTTTCAGATATTAAAATTTGTCGCTTTTGAAAAAGCATTAAGATATGAAACAAAAGGATTTTATATCCATCTTGGCAGAAAGACACTGGGGGAAAACGAAGCCTCAAAAGAAGTTATAGACAATAAATTAACAAAGGAAAAAATAAAGGAAATTGAAAAAGAGGCGAGAGAAACAGCTAGAAATGCAGTTTTTAAATATAAAAACAAAAAATTATCAGGATCGTTCTTGAGTAAGATTTTTTATCTTATTACTTAATAAAACATCAAAAAGAACCGTGTTGTTTTTATGCTCCCCGATTTACTAAAAATAAATCAAAAACTCAAAGAAATACTTGGTCCCGAAAAAGGTTATTTTGGCCGTGTGTTTACATGGGGACAAAGGCCTTCTGAGTATGAATATATTGGTTACGAGTTGACGGACGATTTTTCTCTCACGCTACAAAATATGTCTCAAGAACAGATAAAAAATCTTATAATGATAATGAATTATTTTGAGATTCATGCTAATCCTCTGAAAACATTATTAGATGTTGAGCAAAAAGAACAGCTTTATAAACTTTATTCTGAAATTGCATGGTCACATTTTATGACCGTGGTAATGTTCGGAATGCTTGAAGTTGTTGTAAGAATTCAGCAAGGCGTAAAATTAGATAAGAGTGGCTACTTATGTGATAAGGGAAACGAAATAAAAAAGTTTTTAGAAAAATATCTGCCCCAAGAAACAAAAAAAGGTATCACAAAACGATATCGTATTGAAGATATTTTTAATCACAAAAAACCAACAAATTTTAGTGAAGTTATTGATCATTTATGGGATAAGATTAGATGTGGCTTTGTTCACGATGCCGGTCTTGAGTCAAAAGGGCTTGAATGGCACACATTAAATGGCATCGGAACAAAGGAGGAACCAATAACAATAAAATCAGATGTGCCCATGCAGGAATTATTGCAAATAACATGGCAAGCGATTTTAAATTCGTATGGGTATAAAGGATTAGTAGAACTGCCGAAAATTAGTAGATGATTTTAGCGGCGCGCCCCGCTTTGCGGGGCACGAAATTCGGCGGCGGCGGCGGAACCCCAGTAGTAGAACGCTTCGCGTTCACTACGGGGCAGGAGCGAGGGCGGGCCCCGAAGGAGAAACTTCGTTTCCCTACGGGGTAAACAAAAATTCTTGCTTTTTGCTTGCCCCGTAGCAAGCCGAAGGCTTTGCTATGGGGCCCGCCCGAGCGAAAATTATCAAAAGTCGGCGTCCGGATTTTCGCGAAAAAAAGTTCGGATTTTGTTCAGGACAGACAGCCAATTTGTATTGACAAATTATTCTGGAGAATTATAATTAAGCAAAATCGGTAAGTCAGGCGATAGCTCCGACGTAAAATCGGAGAGGAAAGTCCGGACACTTAGTAAAAGGTAGCGGCTAACAGCCGTCGGGAGTAATCCTAGAGGTGCGAACAGAGACGTCCCGACCCGAAAGGCGTCGGAGAGACCCAATCCCAACGTAGATGGTCTATCTCTGCTATAGGGATAAAAAAGCAGAGGTGAAACGGCTAAATCCTTACTGGGTGCAAGGCCGTGCCGAGCACATAAGATTTATATGCTCGGAGTGCCGCTAGATTCCGAGAGTAATCGAGGAACCAGATAAATTATCGTCAAATACAGAATCCGGCTTATGACTTGCCGATTTTTTATTTAACAAAACCTTTAGTCAAGTATCTCACGATCGTGAGATACTTGACTAAAATATTTGTGGGGTCGATATATTGACGTATTAAAATAATTTACTCTGACTGTTTAATTCGCGGTTGACCAATAAATCCGCTCTTTTATTTTCTTCCCGGGAAATTTGGGAAAATTTTACTTCCCCAAAATTCTGTTTTAAGTTCCAGATTTCAATAAAGAAAGGCACCAGGTTTTTTTCTTTGATTTTATATTGACCGTTAAGTTGGCTGATTAAAAGTTCGCTGTCAGATTTTATTTCAATTTCAGTGCTTTTACTCTTACCTTTACCGATTAATTGCTTGACTTTTTTCAAGGCAAAAATCACGGCCTGATATTCAGCTTCATTATTGGTGGCTTGACCCAGAAATTTACTATATTCTTTTTCTCCGATGACTACGCCGATAGCTGCTGGACCGGGATTATTTCTCGCTCCCCCATCGGCATATATAACGACTTTTGACTTTTGACTATTTACCATTGACATTAATTAATTTTAAAAATACTTTGTAAGTGGTTCTGGCGTCATCAAGGGCCGAATGGAGTTTCTTGGGGACAATTCCGAAATAAGCCGCCAGTTCAGTAAGGCTTACATATCTGATATTTGAGTCATTTCTTAATTTTTGCCAAGCCAAGGAAAATGTGTCTATGCTTTTATACCAAAATGTCGGCTGTAAATTATAAGCACCCAAAGCTTTATGGATGTAGAACCAGTCAAAAGTCAGATTATGGCCGGCTAAAATAGTTTTTTCGGTTTTCTGTAAAAAAGTTTTCAAGGCAGTTTCTTCGTCAAGGGCATTTATCCAATCTTTGTCGTTATAATGACTGATTTGCAGGGATTCGGGGTCAGCCAGTTCCAGGTGCTTGGGTTTAATTTTTGCCTCCCATTCTTCCAAAACGCTGAAATTAAAACCGCTGACCCGGACAACCGCTATTTCAGTGAGTTCATGATGAGGGCCCCGACCAGTGGTTTCAGTATCAATAAAAGCCAAATCAAAATCTCTGAATAGTTTTTTAGTATTGTTCATAATGATGTATTTAACGCCTCTATGCCGGGTAGTTTCTTCCCGGCTAAATATTCAAGCATTGCTCCCCCGGCCGTGGAGACAAACAATCTTGAAGCATGAGGCTTGAAGCATGCAGCAGGAAGTATTGAAATGGTTTCGCCTCCGCCGATAACCGAAAAAGCTTGGCTCTTTAAAATTGCTTGACTGATGGCTTTTGAACCCCTGGCAAATTTAGGACTTTCAATATAACCCATTGGGCCGTTCCAGACAATAGTCCTGGCTTTTTTAATAATTTCAACATATCTTTTAATGGTCTTTGGTCCAATATCTAAAATTTTTTTGCCTTGGATCGCTGAGTCAATCGGCAAGATTATTTTACGCGACCTAAGCAGTAGTTTCGCTGTCGGAATCATTTGTTTTTCATAAAGAGATTTACCAATCGGTAATCTTTGAGCCGCGAAAAAAGTATTGGCCACTCCCCCGCCCGTTAAAATACAATTGACCCTTGACTTGTGACCATTGACATTTTTAAGAAAGTTTTTAATTACCCCGATTTTGTCGGAAATTTTCGCGCCGCCTAAAATAATCACTAATGGCCGTTTCGGCTTTTGCATAACTTTTGAGAGATTTTTGATTTCTTTTTCCAAAAGCAAGCCGGCGTAAGACGCTAGAAATTTAGGTATACCTACCATTGAAGCAGTTGGCCGATGGCTAAAAGCAAAAGCGTCATTGATGTAAAACGTTCCCAAAGAAGCCAACTTTCTGGCAAATTTTTGGTCATTTTTGTCCTCTCCCGGGAAAAATCTCAAATTTTCCAAAAGAAAAATAGTGCCTCTTGGGCTAATTTTTATAATTGTCTTGATTGTTTTAAAATCTTTTTTAAAATCAATGAATTGTACGGATTTTTTTAATAATTTTGAAAGAATTTTTACAAAAGGTTTCAAAGTATACACTCTTGTCACTTGTCGCTTGTCGCTTGTCTCTTTTGGCCGGCCGCGGTGGCTCAAAATGACCACTTTCGCTCCTTTACCAAGCAAAAATTTAATCGTCGGCAAAGCCGATTTTATTCGCAAAGGAATTTTTTGTTTTCTAAGGTCGTCATCCGTGAGATTAAAATCAACCCGCAAAAGGCAGATTTGATTGGATAAATTTTTATTTTTCAGCGAAGATAGATATTTCATTTTAATTTGAGCGGGTAACGGGAATCGAACCCGTGTCTTATCCTTGGGAAGGATACATAATGCCGCTATACGATACCCGCCTTCATTTTATTACAACCTTCTCCCCGTTCCATTCAAGGCCCGGCATCAGAATAATTATTTTTGCCTTTGATTCTTTCAGCCAGTCATCAAAACTTTTATTTTCCAGAAAGAATCTTCCGACAAGAATCTCTCTTTCTGCCTGCGGCCTCAAAACTCTCTCCTTAAATTCATCTAAAGAAAGACCGTAGAGCGTTTCAATTTCTTTTCCGACATCTTTGCCTTTTAATACTTCCTGAACTTTATTATCAACCATTTTTTTAAGTTCCCCGCTCTTCATTTGTTTTTCTAATTCCTGCCGGATTAAACTATTTTTAATTAATTGTTCCAACACCGCGCGTTCAATTTCCCGCTGGATTTCCGGAGAATGAAAAACAGGAGTTTGATTTCTATCGTAAGTTTCAAGCATTTTTTGATAGTAATGGACGGCTATGCCAGAATCTTTTTTAAAAGATTTTAATGTAATTAGTCGCCAATTTACCAAAGCAACGGGATAAGATTGGGTTGAAATAAAAACAACTATGGCAATGACGATGACAAACAATATTAAAATAATAAATTTCTTTTTGTTCATGGCACAATAATCATCATTTTTTCGCCCGGTTTTTTGTAGTTAAATCTCGATTTCAATTCTTTTTCCAGATTTTCCGGATGGGAAAAATATTCAATATCTGATTGAAGGTCGGCATTTTCTTTTAAGAGGGCCTGAAGCCGACTATTCAAATTATCTGAATCGGTCTTCAATCGATTGCGTTCTTTAATGAAAAAATATGACTGGGCGAGAATGGCCGACAGGATTATGCTTAGAATTATGACTATAAAGACCCTCATTCCGTTTATCTTAACAAATCTTTAAATATTTTAACAGGCAACCTTATTTCGGCAGCCATCCGAAGCAGTTTCTTCTTTCCTTTTTTTTGTTTCTGCCAAAGTTTCATCTTTCTGGTTCTGTCGCCTCCGTACAAATAGCCGGTTACGTCTTTTTTTAGGGCAGGAATCGTTTCTCGGGCAATCACCCGGCCGCCGGAAATCGCTTGAATGGCTTGAATAAACTGTTTACGGGGCAGAATTTCTTTCAGCTTTTCCGCCATGTGTCTGGCGATTCTTTCGACATCGCTTTCCGGAATAATCCGACTTAAGCCGTGAACGAGACTGCCGGCGATTTTGATGTCTAATCTTTTAACAAGGGCTTCTTTATAATCAATGATTTCATAACTGAAAGAAGCGAAGCCGGAAGAGACCGACTTGAGACGGTCGTCAAAATCAGAAATAATGTCAGCCAAGGGAATAAGAGTTGAAATAATCACTTTATCTGTCTTGACGTCCGTGCTCACCTTACTGAACCTGAACGACTCTTTAAGTTTTAAAACGTCCCCTAAATTTTTGAAAGGAGCAATTATGGTAACGGCGGCTATTGGTTCTAAAACCTGGCTGTAGTCATCCGGAAAATCCTTGGGATTTTCAACCGTAACCCAATCCCCGTTCATCGGCTTCACTTTATAAGAAACAGAAGGAAAGCTATTTATAACTTTTACGTTAAATTCTCTTTCTAATCTCTGGACGACTATTTCAAAATGCAATCTTCCCAAAAAACCGCCTTGAAATCCCCGACCCAGGGCTTCGCTTGTGACTGGAGTAATTGAAAATGAAGAATCACTAAGCCGCAATTTATAAAGGGATATTTTTAGGTTATCGTAGTCATCATTGTTTTCCGGATACAGGGAGACAAAAACGACCGGTTGGGGTTTTTTGAATCCTGACAAGATTTTTTCGCCAATTGTGTCTCCCACCTGAACGCTATCCGGATCCTTGATGCCCGTTGCTACATAGCCAATATTTCCAACCGTAAGAATATCTTCTTTGTGCAATTCCGGCTGAAAAAACCCAACTTCTTTAATTTTGAATTCTTTATTGGTTCCCAAAAGCCTGGAGTCGTCACCTGCTTTAAATTCGCCGCCAAAAACGCGGACATAAGCAATCACTCCTTTATGGTCATCATAAACAGAACTGAATATTAAAGCAGCCCGAGATTCAATCGCTTTCGGGGCTGGCACCTTGTCTATGACCGCTTGTAATAATAAAGAAACTCCCTCGCCTGTTTTTGCTGAAATTTTTAGAACTTCATCGGTTTTTACGCCTAAAAGATGGGCAAGTTCATTTAACGAATTTTCTATTTGTTCCTGAGAAGCAGCGTCAATTTTATTGACGCTGCCGATGATTTTCAGGCCGGCTTTTTTCGCCGATTCTAAATTCGCCAAGGTTTGAGCCTGAACGCCTTGGGTAGCGTCAACCAGCAAAATTGCGCCCTCAACCGCAGCCAAAGCCCGGGAGACCTCGTAAGAAAAGTCGGAATGTCCGGGAGTGTCAATCAGATTCAGAATAAATTCTGAATCTGATAATTTAGAATTTAGAATTTCAAATTCAGAATTCTGCATTCTTAATTCTGCATTCTTAATTTGAGGATGATATATCATCCTCACAGGTGCCATCTTTATTGTAATCCCCCGTTCTCTTTCCAGCTCCAACTGGTCAAGATATTGCGGTTTCATTTGACGCGCTTCCACCGTGCCGGTTAATTCCAAAAAACGGTCAGCCAAGGTTGATTTGCCGTGGTCAATATGGCTGATTATGGTAAAGTTTCTGATATTGTTATTTAATGGTTTCATTATGTATAATTATAAAATAAAAGCATATGCTACCTGAACCAATCAAAAAATTTATTGAGATTTTCTCTACCCTGCCGTCAATCGGCACCCGTCAGGCCACTCGGCTGGCTTTTAAATTGATAAGCAGCGGCCGGGCCAAAATAGATGAAACCGCCAAAGCGGTTGATGATTTAAGATATCTAAAAACATGCGCCAATTGTTTTTTTGTCCATCAAAACAGGGATAATCTCTGCGATATTTGCCGTGATTCCAACCGCCGACAAAACATCATCGCCATTGTTGAAAAAGAAACTGATTTAATTTCTCTGGAGCGGACTAAAAAATTTAAGGGACGCTATCTGGTGCTGGGCGAACTTTCCAAAACCGGCGTTTTGGAAAGCATCCAAAAACTCCGATTAAATCATTTAAAGGATTGGATAAAAAAGCAAGGTGGTCAGGCTGAAGAAATTATCATTGCCATTAATCCGACGACCTTCGGCGACCTTAACGCCTCAATGATTGCCAAAGAACTCTCATCTTTTGCCAAAAAAATCACCCGTTTAGGTCGGGGTATCCCCACAGGCGGAGAAATAGAATTTGCCGACGAAGAAACATTGGGACAAGCATTAGAACGAAGAATATAGGTTTAAGATTTAAGGTTTAAAATTTCTACTTCCGTAAAATGTTGTCGATGGCCTTTTTTCTTGCGATAGCGGGTTTTTGAGTGATAACGGAAAACGATTTTCTTTTTGTCTCTCCCTTGTTTTAATATTTTGGCTTCAACTTTTGCAGCTTCAACATAAGGCGTGCCGACTTTAATATTATCGCCATCGCCGATTAAAAGGACTTTGTCAAAACTTAAAATGGCGTCTTGGGCGCCTTCTATTTTCTCAATTTTGACTTTTTGTCCCGGAGACACTCTGTATTGCTTGCCCCCCGTCTGTATAATCGCAAATTTACTCATATTGTTTTAGCCGGCTTGCCCCGTATACAGCTTTGCTGTTATACGGGGTTTGGATAATGGCAAAAGACATGTTAATTCACTGAAATAATAACACCAATCGTGATTAAAATCAAGACTGTCAATTCTAAACTTACAAAACCGAAAATATAAGAGAGAAACCGTTCGCGGCTGTAAAGGAAATCGGCCAAGAATAAGTTAATTAAAATTATCACTAAGGCGGAAAGCAAAACCCCGAATACCTCAATTCTACCAGCCAAAAAATCAATACCCTTGTAAGCGTCAAAATGAATAATCAAAGGCGTTGTCACTGAACCAAGCCTTAAATAAAAAATCAGCGCTGTCACAAGTAAAATTAACAGACTTAGACCCGCTACTACTCTTAGATATCTATCTTTAATTACGTTGGAAAACATTATTTTTTAATATAAACGAATAGTGTTTCAAAATCCGGCATTTTGGAAACTTTCGGGTAAGTAATAATTTTTTCTATCGGCTTCCAGTTGGGAAAATTTGACGTATTGGTTATAACGATTGCGCTTTGTTTCAATTCGTCCTGCAATTTCTTCTCGAGTAGCGGCATTAAATCGTACCGGAGATAGGTATAAACAATATCGGCATTTTCCAAATTCGTCTCAAAAATATCTTGTTTTTTGAAGTTTACCCCGTTAGAAATGACATTTCTAACGGGGTTTATTTTTTGCCCCAAAAATATGGATTTCAATCTCGCAAAAAAAATTCTTATCTCATTATTATCTATACCATAGACCCTAAGACATGGCAACCTTCTTTTGACGGCTAAAACGAGCGTCCCCCGTCCGCATCCCAAATCATAAAAATTTTTTGCATCAGGTTTATGCCGGGAAATAATCTTAATAAGAGCTTTGATTGCCCGCTGGCTGGTGGCTAAATCGTGGCCTCGCCATATGGAATCAAAGGCGAGGACAAAAAGTAAGACCATGGAAACATTCAGAAATAACAGTAATAAAATTACGAAAATATAAATTAAGGGGTTCATGGGATTTACAGATAGTATTTTAAAAATAAATTAACAACCGCTCCGGCCACATTTTGCGGCGTGCCGGAAGACGGAAAATGATGTAATTCGATGCAGGGAGCGCTGTTTAATTCCAGAACAGCGCACAGCTGATTTTTCCAGGAATCAGAAATGTCTTGAGCCAAAAAATCAATACCCACCAGCCGAATGTCAAAAAACTTGGCAATCTCACGAAATAATTGAGTGTTGTCAGGGTGAACTTGCGGGGTTACCTCAATCAGATCGCCGCCCAATTTCAGGAAAGGGTCTTTTTGAAGATAGACGATTTCTCCTTTTTGGGGAATGGCAGAAAAATCATACCCTTTTTCTGCTTCAACTATTCGATAAAGAGTGAATTCTTTTTGATGGGGTTCACCCCGGCGAGAATCATTATTTTTTTTATCAATGAGTCGTCTGATGGTCGAGACGCCGTCACCTGTAATATTGGCGGCTATTTGTTTAACACAGGCAACAAAATCAAAATCAACGACTGTAGCCCGGTAAACGAACGTATCAGGGATAAATTTTTCCACCATAAAAGTTGGCGAATAAATTATTGTTTTATCAATTGCATGTTTGAATTCATCAATATTTTGGATGTTTGTACTAACGTGCCTGCTTACAGAACCGCTGCGCGGCTTAACTACTAAAGGGAAACCGAGTCGAACTCCAAATTCAACGGTTTTTTTTCTCTGCCAAAACCAGAAAGCTTTGCCATCGGCAACGGGAAAATTTCCTTTTTTGAGGAGATGTTTTGTCCGTTCTTTATCGTCAATCAATTGGACTTTCTGTTGGCTGGCGAAATCCGCGATTGGCAAACTTTCAAACCTAAAAATTTTTCCGTTTATCTCAGCCCGGAAATGATTGGTATAACCAAAAGGCCCATAAAGGGCCTTAAATTTTATTCCTCTTTTTCTGGCTTCATTGATAAAGCAGGTTGATTTTAATTGGATATCGGAAGAAGTAAAATCATCTCTCAGCGAAGCTAATTTAAAAAAAATAAAAAACTTTTCCAATAAGACACCAAAAAATAATTCAAGTTTTTTAAAAGAAGGCAGGCATTGTAAAAACCGGTCTGTTAATTCATCTAACCAGGTTTGAATATGGTAAACAGACGGCATTCCGCAATCATTGCAAAAGCCTTTAGTTTTTTTAGCCATTGTGCCGCCACCGGGATTCGAACCCGGGTTACATAGATGACCCCGTATAAAAATTTGTGCCGCTTATGGGAATCGAACCCATGTTCCGAACTTGAGAAGCTCGTGTCCTAAACCACTAGACGAAAGCGGCATAAACCTAAATTACAATACCCACTTTCCATTTTAGCAGAAAATCTTTTCGTAAAACAGAAAATTTTCTTTTCTCCGAAACCTGCGCAGGCGAGCGGGCATGATCTCCGACCGCCAAAGGCGCGTCGGAGGAGCGAGCCGAGGAACAAGCGAGCCCGCCACGCTGGGGCGGGCGAAGCGGGTTGAGGGAAAAGAAAATTTTCTGAGAAAAGATTTACTGCTCCCTTATTTCTTCCACTACTTTTTCCAACCCTACCGCTCTCGAAGCTTTTATGAGTATTAAGTCGCCTGTTTTCATTAAATTCTGAACTGCTATACCTGCTTCAGCAGCTGTATCAAAAGTTAAAATTTTATTCTCAGCGAGGCCACTATTTTTAGCCGATTCAGCAATGAATTTTGCCCGCGGGCCGATTGTCACCAAAATGTCGACTATCGGAGCAACCAAGCGACCAACTGCTTCGTGGGCTTCAATTGAATATTTGCCCAGTTCCAGCATGTCTCCCAAAACCGCGATTTTTCTTTTTGACGGAAGTTCGCAGATTGTCTCAAGCGCTTCCTGCATTGAAAGCGGCGAAGCATTATAACTGTCATCTATGATGTGAGTATTCTTTATTCCCCTCAACAAATTCATTCTTCCCTTGGCTGGCGAGTAATTTTTCAGAATTGCCTCAACAATCTCCACTAAATTTAAATCATAAATCAAGCCAACGCAAGCCGAGATAGCGGCCGCGTAGGCCTGGGCCTTTCCAAAAGCATTTTTTAAAATGACCGGAACAAAACTGCCGCCGTATTCAAGTTTAAAAGAAATGCCGAAAGGTTTTTCATCTTCAGAATGATTCTCAAAATTACTGATTTTAACATCCGCCCCCTCATTAAAACCAAAAGTAATAACCCGAGCCCGGGTTTGTTCCTTCATTCTCATCACGGTTTCATTGTCAAAATTTAAAACGGCAAAACCATTAGCTGGAAGAGCTTCCGTTAATTTGGATTTTTCCTGACCTACTGCTTCCGGTCCGCTGAAAAACTCCACATGGACAGGGATTTCACCGATGGTTGTGATAATTCCGACATAAGGCCTGGCAATTTCCAAAAGATATTCAATATCACCCGGCCGGTCAGCCGCGTATTCCAAAATCAAAACTTCGGGATACGCGGAACGACGCTGAAACAATACGCGGAACAACGCGGAAATTATACACTTGAACCAAAAAAGTAATTTTTTTATTTTTTTCTCACCTGCCGGCGTGTCCCGACTGACCAATTTTAATTCTTCTTCCGACCAATCGCCGATTATTGTCAGTGGTATTCCCAATTCATTATTTAAATTACCGCCTGATTTTCTGACCCGGCGGTGATTTTTTCCGGCCAAGGCGGATCCGCCCAAGGCGGATAAAACCGCAAAAATCGTCTCTTTAGCCGAGGTTTTTCCCGCGCTGCCCGTGATGGCAATCACCTGCGGCTGAAACCGCCAAATCGTCAATTTTGCCAGTTGCTTAAGAATATATTTCATATTAGGATTGTTTTAATAAATCAGAACCGAAAGCGTAAATCAAATTTTTATTTTTATTAAACCGTTCCAAAGCATAAATAATCAGTTTATCAACTAACTCTTGTTTTGAGATGCCCGATGCTTCCCAAAGATGAAAGTGTAAGGTTCCCGGCAAAGTATTAAGTTCGTTAACATAAATTTTCATTAAATTCATATTAACCAGAAAATCAACCCGACTGATTCCTGAACATCCCAGAACCCGATAAGCTTTTTTGCTCAAATCTTGTATTTCTTCCAATTTCTCTTTTGGCAAAGGAGCGGGAATGATATTTCTTTTTGTCCCTTTTTTAATGGTTCCGCCTTTGGTCAGATATTTTTCTTCAAATGTCTGGAAAGTTTGTTTGTAAAGCGGTTGTTCCGGCAAAGAAACAATTAATTCATCGTTGCCAATTACCGCGCAATTTACCTCCATTAAATTTTGAACTGTCTCTTCAACAATTACTTTTTCATCAAACTGGAAGACGACTTCAATCGCAAATTCTAATTCTTTTCGATTATTCACTTTTGAAACGCCGATACTGGAACCAAGCCGGTTTGGCTTCACAAATAACGGATATGGTATTTTTTGCTCAATTTCTCTCAAAATCTTTTCTTTATCTTTATTAAATTCATCTTTACCAAACCAGATATTTTGAACGATTAAAAATCCCCTTTTTTCCAAAATTTCTCTGGAGATAATTTTATCCATCGCTAAAGCCGAAGCCAAAACTCCACAGCCCACATAAGGCACACTTAACATTTCAAAAAGACCCTGAATAGTACCGTCTTCCCCATATGACCCGTGAAGCGCCGGGAAGGCTACATCAATAATAATCGGCTCAGCACCTGAAAAAATTCCTTTTTTCTTGGGATAAAATTTCAAAAATCCTTTTGAGCCGTCAATATCCAGTAAAAAATCGTCTATTTTCTCCAAATTTTTCTCAAAATCTGATTTTCTGAAAAATTCAATGCTGGCTAATTTTTCTGAAATTAACCATTTTCCTTCCTTATCTATGTAAACCGGTATGACTTTGTATTTATCGATTTTGCTCAATGCTTCAATAACCATCTGGCTGGTGATGATTGAAATATCATGTTCCGGAGAACGTGAACCAAAAAACACGCCGATGTTTAATTTTCCTGCCCGACCGGCAGACGGGTCAGTAATAGTGGGCTGGTAAATCATAAGGAAAAATTAAAACTACATCATTTGGTTTTAAAATTTTGGACAAATTAATATTCAATTCTTGGGCATCATCAAAAATAATCGCTTTTTGCTTTTGGCTTTCTATTTTTTCATTATACTCCAAAATTTCATTTTTGGGAATTTCTAATCCATCAATCAGAAATTCAAGATTAGAGTTTTTCGTCATTAAAACCAAATCAGCTGTTCCTTTTATTTTTTTGCCAAGCCATTTGTTGTTTTCTGATTTTTTCTCTCCTTGCTCTAATATTCCGGCGGTGACGATTATTTTTCTTTTTTCAGGAAATGCTTCTTTTAAAAATTCTAAAGCCGCCTCAGCGCTGTTTTTGGAAATATTATAACTATCATCAATAACAATGATTCCTGCCTCGGTTCTTTTGAGAAAAAGCCGGCGCGGCAAAGGCCTTATGTTTCTAAGACCGATTAAAATTTCTTCTTTGTTAAATCCCAGTTTGTCGGCCACGGTAATAGCTAAAAGAATCGGTTCTAATTGATGTCTGCCAAAAACTTTGGCTTCTGCGTTGAAATAAAATTCTTTATTTTTAAAAATTTCAAATTCTATTCCTTCTTTTGAAACTCTTACGTTTTTTGCTTCAAAAACTTTTTCAATTTCAGGATTTAATCCATAAAATTCCGGCTTACCCTTAAAAAATTGTTGACAGTTTTTAAAGACTATTGCGTCATCGGCGTTTAAAAAGACCCGACTTTGCTGCGATAAATTATCAACTATTTCAAATTTTGCCCTGATAGTATTTTCCAAAGAGCCGAAACGCTCTAAATGAGAAGTGTTTAATCCGGTTAAAATTCTTATTTCCGGTTTTATCATTTTACAAAGATTTTTAATATCGCCTTTTTTATAAGCCGCCATTTCTGTAATTAAAATGTGATAATTCTCATCCAGTTCTTTTAAAATCAATTTGATAATTCCCAATAAAGTATTGATGTTTTCCGGCGTTTTGAAAATTCGGTATTTTGAAGAAAGAATCGCCGCCAGATACTCCTTGGTAGTGGTTTTTCCGTAACTGCCGGCAATGCCAATTTTGACTAAATCTTTACGCCTTTTTAATTTGGATTTAGTTTTCTGGGCAAAAATAAAAACAATAAACGTTTCTAATGGTTTAATAAACTTAGAACTCAAAATTAATGAGTAATAAAGTTTATCCGGGAAAATCAAATAAAAAGGCGAAAATAAAATTGCCAAGACAAAAATCAATTTAGCTTTGAAAGTCCAAACCGGCTCTTTTTTTATTTTTAAATAATTTTCTAAATCAGGATGTTTTTTTACCCAATTTTTAAAAAATAAAATATCGTACTCCGCCAGCTGAAAAATATAAAGTAAGGTTTTTATTTTTGACAACATTTTTAATTTTATTTATTCTCCAAAAATCTTCTTAAAATTTCTAAAAATTCTTTTTCTTTTTCCAAAAACGGCCAATGGGTGGCATCTTTAATTATTTCTAATCGCGAATTTTTAATGGATTGTTTCAAAATTTTTCCTTCTTTAAGCAGGGTTATAAAATCTTTTCCCCCCCAAATAATTAAGGTCGGGATTTTTATTTGTTGAGATTCTCCCCGTAAATCTTCCTTGATTACTTTTAGGAATGTTTCTCTTAAAATCCGATTTTTTTCTAAATAATCTTTGGCTTTTAGTGCTTTATAAAATTTTTCTCTAATTTCATCTCTTTTTTCTCTGATAAAAGGTAATAACCAAAATACTTTGCCAAGTTTGGCTAAAATAAAAGCAAAGAATTTTCTGAGATTTTTCAATCTAACACCTCCGGAATCAACCAAAGTCAATTTAGAGACTTTTTCTGGATAGAGGACGCTGAATTTTATGACTATCCGTCCCCCAAAAGAGTGACCAATAAGAACAATTTTTGGAATATTTAACTTTTCTAAAAATTTATTAAGGAACTCCGCATAATCAGAAACATTCCACGCTCGAGGCGGCAAATCTGATTTACCAAAGCCAGGCAGGTCTAACCTAATTACCCGATAATCATTTAATAATGGCACAATACCATTCCATATCTCTAAATCGTTTTTCCAGCCATGAAGTAAAATCAAGGGTTTGCCATTTCCCTCTTCTTCATAATTAATTTTCAAATTATCTATTAAAACAAACACTTTATCTTCCAATATCATTTTTCACCGCCCCTTATTAAAAATCTTTTCGAGCGAATACGCAGAAAATTTTCTTTTCTCCGAAACCTGCGCAGGCGAACGGGCATGGTTCGAGCGAGCAGAAGCGAGCGAGAGAGCGAGCCGAGGAACAAGCGAGCGAGCGCGCTGGGCGAGCGAAGCGGGTTAAGGGGAAAGAAAATTTTCTGAGAAAAGATTTTTAATATCTCTATATCTTATCCGGCGCTATATTATAGTAATTTAAAAGAAACCGCGCCAGTTCGCGGAAAGCCGGCACCACTGATCGACCGGCCAAAGGCGCCCCAGCCGGTTTGTCTAACTTTATTAAAACAACGAATTTGGGATTAGGGGCAGGAGCAAAACCGACATAAGTGTTAATTACTTCGTCAGTATACCCTTTGCCGCCAAAAATAGGCACAAAAGCGGTTCCGGTTTTTCCGGCAATTGAATAATTGGAAATAGCGGCAATTATATTTTTTTCCACGGCTGAAGTCATCATTTTGGTAACTGAATTAGCGGTCTCAGAAGAAATTACTCTTTTTATAATCTGCGGTTTTTCGTCGCTTAGAATAAGCGGCTTCATTAAAACGCCGCCATTGGCAATTGCCGAGACGGCGCTAATCAATCCAATCGGCGTGACAGCCACTCCCTGTCCGAAAGAGGCAGTGGCAAAATCAATATCCTTGCCCTTTTTCAGATTATTAATATTCCCTTTTACTTCACCGGGCAAAGCAATATTACTTAATCCGTTAAAACCGAATTTCACCAAATAATTGTAAAAGATGTCAGGACCGGTTTTCCGCTGAGCAAAAACCGCGCCGGTATTGATGGACTGCTCAATAACACCGGTCATAGTCTGGAATCCGTGAGCTTTTAAATCCCAGTTTTTGATTGTTTTGCCATTAAAGGTGACCGAACCCGTGTCGGTATAACTGGTTTCTGGAGTAATTTTTCCGCTGTCAATGCCGGCGGACATCGTAATTAATTTAAAGACCGAGCCCGGCTCGTAAATTGCCTGGACTGCCGGATTCAGAAATGTTGAAATTTCAAATTTTGAATAATTATTCGGGTCAAAATTGGGAAAACTACCCATGGCCAGAATTTTGCCGGTTTGAGGTTCTTGAACAATAACTGAGCCGCTGGTAGCCCGATATTCCTCAATGAGTTTTTTCAGAATTTCTTCGGCCTGGGCTTGGATGTTGCGGTCAATTGTTAAAGTTAAATCATTCCCCGCTTCAGATTCAATAATTTTGCCCTCTTTTATCTCGCCGGGTTTGCCGGAAAGAGTTTCGTTAAAGCGTAATTCCAAACCATAAACTCCTTTTTTTATTTCACTCGTCGGACTGACAAAACCTAAAAGATGCGAAGCCAAATCGCCAAAGGGATAAAAACGCAAAAGATGGCTGCTGACGTATATTCCTTTAAGATTTAAATTTTCTATTTGCTTTATTTGTTCGGAAGAAGCTTTTTCAACCAGTAATTCGTAAAGGTCGTTTTTCTTTGTTAATTTTTTTTCCAATTCCTCAACGGAAAGATTTAAAATCGGAGCTAATTTTTCCGCGTAATTTCGTATATTGTCATTGTCATAGTCATTGTTATTTTTCTGAATCTCTTTCGGCACGGCGTAAATCATCGGATATTCTTTGTTCAAGGCCGCCGGAATCAGATTGTTGTTTCTGTCAACAAAATAAATATTGCCTCTCGGCGCCTCAAGAACGCCGCTGGCCTGCTCTTGGGTTTCCGCCCTGGTCAAATAATAAATCCCTTTCTGGATTTGGAGATTGTAAATATTAAAAATTAAAACGAAATATAAAATTCCAAAAACAAAAATTAAACTTTTAATACGCCATTGCATAAATATAAGCGGTTAGTGGCTAGCGACTAGCGGTTTCTTTACGTATTCCGGATTTTTGTCCAAAATCAGCGATTGACTGTCAACTGAAGATTTTAAATTCTTCGCGTCAATAATACTGTAAAGATTGTTTTTGAGTTCGGCGTTCATCACTTCAGCCCGGGATATATCGGCTTCTTGTTTTTTAACCTCATGCCGGAAATCAACTAATTGATTATAAAGGAATACTCCCCAGACGGCGATGGAGATTGAAGTAAGTATTAAAAGTGAAATTAAAAAGTTTGCTTTATGATTGGTTTTATTGGGTTGAATTATGGTCATTATCGTTAGAATTTAGGATTTAGAATATAGAAGTTAGGGAAAACAATTACGTTAAAATCCTATATTCTCAATTCTGTATTCTAAATTCTATCTTAGAATGATTACTCGTAACTTGGCAGAGCGAGACCGAGGATTAGCTTGGATTTCCTCATTTGTTGGTCTAATCGGCTTTCTTGCCCCGTAGGAAACCGAAGGTTTTCCTGCGGGGTTGGTCAAAATTTGCGCTTTTCTTTGATTTTTTAATTCCCGGAAATAATTTTTGACCAAGCGGTCTTCTAAGGAATGATATGAAATTATTGCTATGCGACCTTTATTTTTTATGATTTTTCCTAGGTTTTTCAATATTTTTTCTAAATTCTCCAATTCGTGATTGACGTAAATCCGCAAGGCCTGAAAAACTTTGGTAGCTGGGTGTATTTGACGATGACTATGACGATGAAAATGACTCGGAGGAATGACTTTTTTAATTATTTCCACTAAATCAAAAGTTGTCTTAATCGGTTTTATTTTTCTTTCCTCAATAATTTTTCTGGCAATTTGCCGTGAATATCTTTCTTCCCCGTATTTCCAAAAAATTTCCGCCAAATCTTTCTCGTTGAAACTATTTATAATTTCAGTTACTGTCCTTGTCGCTTGTCTCTTGTCGCTTGTTTCTTGTCCCTTGTCTCTTGTCTCTACATTGTATCGCATATCCAATGGTTCATTTTTCAAAAAACTAAATCCTCTACCCGACTCAAGATGTTCTGAAGAAAATCCCAAATCAATAATCAGCCCGTTTGCTTTACCTAATTTTTCCTTTTTTAAAATTTCCGGCAAATCAGTGTAGTTTCCGTGAATCAAAATTAAATTGTTCCTTAATTCTGAATTCTTAATTCTTAATTCAGTCAAAATTTTTGATTTGGCTATTTTTAAATTATTTTTATCCAAATCCAAGCCGAGTAATTTGCCATTTGGCAAGATTTTTTCAAAAATTTTGACTGCGTGTCCTCCACTTCCAATTGTTCCATCAATAAAGAATTCGCCTGGCTGCGGATCCAAAATTTCAATTACTTCTTTTAAAAGAACCGGAACATGAATCATAATTTTCAATTTCTAATTTTCAATTTTTATTAAATTTACCAATTTTTAATTTTCAAACTCGTTGGATATTCATTGTGTTTGAAAATTCGTTTCATTGAAAATTGATTGAAAATTGTAAATTGAGAATTAAGAATTAATTATTAAATCCCCAATTCTCCAAGCTTCTCGGCAATTTCATCAGATGACGCTTCGGTCTTAGTTTTGTACCCGCGCCATGCTTCGCTGTCCCAGATTTCAATGCGGTTATACAAACCAGCTACTATCGTCTGCTTTTTTAAACCGGCATATTCCCTTAAATAATCCGGAATTAAAATTCTTCCCTGTTTGTCCAATTCAACGTCAGTGGCGCCAGCCAGCATTAATCTGACAAAAGCCCGGGAATTCGCCTGCGCCAAAGGCAAAGTAATTAATTTCTGCGCCAGTGTTTCCCACTCTTTAGAATCAAAAACAAAAAGACAATGGTCCAAGCCCCTTGTAATAATCGCGCCAGCGGTCAATTTAGTCCTGAACTTTACCGGAATAGCCATTCTGCCTTTTGTATCTAAATTGTGCGTGTATTCACCTAACAACATGATTTAAAATTTATGATTTACGTTTCCCAAAAAAGCGAGCTGGTATCTTTTCTCTGAAACCTCCGCAGCCGACCGAGCATGGTCTCCGATCGCAGTCGGAGTCGGTCGGCGAGGACAGCGAGAGCAGGTTGAAGGAAAAGATACTAGCGAGTGAAAGTTATCCCCCACTTTAGGTACTTATCCCCATACTTATCCACTTTTCCCCACTTGAATTCATTTTCCTCTATTTAAGCCCCCTAAGTCAACACTTCAAATGCAACATGCAACATGCAACATGCAACAAAGATTTAAGCCATTTTTTAATTTTTAGGTCAAAATTTATGCACAGATTATTCACCCCGTTAGAAATCCGCTTTGCTGAAGCACAGCGGCAACCGTTTGAAGCAGCTTATTTCTAACAGGGTTAACACAACCAAAAATCACCGCGGTGGCGGTGATTTTTGAGATGCTATAATTATTTTACTTTTGCTATTTTCTTAAGTTTATTCCCAGCCGTTGTTGTTGTAATTCTCGTTAAGCCGATAAGCCCCTTGCCACATAATAATTATTTCCACCCCTGCCCGACTATCCGCCAAGCCACTTGTTCCTGGGGAATTTGAATTGGGCCTTGCGGTGTTTGTTGAACCATATTTACCTGCTGTTTCCGGTAATCAACTGAAATCTCGAAATAACTGGACAACTGCCGGCTTTCAATAAACGCGATTTTATAATCTTTTTTATTTTGCATAGCGTTTTGTCCAAGTTCGTTTTCAGGATTCCAGACATTCATTCCGAGTCCCATTTCATTTTTATATTCTTCATACAAATCAATCATTGTCTTTGACAATTCGTTGTCCGCGTATTGAACATTTTTTAATCCCAAATCTTCTTTGGCTTCTTTCCGACCAATGAAATACTGATGTGAATATAACTTTTCCGTAAAATAATCAACAATCTTTTCAATTTCGTCTTCTTTCATTGACGATTTATGGCTTTTCAAAAGTCGTTTGGCGAGTATGCGGATTAAATTATGAATGCGGTTGACATTACCGAGCGCCAAAGGATGAATTTGCGGATTTGATTCCACGAATTTATTAAAAATTTTTGCCAATTCTTCATCATTTTTAATGCCGAATTTGTTTTTTGCCAAATCAAAGTAAGCCATCACATCTTCCACCGAAATCGGAATTTTGTTTTGTAAATTTTGCGGGTCTGAAGGATTAAAAACATTAGCCGTTGACGGGTCAATCGGTGAAAGTTCCGAAAGGTCGCTCATTACAATTTCATCGGCTCCAAGCGCAATCATCGTTGCCGCGCTATGAGCTTTATAAGGAATCAAAACCGAAAACTTATCGCAATACTCGCGAATCATTGAAACTAATCGCCACGGCACCATCGTATCCCCGCCTGCGCTGTATAAAAACAAATCAATATTATCTGTTTTATCGATTGTTTGAAGTTGCTTGCTGATAATCGGAATAATATCCATTGCCACGCGGGCGTTAATCGGGCCAGGCCTGTCACTGGTTAAATAGGTAATAACGCGCGAATTACGCAATTTCTCAATTTGTTGGATAAGTGATTTTTTGTCCATATCTACCTTATTATACTATAGTTTGGATAATTTTTCAAATATCCCTTTCTTTTTCCAGCCGGAAATCTTTCTATCGCATATCTTAACATTGTTCGCGGCATTTTACGAGAATGGGTTTTCAGAAATTTTTCCAGGGTTTTTTGCGACTTCTTGCCAACTTCTCTTAACATCCAGCCCACTGCTTTATGGATTAAATCGTGTTTATCATTCAAAAGTATTTCGGCGATTTTCAAAGTTTCAGCAAACTGGTTCTTTTTAATAAAAGCGTACGTTGCTAATATCGCAATCCGCCTTTCCCAGAGATTTTTTGATTTGACTAGTTTGAAGATATTCCCCCACTATTTTCGGCGCTGATAAATCAACCAAATCCCAACTATTAATGTATTTCATATTTTTCAGATAAAAATTAAATATTTTATCTCTGACCGGCGCGCTATGACATGTCATAGCGTCTTGAAATTGATGAACCAAAATAAGTAAAGCCATTTCTCTCTCATCATGGATTTTTGACTTTAATAATTGTCTTAAATCCCCAAATCTTAAATCTCTGTATTTCTCAGCAATTTTTCGTTTGTCCGGTGTTCGTATGCCCAAAAACACATCTCCTTCTCCGTATTCTCCTTTTCCTGTCTTAAAAAATCAAGGACAATTTTGGATTCGATACGCTTATGGAAATATGTTCAAGAAAGGCATTCATGGTG
>Ga0210056_1001170_pt1 | contig 22721 bp, 25 predicted proteins | sample CryGeyCG2014_080_2_FD_183965 | JGI IMG/M metagenome (GOLD analysis project Ga0210056, IMG submission 183965) | Groundwater microbial communities from aquifer - Crystal Geyser CG07_land_8/20/14_0.80 (SPAdes) (version 2) | ecosystem: Environmental > Aquatic > Deep subsurface > Groundwater | place... | reverse complement strand
GATTTGAGCTTATTCAATTTACCTGATTGAGCAGCCTTTCTAATTCTTTCTGCTTCCTCGGCCTTGTTTACATCGCTGCCAACAGAAAGGTCGTTCATTATTTTTTGAATTTCATTCTGTGCATCCTGCGTAATAACGTTACCAAGTTTAAATTGAGTGTAAACTTCTTTGAATGTTTCCTTTGCGAGCTCTTTTGCAACAGGCTCGTAGATTGAGGTTCCAAAAGTTGTATTTAACGATTGTATAAATGAAAATAAAGCCATCCTATCTTTGCCAAGCAAGCGATAATGAAACGGCATATTATCTGTTTCTGGCTTGTAATTCTGAAACTTGCTCCGCAAACAACTTTTTATTGTTTCTGTAATATGGTTTTTGTATTTTTTCGTTAAAGCCATAAAAATTATTTTCCCCCTTTTAATTCTTGCAAAGCATATTCTATTGCTTCACTCCATTTACTTCCCATGAAATCTCCGATTTTGTCTTCAATAAACAGCAAATCTTTTTCATCAAATGGAATATTAACTTCTTCTGAAACATTCATCACATCTTCAACTGATATAGCATAAAGAATTTTATTTTCGTCCATATTTTTATTTCGCTTTTAAATGAAAAATTGTTTCTGAATAAGCCCCTTTATCTTTTTCAGTCCTATTGAGAACGGGCCGTTTGTATTGATTAACTATTTTCATTCCCGCATTTTCTGCAATGGTAGGATACATATTGTATTTGTCGTTAGCGACAAGGAATATATCATAGTCGTCAGCTAAAAACCTTTTGCAATTATTCAGCACATCAGCGATTCCTTCTATGTAGCTTAGCTTTGCTTCCCTGCCTTGTCCTTTGTAAAGAGGGCCTATCTCAAGTTCATCCTTGCGTTTAAAACCAAAGAGGTCATAAGCATAAGCGTGCTGCTCGTGATAATCAATTAACCCAACGTAGGGAGGACTTGAAAATATTCCTTTAATTTTTTGCTCTCTCACAAATTCTGCAAAAACAGGATTTTTCTTTTTAACTTCTCCAAAGATGTCAATCGTTCTGCTGTCACCAGTTAAGCAAACTTGAAAAGTTTGAGTTCTCAATTCGTCAAATTGTGAAAGACGATTCACAGTATCCTTCGTGTAAGTCTCCCACCATTTAAGAATAGAAAAAAGTGGCTTGCACACTTTGCCATGTTTTGCGCAGTAATAAGTTGCTGTAATTGGCTCAATCAATGTTGCTAAGTCGGCGTGTGTTGTTGCTCTACATGAACGAATAGTTCTGCTCAAGATAATACTTATGATTCTTTTAGTGTCAGCATTTTTTATCTTTTTGATTTCATCAAACACAAATCGAATTTCGTCTCTTATGTGTTGGAAATACCACTTGTCAAGAAAGGAGTCGGCTTTGTCCTGTCTTAATTTGATATTGTATTGTTTAACGAGTTTGTTGAAGATAGGTAAAAACTCTTTTTCCTTTTCTGCTCCATATTTATCCTCGTTAATTTGATTGCGCTTGACTTTATATTTGTATTCGGGCACGGGAAAATATTTATTGTTGAATTCATAAAGTGCTTGCAAAAGTTTTTCTTCAAACTCAAGTGTGTGACAATTTGATAAGAATTCCCTGAGCGCTTTTGTTATCAGGCTGATTTCTGTTTGGACGTTGTCCATGTTGTATTTCGTGACCTTACAATTCCCTATGAGTGCATTGAAGGCAGAAACATCAATACCAATCGCATGCATTCCAAGTTCGCACGCCTGAACCATAGTAGTTCCGCTGCCAGCAAATGGGTCTAAAACAATGTCACCTTTCTTGAAATATATTTTTTTCTTGAAATTGTCAGTATGGTTGTCCAAAAAATACTCAACAAGTTGCGGAATAAATTTGCCTTTGTAAGGATGAAGTCTGTGAACGTGTTTGGTTGTTTCTGCTTCTTTGTATTGGTCAAACGAAAGAGCCCAGTTTAAATCCTCTCCGAGTTGATCCTTCCATAAAACTTCTCGTTTACCATTATAAGCCTTATAGTAATTTATTAGATCTTGCTGTGAAACCTGTGCCATTCCGTTTCCGCCAATTTTCTTTATACGTCCATATTGGATAAGATATGAAATATTAGAGGTTGTTACTGTCTTACCTAAATGTTTCGTTGCCCATTCACTCGCTTCTCTTATACTAAGTAATTTGTCCATCTTAATCATTTATGCTCGTCCAATCTCCTTCCTTTTGTAATTTGAATTTTCATCAAGGTCTTTTAAAACTTCTCTACAATCGCCTAAAATTATTTTTGTGTTTATTTTTCTCATAGATTAAACCCTCTACAATTCAAAAATATCTTTATAGTCTTCAACTGAATCAATTGAATCATAAATATAAGATGTTTGTCAAGGAAAAAATTCAAATAATAATCTGGAGGGCAACCGGGGAATGACAATCTCCTTCATTCCATTTGTTAGAAAGGATAAGAAAGATTCCGGACAAGCCGGAATGACATTAAATCGTATTTAAGGTTTCCTTGGTATTTTCAGGTAAAAGACAGGTATGCGTTTTAATTGCTATGAATATACCTTGTCCCAGGCTTCTTGCATCTTTTTATATGCCGCGCATTCAAATATCTCGTCACATTCGTGGCACAGGCCGTCACAGCCGCCCTCAATATAGGTAAAGCCAAGTTCTGTAATTTCTTTATGAATCTTCTCTGACTGATGTGGTTTATCCATTTACTATACTCCTCAAAAATTTAAATGCATCTATATCGTTTATTCAGCTTATAGATTGCAAAAGATTTCAATCAAAAAATCAAGACTCCCTTTCTGTTATCTCTACACGAACGAGGGCGAGGATAGCAGAATGAGGCACGATCAAATACTTTTTGCCTTCAAACTCAATCTCCACGCCTGATTCTCTCAGGAAGATTGCATAATCACCTTCTGATGCCTGAAGTGGAATGTATTTTACCTCTTTTTTCCTGCCGGCATCCCAGGGTTCTTCAGAAATATTCGGATCATGAACTGCATAGCCAGGACCTGTTTTTACAACATATCCAGATGCTACCTTCTCCTTTTCCTTAACAGTAGGAGGAAGGTAAAGCCCTGAACTGGTCTTGCCTGTCCCTTCATCAGGGTCGATAAGAACTCTATCACCAATTATTATAAGGTTCTTCTTTGCTTTCATACAGATATTTTAGAATATTTCTTATCTAAATTGCTTTCCCTAAAGGAATTTAGATAATCCATCACCCTCCCCTTTATCCCCTCCCGTCAAGGGAGGGGAGGTGATAGATGTTCTTCGGTTTTTCAGAAAGGGTTATTCATTCTAAACCTCCGGTAGCATTATATTTATCTGTGCCCCTGGGAAATAGGCGAGATTAAGTTCCTTTGCTTTACCCCTCGCCCATTCAGGTATTATCGAAAGTTTTGCTGCCCCTGAGCGTATGGAAAGTTTACCATTCCATTGTTTAACAAACCGCCTCACTGCAGATAATCCATGCCCTCTTCCCTTATCTGCGTATCTTGATGCACCGTGAAGCAGTCCCTTTTCGATAGCTTCAAGGTCGTTTTTTAACGAGAACCTTTCTGATAAAGATTTTCTGAAGCCTATACCAATATCCATAACAGCAATCTTGACAACATTCTTGTTCAAGTTCTGAAAATGATATTTCTGTATTCCTACAAATCCCTTATATTCACTATGCTCGATTATATTCTGGCAAACCTCTGAAAGGGCTACTATAAAACCATTTATTGCATTTTCATCGTAGTTAAGATGCCTTGTAAGGATTGAATGGGCGCGGTCTTTTACTTTTCCAACAATAAAATGAATATCGTCTGATTTTTCTATCGGGGTAATCTCAAGCAGGACATCAGAATAGGAACTTCTTAAATATTTTTCTGATATTTGAGGTTTTAAAGGGTCAAGACTGAAATATCTGTCAATGAATTTAAAGAAGTCCATCCTTTCAAGATATTTGAGGACTTCTTCTGATTCCGGAAGATAAATGATTTTCTTGCCACCCTTTGATTTAGAAAGTTCTCCTATTTCAAGAAGGCCAACCATGCCATAGGGGTCTATAAAGGCTGTCTCTCGAAGGTCAATTGTTGAAGATTCTTTAAAAGTAGGTAAAACTTGCTCAAATGTGTCTTCTGTTATTTGAGTCATCTACAGCTCAAAAACTTCACCCTTTTCAGGTATATGCGTTATAAACCCGAACCTGTCCTTTATATGCTCACCAAATGATATTCCCACATCTTCTTCACCGTGTACAATAAATATCTCAGGTGAATCTTTAAAACCCGACAGCCACTCGATGAGTTCTGCCTGGTCAGCATGTGCGGAGAAGCCATTTATCGTGTAAATAGATGACTTAATAGCTATCTCCTCTCCGAGTATGTGAACAAATTTTGCTTTATCAACGATCCTTCTTCCAAGTGTACCTTTCCCCTGAAATCCAACGAATATAACACTGCACTCAGGTCTCCAGAGATTATGTTTCAGATGATGCCTTATCCTTCCACCTTCACACATCCCGCTTCCAGCAATCACAATAATGCCTGATTTTATCCTATTTAATTCCATTGATTCCTGGACACTCTGAACAAAGTGTAACTTAACAGATTTATCAGTATTCTCAGTAGAAAAGAATTTCCGTGCTTCATCATCGAAGCATTCGGGATGTGCAAGATATACCTTTGTTGCCTCTTCTGCGAGTGGGCTGTCCAAATAGACATCAATCCTGTAGAGTCTCCCATCACGGACAAGATTATTCAGGATATAAAGCAAATCCTGAGTCCTTCCAACTGCAAATGATGGTATAAATACATTGCCCCCCTTCTTAAAGGTTATTTTTATTGCATCCACCAGTTCATCAATACTCTCTTTTAGTGGTTTGTGCAATCTGTTCCCATAGGTCGATTCCATAACTACAAAATCTGCTTCCGGGGGTGTAGATGGGTCTCTGACTATGGGATTACCTTTCTTCCCTATGTCACCGGAAAATACAATTTTCTTTTCCTTCTCACCATCCTGAAACCACAATTCAAGTATGCCAGAACCGAGTATGTGACCTGCATCTAAAAATCTGTATTTAATACCATTCCCAAGATTAAATATCTTATCGTAAGGTTTTACATCAAAAAGAGGGATTACATCCTTAACATCATCTATGGTGTAAAGTGGAAAGATAGGAGGTTTCCCAGCCCTGACAGCCTTTCTTGTGAGCCACTCTGAATCACTTTCCTGGATATGTGCAGAGTCATAAAGCATTAATTCAAGCAGGTCTCTTGTTGCGGATGTTGTGATGATCTTGCCTTTGAAGCCTTCCTTGACAATTCTTGGAAGCATCCCTGAGTGGTCCAGATGTGCATGTGTGATAAAAATATGATTAATCTCTTCCGGTTGAAAATCAAAGGCAGCCCTGTTTACCTCATCAGCGCCTTCACCCTGATATATACCAGATTCAATAAGAATCTTAAGCTTGTTACACTCAATATAAAAACAGGAACCTGTAACAGTCCTTACCCCTCCAAGAAATTTGAGTATCATTTATCGCTCCTTAAACCACATCTACTCCGCAACTATCTCAGGTGTTAACATCCATTGTAAAAACCATGCTCCGGTATCATCTTTTTTGAGACAGACAATCCCGGCCATTTTAAATGAAACAACATTCTTATCTGCATTTCCGCAGAGTAGTAAGGACGAGAGTTTGCCGAGATGTGGAAGATGCCCTACAAGGACAATATCATCGGGTATGTCTTTTAAACGTTCTGCCCATATATTCGGGTCATCAAGAGGAGCGAGCCCATCTATTTCGGATATCCCCTTAATAGGTTTCAGGTTTTCAGATAAGATTTCTGCTGTCTGCCTTGCCCTTAATTTAAGGCTATGGAATATCTTATAAACCTTGATATTTAGTTGCGATACATAGGAAGCTATCTTTTTTATATCCTGCCGACCTTTTTCAGAAAGCGGTCTTGCTGGGTCTATCTCTTCCTTTTTTGCATCTGCATGCTGCACAAGATAAATAAACATTTTAATCTCCTTGCAATCCTTCTTTTTTATATTTTATGTACTCAATTAGGCCTAAAAGACTGCCTGCTGTAATGGAAATAAACCACGATAAAGAAATTGCAGTAGCAACCTCAGGCTTGATTCCAATAAGGCCGAAAAATATGACAAAAGCGCCTTCTCTTACACCAAGGCCGGAAATAGATATCGGCAGGGTAGTAAACAGAATTATGAGCGGCAAGAAGATCAGACATGCAAGGAACGGGATATGCTGCCCGATGCCGAGTGCAAGGATATATACAGCAAAGATACCTGAGAACTGTATTAACACTGACAGGAAAACAGCCTTTCCGATAATCTCTTTCTGGTTTCGGTATGCATGGAAATAGTCATAAAAACCTGAAAGTATCTTTATCCTTTTGCCAAGACGCAGACCAAAGATTAATAGGCTTGCGATAATAAAAGATAATACGATAACTGGCAGAAGCCATTCTATATGTGAGCCCTGAAGATATTTATACCCAAAAGGGAAAGCAATAGTACATATCGCAAGCAGCGCTACAAAGCCGATATATCTATCCATAAAGATAGAGGCCAGGGTAAGACTGTCTCTTCCTGTTGCCCGATATAGATAAAAACCTTTAACGGCGTCTCCTCCAATAATACCTGGGAGGATAGTATTAAAGAAACAGCCTATCATGTATAGAGAAAACAACTTTCTTATATTGAGCACTCCTGGAAGCAGGAGCCTCCACCTAAATGCTGATGTCAACTGGGCAAATATATAAAGGAATATGGCTGAGATAAAGGCAAGAAGGCTCATACCTTTCAGTGCTGCGAGCACCTGCTCAAGCCCTGTTTTTGATAAAACAATATAAAGAAGTGCCGAGCTTACAGCAAGCTTGGCAATGAGAAAGACTCTCTTTTTTATTTTAAGGGCCAAGGATCTTTTTAATCACATAAATAGGTTTTTTCTGGCTTTCATGATAGACCCTCACGAGCATCTCTCCTAAAAGTCCCATTCCGATGAGCTGGATTCCAACGATAATCAGAAGGGTGCCGAGCAAAAGGAGCGGCCTCCCTCCGATATCGCGGCCAAAAAAGAGTTTATCGATACTCAGGTAGAGTAATATGAGGAAACCTAAAAAACCGCTTACTATACCGACAGGGCCGAAAAACTGTATCGGTTTTGTGGAAAAGCTCTGGAGAAATTTTACAGTAATCAGGTCTAAAACAACCTTCATTGTACGTGATATGCCATACTTTGATTTTCCTCTTAATCTTTGGTGGTGAACAGTTTCGACCTCTGCAATCCTGACACCGTACCAGCTTGCAACAGCAGGGATAAACCTGTGCATCTCTCCATAGAGTTTCAGATTTTTTATTACATCCCTTCTGTATGCCTTGAGGGAACACCCGTAGTCATGAAGTTTTACACCAGTAACATTGCTTATCAGCCAATTTGCCATAATGGAAGGAAGTCTTCTTGTAAAAAATGGGTCTTTCCTCTTTCTTCTCCAGCCGCTTACAAGGTCGTTGTCTTTTATGAGTTCGAGCAGTTTCGGGATATCGGCAGGGTCGTTCTGTAAGTCGCCATCCATTGTTACAATAACATCTCCACGTGCAAAATCGAATCCTGCTGCAAATGCCGCAGTCTGTCCAAAATTACGTCTCAGGCTAAGTACGACTACGTTTTTATCCTTTGCCTGAATATCTTCGAGGATAGAAAGTGTCCTGTCGGTGCTGCCATCATCTACAAATATTATCTCATATTCCTTTTTGAGATGGTCAAGTGTCCCCTTGAGCCTCTCAAAAAGCATCTGAACATTCTCCTCTTCATTGTAAAGTGGTATAACTACAGAAAGTGTCATTAATAGTTCTCCAGTTTCTCTTCTTTTAATCCCTTAAAATCATAACACAGGAATATAGAATAATCCCTGATTTCAATCTGCTTATTAGTATAAGCCTTGGAAACCCTTTTCTCAACCTTCTTAAAAGCTGCAGCTACTTTTTCAGGTAATGTGTTATCTCCTATTTGGACAAAGATTGCATCATACTTAAGCAGGTTATTAAAACCAGGCCAGAGGTCATACTGGTTCATCCTGCGGTCGAGATTAATGCAATATGTTGCAGGATGTCCTTTCACATAAAATGCAAGTTCGCTTGAAACCTGATACCTGTCAGAAAATATAAATACAGGCCTGTTTATAGACATTTGTTTATATATCTGTGTAACCTCTGCTCCAAGCTCTTTCCAGCCGCGAATCCTGGATGTGATATCCAGTTTGACAGGAAGGTTAATTATAGATGGGTAATGGGCTACTGCAGTTACAAGTACTGATAGCAGAATTGCTGTTGCTATAACTATTTTGGTAACTTTCCCTTGAGAATAGAATCCTCTTATATAATACGCGGAAAGGGCGATAATACCTGTTAAATATCCTGGTAAAGCCCAGTTTGCCTGCACCTTGGCCTGCACACTTTTAAGAAGGAAAAATGCAATTACAGGTATTGAAAACCAGAATAAAAAAGCTCCCTCGCGTTTTTTCCTAAGCCCCCAGATTGAAACAGCCATAAGTATAAGTAAAAGAGGGGTTATTACACCTAACTGTGAGCCAAAGAATTCAAAGAAACTTTTCAAGGATATTTGAATCCCATCTTCTAAGTGTGCCTGGCCGGCAGTGTGTTTGAATGTAACCCAATCATGGTTTATATTCCATACTATCACTGGGCTAAAGACTAAAAGGCTGATTATAAAGGCAATATAAGGGCCTTTTGTCAGCAATAGCTTCCTATGTTCTTTTACAAGCGATAAAAATAAAAAGGCACAGAGATAAAAGGAGGCCATGGTATATTTTGTTAGAAGACCGAGGCCGATTGAAAGTCCGAGGAGACACCAGTATACAAGCGAAAAATTCTTAATCTCTCTATGTCCCCCTTTTTCAAATCCCCCCTCACCCCCCTTTTCTAAAGGGGGGGTGGGGGGATTATTGGAGGATATATGGGGATTTGAGTTTTGGGATTCGGAGTTTAAATCTTTAGTCCTGAGTCCTATACCTGCCGCCTTCCAAAACAAATACAGCGATAGCATCCAGAAAAATATAAAGGGTGAATCTATTGTGAATAACACGCCGAACGTTGAAAAAAGAGGAATCATCTGTATCAGAATAGCTGAAGAAATTCCAACTTTTTCATCATAAAGATTTTTCCCAAGGTTATAAAGAAGAATACTGCTAAACGCAGAAAATATAACAGCCATGATCCTGACACCAAAGACGGTATCCCCGGAAACGGAGGTGCCCAAATATATTAGATATGCAATCATCGGCCCTTTTGAGTAGTAACTCAAATCAAGCCTGCGTGACCACTCCCAGTAATGTGCCTCATCAGGACTCAGGTCGAGAGGGCCATTCTGGATGTAATATATGCGGAAGAGGCTGACGGAAAGAAGGAAAATAAAAAGTACAGTTGTGTATGGTTTCTCTTTGAACCTTTCAGACATATCTCATCCTGCTTTTGAACAGGATATAAAATTCGGATAATAATAGCGATGTAAAGGCAAGCACAAGGACTATCAAAGCATTCTTTCTGTCCTTCAAAAGGAACCACAAAAAAAAAGGTAGAAAAATCAGGTACGCCCTTTTTGTAATAAATGACATTAAGATATCAAAAACGCTGTTCTGGAGGTCTCTATTTATTAAAAAAAAGGCGAGGGTATCTATTTCAGGAAGGCTCATCGGCCTTTGTTACCCATTTAATTATCTCTACTACCATTGCCTCGATGGTTGCCTCTTTGGGCATGATATCAACCTTAAGCCCGGCATTTTCAACAGCCTTTGCTGTTACAGGCCCTATGACTGCTATGGCTCCTCTCTTGAGGAGTTCATCAGCATCCTTTCCCATTATCTCCCTGAAGTTGTTAAAGGTTGCTGCACTTGTGAATGTAGCTATTGAAATCTTCCCTTCTTTCAAAAACCTCCTCAGTCTCTTTCCGCGAGATTCCGGCTTTATCGTCCTGTATGCGACAGGGGTGTCTATCTCTCCACCGAGCTTTCTTACCCTTTTAGGGAAAACCTCTCTGGCTATCTCTGCCCTTGGCAGTAAAAATCTCATTCCCTTTAACCCTTTAATCTTTGAACCTTCAAACTCTTGAACTAATTTAATCAGTCCTTCTGCACGAAATTCATCAGGGATTAAATCTGTCTTTATACCGTATTTTTTAATCTCTTCTGCTGTTTTTGTGCCTATAGCGCATATCTTTTTTCCCTTTAAATCTCTTATGTCTCTATCCTTTTCAAAGAATCTTTTAAAAAAGTATTTCACACCGTTTCTGCTTGTGAATATCAGCCAGTCATAAGTCCCTATCCTATCTATTGACTTATCAAGCTCGGCATAACTTTCTGGAGGAACAATCTCTATTGTCGGGAATTCGATTATCTCTGCACCGAGTTCTTCTAATGGCTCAAACCCTTCAATGTGTTCCCTCGTAACAAGTATCCTATGACCAAACATTGGTTTTTTCTCGTACCATTTCAGGGATTCCCTGAGTCTTACAACATCTCCAACTACCATCACGGCAGGTGGTTTGATATCCCTTTCTTTTATAATCCCTCCGATATCTTTGAGTGTCCCGATAATTGTCCTCTGGTCAGGTCTTGTGCCCCATCTGATTACAGCAACAGGGGTATCAGGAGAGCGGCCATTCTCGATTAATTTTTGGGTAATCAGGTCTACATTTTTTACAGCCATAAGGAATACGAGCGTCCCAACACCAGTGGCAAGCTTTGACCATTCGAGAGTACTCTCATTTTTATTAATATCCTCATAGCCGGGGATGACTGCAAATGAAGATGAATAAAGCCTGTGGGTTAACGGGATTCCTGCATAAGCTGGAGCTGCAACTGATGAGCTTACTCCAGGTACAACTTCAAACTCTATACCCTCTCTTGATAATGCCACTGCTTCTTCTCCTCCACGGCCGAATACAAAAGGGTCTCCACCTTTAAGCCTGCATATAATTTTACCTTCCTTCGCTTTCTGTATAAGGATATCATTGATTTTATCCTGTGTCATGGTATGATGGCCGCCGCGTTTCCCTGCATATATGAACTCTGCATCGTGGTTGACATAATTCAGGACCTGCGCATTGAGGTGGAAGTCATAGATAACCACCTCCGCCTTCTGAAGGCACCTCAAACCTTTTACAGTCAAAAGCCCGATATCACCAGGCCCTGCGCCGACTAAATAAACCTTGCCTTTCATCAATCATTTCGAATTCATCGCCTCTCTGAGGGCCTTGCCTACTTTAAAGTGTAAGACTCTTTTCTCCGGTACATCAACCTTCTCACCAGTTTTAGGGTTCCTTGCCTTTCTCGGTCTTCTATTCTTCAATTTGAAGTTTCCAAAACCTCTTATCTCGATCTTCTCGCCTTTAATAAGTGAGTCTTTTATACTGTCAAAAACGGTCTCGACGACAATCTCGGTTTGTTTTATCGTAAGGCTGCCAACCTTTTCTGATACCTTTTCTATGAGGACTGACTTAGTCATGGAACCTCCTTTACTATTCGTAATGCGTAATGCGTGATGGGTATTTATTTTACTCATTACGCATTACGAATAACTTGTCACGCTCTCATGGTGCAAATAAATATTTTATCTTTACTGATGGAAGTATATCTATTAATTCTTTTAATTCTTTCGGGCCTCGGAGTAAATTAATTAAAGAAAAACGTTCTTTTTTGCTGATAACTACTGGCTCTCCTTTTATCCCTGAAAGCTTTGCAGCAGTTTGTACTGCATCTTCAAGGCTGCCGAGTTCGTCTATAAGACCTGCCTTGAGTGCCTGCTCTCCGGTGAAGATCCGACCGTCTGCAATCTTTTTTACATCATCGTAAAGCATTTTTCTACCCTCTGCAACAGCTTTAATAAACTGGTCGTGTACATCATCGAGCACGTTCTGAAGTATTTCTCTCTCCTCTTTTTTAATCCCACGAAATAACGATGCCATATCTTTGTGTCTGCCGCTCTTAACTACCTCTGTTTTTATGCCGAGTTTGTTCATAAGTCCTTCTATGTTGGGGATTTCCATAATTACACCAATTGAGCCTGTAAGTGTCCCAGGGTTCGCTACAATCTTAGTGGCAGGTGACGCTATATAATAGCCTCCTGATGCAGCAATAGAGCCCATAGAGACGATGACCTTCTTTTTTGTAGCAGCCTTTCTCACCTCTTCGTAGATCTCCTGTGCAGGTGCTACAGCACCTCCGGGACTGTCGATACGCAGTACAATAACCTTAATCGAAGGATCCTTTACATATTCCTTGATCTCGTCAACAGTATCTTTTGAATCCATAATCATGCCTTCTATACGGATAAGTGCAACCTTCTCGCCTCCGGGTAAATTCCTTTGTAATATTACAAATAGAAGGCTGATAATAATGAGGAGTATAAACAGACCAAGAAAGATCAGAAAGACCTTTTTCATTCTTCAACCCTCTTTAGATTTTTCATGCTTAGCCCCAGCTTTCTCTCATCAATATCTATCTTGATTATTCTAACATTGATAACATCGCCTTCCTTTAAAACATCTTCGATGCTCCCTGATGCGGGTTTGATAATCTCAGAAGAGTAAATAAGGCCTTCAACCCCGCCCTCAAGCTCAACGAATATGCCGAAATCAGTAATCCTGAGTACCTTCCCTTTTAACTCGGAACCGAGTTTGAACCTTTCCGGGATATCATGCAACCAGGGATCAGGTTCAAGCTGTTTCAGACCGAGTGCCATCCTTTCCGCACCCGGTTCTATGCTAAGAATTACGGCCTCAATCTTTTGTCCCTTCTTCAGAATTTCCGAAGGGTGCTTTATATGTTTTGTCCATGAGAGGTCAGATATGTGTATAAGGGCATCGACACCCTCCGGAAGACCTACAAAAGCACCAAAGTCGGTAATAGTCTTTACCTTGCCAGAAATCTTCTGGCTCACCAAATAGCGTTGTGAAATGTTTTCCCAAGGGCTCAGTTTCAACTGCTTTATGCTCAGGGAAAGCCGTCTTTCCTCTTTATCTACCTTTAAGACAACGGCATCTACAGTCTCTCCAATAGACAGGTATTTTGAGGGATGTTTTGGCCTCAACAGCCAGTCTATCTCGGATATATGCACAAGTCCCTCAAGCCCTTCTTCGAGTTCAATAAATGCCCCATAGTCAGTAATACTTACGACCTTACCCCTTACCTTCTTACCGACAGGATATTTTTCATCAACAGTAGACCAGGGGTCAGGCTTTTTCTGTTTATAACCTAATGTAACCTTCTCTCTTTCTTCATCGTATTTAAGAACAATAACCTCAATCTCATCTCCAATCGCAAAAAACTCGGAGGGATGGTTGATCTTCCCCCATGAGATATCCGATATGTGTAACAATCCATCTATTCCGCCAAGGTCAACAAACACGCCGTAATCTGTGATGTTTTTAACTATCCCTATCATTAGTTGACCCTCTTTAAGTTTTTCAATAGTCTCAACCTTTTTTTTCTGTCTCTCCTCTTCGAGGATTGCCCTTCTCGATATAATTACATTAGAGACGTTACTGTTAAGCTTCAAGACCTTAAAGGGCATTTTTTCCCCGATAAGACTCTTGATATCCTTATGTGTTTTTATATCTACCTGTGAACCTGGGAGGAATGCATTAACTCCAGATATATCCACAGAGAAACCACCTTTTGTCTTTCCGATAACCCTTCCTTCCACTGGACTTCCGTCCCGGAGTGCATTTTCAAGGGCTTTCCAGACCTTGATTTTTGTGGCATGCTCCCTTGACAATGTTATAGTGCCGTCAGAATCTTTCATGTTCTCGACATATACCTCTATGTTGGTACCTGGTTTCAGTGTGGTAATCTCTTCTTCTAAAAATTCCTCTATCGGTATAAAACCATCAGATTTATACCCGATATCAACTATAACCCCATCCTGCTTTAAAGCTAATACCTTTCCTTTCAGTATTGTTCCCTCTTTAATACTGTGGAAAGTTTCAGCATAAAGCCTTTCCATCTCGTTGTTTTTAAGTTCCACTAAAAGGTTATCCTCCTATATCTCTAATTCTCTTTTCTACTTCTTTTATAATCCATTCAGGTGTTGACGCCCCGGCTGTTATGCCAAGTTTCTTTGCATTCTTAACCCACTCCTCTTTAATCTCAGAGGACGTCTCTATATGATATGTTGGTACTGAGAGAGACTTGCACAGCCTTGTAAGCTGAGTTGTATTTGCACTATTCTTACCGCCGACTACAAGCATAACATCAACCTTACGGGCCATTTTTTCTGTTTCCTTTAATCTAAGGGCTGTGGAATTACATATTGTATTATATACTTTTATCTCATTTGCATGCTCTAAAGTATCAGATAAAACCTTTTTTAATGCCTCCAGAGATTGTGTAGTCTGGACAACTATGCCTACCCTGCTTTTTAATTTCGGAAGAGGTGTTTTACTATCAATGACTATAACATCATCATTGGCATAGCTCATTAGACCTTTTACCTCTGGATGGTTTTTCTCACCAAGTATAACTACCTGGTACCCCTCTTCCTTGAGAAGTTTAGCATAATACTGAGCCTTTTTTACAAATGGACAGGTTGCATCTATTATTTCGCAGCCCATGTAAGATATCTCTTTTGAAAGGTGAAGCGGTATACCGTGGGTTCTGATTATCAATGCCCTTACATTCTTCTTTGTTTTAATGTCCTCTATCGGGACAATCCCTTTCTCTTTGAGTCTTTCTACTACCTGTGGATTATGGATTATCGGACCGAGGGTATATACGCCTTTACGCTTTTCCCTGGCTAACTGAAAAGCTATGTCTACAGCCCTCTTTACGCCAAAACAGAACCCTGCCTTCTTTGCTATGATTATCTTCATTGAATTAGCATAGAGCATAGAACCAAGAGCATGGAGTAAAAAGTTTTTAACCCTTTGCTCTTAGCCCTTAGCTCCTTGCTATTTAGATTTCTTATTGCTTCCATCATATCCCTGCTTATCCTCTCCTGGTATTGTTTATCCGTTTCCTCTTTATCAATCCCTATAGGGTTGCCAAATATTACCGTTATTTTTGCAGGGCATAAAAACTTTGCGCCTACTGGAAGGGCATTCTCTGTTCCCTTAATAAATATTGGAACAACAGGCATTCTGCTTATGGCTGCAATTGCACCTACACCTCTTTTTGCCTCAAGCAGATTACCATCAACGCTTCGGCCTCCTTCTGGAAACATAACAATAAGTTCCCCTTGTTTTAGTCTTCTAACAGCCTCTTTTATTGTAGAGGGTTGAGGTCTGCCGCGTCTTACAGGGAAGGAGAATGACCTGACAAATATCCCGAGCATAGGGATCTTGAAAAGTCCTTCTTTTGCCATGTATGTAGCGCGCCTCTTTAAAGCTGCTCCGATAACAAGGGGATCCAGATAACTCACATGGTTTGCCGCCACGATAACCCCACCCTTCTCAGGGACATTTTCAGAACCGATAACCTCAAGTCTGTTAAAGACCTTCAAAATAATATAAAAGATTGTCTTGAAAAACCAATAAAAAGAACTCACAAGTCCGCCTGAGAAAGTGCAAGTGCAAGTGTATGTGCAAAAGTTACTAATCACTTACACTTACACTTACACTTACACTTACACTTTTACAAAATCAAGTATTTTTTTCGTAACCTGCCCTATAGAGAGATTAGATGAATCTACCAATAGAGCGCCAGGTGCAATTTTAAGAGGAGCTATATCACGGCTGGAATCCCTCTTATCCCTCTCTGTTATATTCCTTTTTGATTCATCCATGCTAATATCAATACCCTTTTCCCTGAACTGAAGGCAGCGTCTTTTAGCCCGTTCCTTAACTGAGGCATCAAGATAAATCTTCTTTTTTGCATCTGGAAATACAACTGTCGTTGTGTCTCTGCCTTCAATAACAAGGTCAGAGTCCAGTGCATTATCCCTCTGGGCATGTAACAGAAAATCCCTGACAACCTTTCTTGCAGAAAAGACTGAAGAATAGTGGTCAATCTCCTTGGACCTTATATCTTCTGAAATGTCCTTGCCGTTAAGAAAAACCCTTCCATTGCTGAAGGTGATATTGGTCTTATTGAGAACATCTCTGATTCTGTCATCACTATCTTCTATATTTATCCCATTGTTTTTCAGTGCAAGTGCAGCGGCTCTATAAAGTGCGCCGGTGTCAAGGTAGTTAAAGCCGAGCTCTTTTGCAATAAGCTTAGCTATGGTAGTCTTCCCCGAGCCTGATGGGCCATCTATAGCAATAACCTTTTTCATTTTTAATTTCATTACTCTACATTTAAAGCAAAGACCTGTTCTTCACTAATACGTTCAGAGGCATATAGTAAGACTGCCTGAATGTCTTCTTTTTCGAGTTCAGGGTAATCCTCCAATAACTCGTCAACGGTAACACCACCTGCAAGGGCTTTTAATATCTGCTCGACTGTTATTCTCAATCCTCTAATCGTTGGCTTACCAACCATTACAGCAGGGTCAACTGTGATGCGCTTTAATAAATCGACATTTTGTTGTTTATACATTTTTAATACCTCCTAAATGCTCTTTAGCCTTGTTTAACTATTTATTTCTTCGTCCCCTCTTGCAGCATAACCAAAAAGAATAACCTTTTCAGGCTTATATTTCGTTATAAGCTGGTCTTTGATGTTGTCAATCTCTTTCAAAATATCCGATTTCTTCATGGAAAGATCTCCCTCACTTTAACCCACTCTATTTACGATACCTCAAAAACATTTATGACCTCTTCTCCGAGCATATCAATAATTTTTACTGCCACTTTTATTTTCTTTTTAAGGATTTCTATTTCATATTTACCTTTAACTAAATCATTTTTCTTTTCTGGGACATCTGAATAAACAATGTGAAAGGTGTTACCGTCATAGTTTGTGTCAATCAGGACTGTATCAATCATGGACCTGAAATCAGGGATTTTTACTTTGAAGAGTTTATTGTCTATATTGAGCCGTTCTATTATTGTTGGTGATATAAAGTCCTTTATCTCTATGATCGCCTTACCGTTTTTTCTTTTTATATTAACCTTTGCTTCCGCGGGCTTGTGGATTAAGAAATTTCCATATTTTTTATCTGTCTTTAATTCAATTATTTTAATTTTGTTCACAGGATGTTTTTTATTCCATTCATCAATCCATGAGTCAGCCGCTAATTCTTTACCGAGACAAACGATGGTAATATCCCTATCCTCGTCAGGCCTTTTCTTCAATTCGTCTTTAAGTAGTTGTAAATCTAAAAGGGTTAATGGATGGTTAAAATCAATAATTTTTACAAGATTTTTTCCTAAGGTTCCATCAAAAAATCTATCGGTTCTTGTTCTTTGAATACCGATATGCTGGACTGCAAGCTCTATCGCTTCGGTTCTTAAAAGTTGTAAGTCATAATTGTTGACTTTGTAAATGGCAAATGAGAATCGTCCCCTGTCATTCTGAGGGAGCGGAGCGACCGAAGAATCTCGTTTTTTGAGATTCTTCACTTCGTTCAGAATGACACCCTGCAAACGTTTACTTGTTAATTGAACTGCTCCTTTATTTATATCACAGCCAATCCATCTTCTCCCGGGTTTCTGTGCAACCGCTAATGTTGTGCCTGAGCCGATGAAACAATCAAGGACTAAATCATCAGGATTAGAGGAGGCTTTGATGATGCGCTCAAGGAGAGCTTCGGGTTTTTGGGTCTGGAAGCCTAAAATTTCGCTGTGTTTATATCCAGTGGTTGCGAGATCTGCCCACCAATCTTCTGGAAGTTTACCCCTTTTGTCCAACTCTCTAAGGCGTTCGTCATCAGCACGTCCAGTAAGTGTTGTTTTACCTGTTGCTAAAGTAGATTTCTTGTATGGAACTCGAATAGACTCTTGGTTAAAACAATATCGCTCCGATTTTGAAAATCTCAAGATAATCTCATGCTTATCTGGGAAATCATTTGTTTGTCTTGAGGGTCCTGTATAACACCACACAATCTCATTCCTAAAATTCCCCTGTCCAAACACTTCATCCATTATCAACTTCACATAATGACCCACATGCCAATCCAGATGCACATAAATACTTCCTGTATCTGCAAGTAATTCCTTCAAAAGAATTAATCTCTCATACATAAACTGCAAATAGGTATCATTATTCCAGATATCAAAATACATTGTTTGCTGTAAGATACTTGCATCATCTTCTTCTATTCGTCCTAAATTTTTTAACCCTCTCAGTTCAACCTTTCTCACATAATCCGCACCGCTTTTAAACGGTGGGTCAATGTAGATTAAGTCAATCTTCCCTCTAAATCCTAACTCAAGAAGGGTTGCTAAGACATCCTTGTTATCACCATGAAATAAAAGATTCTGCCAGTTATCTTTAAGTTCGTTATATGTTGGAATTTCAACTTTTCTTCCTATGTTTTGCGGGTCAAAAATCTCCACCAACTGACACGGAAAGCCTTTTACATAGTCCAGGGGCTTTTTCCCAACCCAGTTGAGCATCGGTCTGCCTTTGGCAGGTGTGATTTTATTTTCTTGCATATTTATCTTCTTTATGTTGCGAGTTCTTGAACATACTCATCCCTTCGGCTCCAGGGCAAAGCCTTTAAGCCATATTGGTTAAGTGCACTTACGAGGTCTAAATTTATTGGTTGTTCCATATCGTTCAAAACACCATAAGCAGTAGAATCTGGGGCTCTTACCTCTTTTGTATCAGTCCAGGAAAATATCAACGAAGTGATATTCTGTCGATTAGGTCGGTTTATGGCTCTAAGTATTCTTTCAGGTTTTTCTTTTGAAGCAGGAATCACAAATTCAAAGAAATGAATAAATCTGCTTCTCCCTGTGAAATTAACTGATGGTGTAAAACGAATCTCATTAAGGCGAAGGTATCTTTCCACATCTTCTCTAAAAATACTTGCAACCATAGGAGCTGCCATTACAAAAAGGTCATTTATAGCTAATATTGCCTGAATAAAGTTGTGTTTCTTTTGTGGAAAATTATCAGGTCTTGCCTCTACGGTAAGTTCATCTCCAACAATACGGACGCCAAATCCATTTAGAATAGAATGAAGTATTTGGCGTCTCTTTTCTGTAGTAAAATCACAGCCACTTAATCTAAGGTCCGTAATGGTATAGCAATCATCAGTTAAGATGAAACCACTATCAGATTTTCTTACATATATCTGTAAATGATCGTTATGCCTATCAAGAAAAGGGGTAGTTATCTCACAGACACCATTTATACTTTCTACAGTAATTTTCTGTCGAAGCCATTCAATATAGGCATTAACCAAATCTTGACAATCTTTTATCATACGAATAACCCCCTTTGTATAATAGGTAGTTGAATGATATTGCAGTAATGAAAAAAATACTCTAAGGTTGTATAAAGGTCACTTGTATTTGGAAATTTATCAGATGGAGCAGGTATTGCCCACCTGTCCATAAAACCTTCTACATAAATATGTAAATGAGGAGATTTTATAGTCTGATCATTATATGGGATAAGATAAGGTAATGGGACAGAGGATACTTCTGGATTAGTATGTGGTTGTCCGTCTATATCAAGTCGCACAAGGATAATTACACCACGGTAACGTTCTTGATAAGTACATTTGGTAAGCCTAATTCTTCCTTTTCTGTTTACATCTATTAGAAAGGATTCTCTCTCATCGATTGAAATGAGAGGTATAGTTAAGAATTCTCCGGAGGATGGAAAATCGTAACTTTCATCTGTAGCTCTTTTCTTTTCTATAGCAATTAAAGCATCTGCTTCAGATTGTGTAAGCATTTTTATTTGCCTCCATATTCATAAATTGCTTCTCTTACTTTATTTATATTCTCAAATCCTATTTCGTCGCTATCAGTAAATAAAATTTCATATTTCAACTTTTTCGGGTTTAGTCCTTCTATCTCTCTTAACTTCATTGCCTTTAATCCTTGTTCACCGTCAACTTTATCATCCCTATCTTTTTCCCTTTTAACTTCTACAATGAGTATTTTTCCATTTTTCTTTTTTATCAAAAAGTCGGGTGTGTAGTTATGCCATCTGCCATCATTCCCTTTGTATTCAAAAATAAAATCTGTTTTGTTAGGGTCAGTTATTGCTCCAGTAAAATAAATATCTTCAACATCTGCAGGGTCTTCATTTAACATATTCAAAAGGTTAATAAAGAAATCTTTTTCTGGATTTGAGTCAAAGTTATAGGGGGAGTAATGGAATCCAAAATCCAATTCTAATTGATACCATTCCTTGTTTTGCTCTTTAAATGGCTCATATTTTAATAAAAGATTCTCTCTATCTTTGTGATATACAATTTCGGTTGTGTAAATTGTTTTTCCTTCTTTTTCTTCTTTATTGAAATCTTTAGGCTTAACTAAAGCAAGGGCAACTTCAACTTCCTCTTCTGTTATTGTCCAATTTTTTAGTTTTTCTTCCAATTGTTTTTTAACATCATTTGCGTGGCTTTCTGGGATTTCTCCATCTGGATACATAGTTTTTATCTTTTCATATATTTCCATAAGCGATAATCTGTATAAAGATGAAAGATCAACAGCAAAGGAATAAGCATCAACAAAATCTTCCTCTATTATAAATCTTTCTTCTTTTTGAGTTATTAGCACACCTTTTCTATCAGGAATGTCTTTCAAATCATAAATAGTTTTTTTATATTCTTCAGTTTTAATTTCTGGTTTTTGAATTTCTACCCGCTTAAAATCTACTTTTTTATCAAGAGGAATAACCTTTAATATTTTCTTTTTAAGTAGTATTGGTGGAATCTCTATCTTTCTTAAGATCAACCTTTCTTTTCCAAGGTTCGGTGATGCTAAATTTAGCTCCTGAAGTGTCTCACCATAGGTTTCTTTTAACTGAGAATCTAAAATTTTCACATTCTGCTGAGATAAGTATATTTTTGCTTTATATATATTTCCTGGCGTTTGCCTTAAGCACCGGGAGGCGGCTTGAAGGCAAAAATTATTACTTGCTTTAAGTTCCCTCGCTAAAGCAGTTGCATATAAAGAGAGACAGTTCCAGCCTTCGGTCCCTTTATTGACAAGAAGAAAAACTCTGTAAGGTAAATATGGGTCATTTATTCTGTTATCAAATAGGTCTTTTATCTCGTCTTTTGATTCGTTGTGGACTTCTAAAACAACGGATGGGTCTTCTCTAATTTCTAATAATGTTTTCTCTACGATCGGTTTAGCATTTTGTAGGTCGTCTATTTTAGGGAAATAAAGGGCGAGTTTTGCAGGACTGCCATCGTAAATTTTTATATCTTTATAATTTTTAAAGAAATCAGTAATTATATCCCTGATAAATTGTTCATCTTCTACCTCTGGGTAAGCAACAATATTTCCTCTGACTTCTTTTAGAATCCCATCTTTAATTCCCTGTGATAACCCATACCAATAAATGACATCTTTAAGGATTTGTCTGCCATAATATGGTGTCCCAGTGGTGTTAACTACAACTAAAACATTTGTTTTTTCTGTTAAGTAGTTAACTGTTTGTCTCACTCTTTTCAAGTCTTCACCAAGTGCCATTCCATAGGTATGGTGGGCTTCGTCAGAGAAGATAGCGAGATTAGGAAGGGAAGCAATTGTTTGTAGTCTTCGATTGGCTACTTCTTGTTTTATTGCATCTTCTTGGGATGCGTCAGCAAATAAATCTTTGATCAGAGATTTAGTAATCATTTGCTTTTGAATCCTTATTTTTTCGGTGTTAGTAACCACTATATTAAAACTACTTTCTTTAATTATAGGAATGTCTTTTTCTCCATCTCTGGTATAGGTGAATTTAACCGATGTGATAAATTCTTTATATAATCTGGGCGGGAGAATTTTTTCATAAGGAATATCAGAAAGTTCCTTTAATGCACCTAATATTGTCTTACCAGGAGCAAAGACCAAAGCATTTTTAACGAAGTTTGTGTTATCAGATTTTTCAAGAGCCATTGCAAATTCACCTGCAATAATTGTCCCGATTAAAATTGTCTTGCCTGCCCCCATGGCCAAGGCAAGGATATAACTTGGATAAGTCAGAATAAGGGTTTCTCTAAGGGCTTCTTGCTTATATTTCTTTACAAATTCATCGTCGGTTCTTATTTTCTCCAATATCGAGCTTATTCCGCCGCCAGAGATGGCAATTCTTTTCCAATCCTCATCAGTGAGTTGAATATTCAAGACATCCAGCAGCACTTCTCCCTGAAAATACTTTTTATATAAATCAAAGACATGTGGAGTTTTTTCAATAAGTCTTAAATACCAATAAGTTTCAAGGGCTTCAAACTGGGCTTTTCGTAAGAAACGAAAGGTTTGAGTTTCAGAATCGTAGTTGAAGTTGAGAATTTCAGAGATAACTGGATACTCTGTTTTATAATCTGAATCTCTCCACTCTGCAACCTTAGATTTTAGTATGTTATGTAAGGTCATAAGATGAATGTAGTTGGTCACTGATGCCCATTACTCTGTTAGCCTCATTAATATCTCAAAGAATCCCGGGAATGATATGTTCACAGAAGATACTCCATTTATAGTGGTTGTACCGTCTGCAATCAAGGCTGCAATGCTGAGTGCCATTGCAACCCTATGGTCTCTGTAGCTTTCTATAAACGCACCTTTTAATCTCCTCTTACCCATGATACTTAACCCATCATCGAATTCTTCGATTTCTGCACCCATTTTCCTAAGTTCTGTTGCC
>Ga0210056_1001164_pt1 | contig 22771 bp, 25 predicted proteins | sample CryGeyCG2014_080_2_FD_183965 | JGI IMG/M metagenome (GOLD analysis project Ga0210056, IMG submission 183965) | Groundwater microbial communities from aquifer - Crystal Geyser CG07_land_8/20/14_0.80 (SPAdes) (version 2) | ecosystem: Environmental > Aquatic > Deep subsurface > Groundwater | place... | reverse complement strand
GTACAGCGGCTGGCGCTGCCAGCGATGACTTGATTGAGAGGATGAGGGTCGACAGAGATGGAACGGTAGCAGTTGTAGGAACGCTATCAGGTGAGACCAGTATAACGTTAGATACAGATGCAGCTATCACGTTGACGGCTGCAATGTGTCGGAACTGCATTAGGATTAATGATGGTAACACAAAGGATTATACTCTGCCTGCTGCTGAAGCTGGATTAGTTGTTATGTTTGACGACATGGCTGGGGCAGTTATTACTATAGATGTGTTTGACGGTACTGATACTATCTACCTTGATGGTGCTTCTGTTGGTGCTGGTGATGCGATTGACTCGCCAGGAGCAGTAGGAAATTCAATCACTTTGATTGGTATCGATGACTCTCGTTGGATAACAAAAGGAATAAAAGGCGTTTGGGTCGATGGAGGTGTAGATTGAAAAAATTTATTCTTATCACTTTATTATTTTCGACTATCACTGTTTATGGACAAGTGGCTTTCTTTGCAGGTGATGAACTTTCAACTATCCTGCATATTGAAGTCCGAGATTACAATGATGACCAAGGCTGTACTGGAAACGCAGACGGCTGGACATGTTACACCTGGTGGAATGATTTTACAGAATTCAAAGATTCAAGTCTTCACTGTGATAATGGTGGATATAATGATTCTGGAGCAAGTGCTGTTATTGGAAATACACAATATCAGGTAAACTGCATTTGCAAAACAGATAATCCAATTAATATGTTTATTAAGAATTATACTACACAGGTAGTGATAGATTCTTTAATAATCTACAGTGACCAGATTGGACATACAACTCATAGATTGACACTGCTTGGGATTTGCAAGCTACCAAATAATGATTCACTGTTACTTGGTGGATATGAGCGCTACAACAACCCTCCGACTATAACTCACCCCGACACGATGTATGGGTTTTGGAAGTGGTTGCCAAATGATACTTCAGCCACCTGGTGCTATAACACAGAAGTTAGTGGCTCATACGCTATGAATGGTCTGGCGGTTCATGGAAATTATGTTTATTCGATATCTGAAAGGACCGATACACTGGAGGTGGTTGATGTGACAACTTGGACGCAAGTCAATGTTGTAGATATGGGTCAACCTGGTGGATGCTTTCGAGGTATTGCTATTATTGATAACACTGTTTTGATTGGTAACCAAACAGATGCAACAATCGATTACTACAATTTATCAACACTAACCTATATCTCAAGCCGAGATATGAGTGATTTTGTTGACACTGGAAATATATTGTACGGACTTTGGACAAAACAAGAAAATAGGTACTAGATGACTTATCTTATTATACTTCTGCTAATATTTTATCTATCTAATAGTTTCATAGATGCTATTGACCATCATAGGGGTAGTGAAACTTTAGGATTTGTCTGGCATTTCTTTAAGTGGGTTATTTGCCTTCCATCTCTGTTTCTAGCTGGAGTTAGTTTAGTTTCTAGTAATCCATTTTATACTATAAGTATATTTTTTCTACTTTATTACCCAGCTATAATAATTGTATGGATTATATTTCATTTTATTTGGAGACTACATTATAAGTTTTGGAGATGGTACTTTAAAAAATATGGTATTCCAAAGTACTTTTATAGGAGTCATAATGAAGCTTCTTAAATTTTTAAAAATACTAAACAGCTTACTTCAGCATCCTTTTGACTGGGCATGGCACTGTATTGCATGTGCGATACTGGTTGGATTTAATTTAATTAATCCTTTTGCAATGATAGCTGTAATACTTATGCTAGAGTTCGAGCAGGCATCTTGTCTTCAGAGATTGGACGATGTAGAATGGCTTAAGAAAGAAGCATTAACGGACATAGTTGCTGGGTGTGCAGGAGTATTGATTGGAGTTGGTTGTAGACTTTTATTGTTATAACGATACTAACTTTTTAATGTAAGATGTGTTCGAAAATTGAACACACCTTATAAGTGAGGTTAAGATGCCAAAGAAATTAGAAAAGAAGCTAAGAAAATCTGCAAAGAAAAAAGGTCTATCTGGAGTTAGAGCAGATGCTTATGTGTACGGTATTCTAAGAAAGACTGGATGGAAACCTAGAAGGAAGAAGAAATGAGTGGTGAATATTTTGGAAAAATCTTAGATAATGTATTAAAGGTAGCTACTATTGTAGGATTTTTAATTGTGGCATCTATAAATATAGGATACTATAAACAGACTATAGTTAATACTCAAAATAAAATAGATAGTTTGGAAAAAAATTATATAGTTGATGTTGACAAGAGTAATGTCAGAATGAGAAAAATTGAAATATATCTAGTTTTATTATTGAAGAATGAAGGACTACAAGATGAAGCTGAACGTCTTTATAATTTGTTTGTTGACCCTTTTGGGTCGGACAGTCTGTCTGTGCCAAAATACATATATACAAAACCTTGATAGTATATATGTTTCTACTGGACAGTTTAGTGTTCAGTGGAGTGCTCCTGAAGATGGAATAAGTGTAGATTACTATGAACTTTGGTTTACCAAAGTAAGTGGAATTGATAGTGCTGAAGTTTTATTTCTTCCACAGTACTGTCAAAGAGTATACCACTGGAATTGTACTAAAGATACAATGTCTATTGTATCAACTATTATATTGCAAAATGGTTACTGGATGATTAATATGAAAGCTGTGAATGATGCTGGAGCATCTGAAGAGTCTCTTCCTGCATTTTTTAGAATAAGTATTAAGGCTCGTCCACCTAAACCTATTATTAAACAGGTGAGGTTGTAATGTCAGAAGCTAGATTTAATTTTGTTCTTGATGGGAGAGCCAGAGAATCTAAAATTGCAGCGTCTGCTTTTTGCAGTGCAGCAGTAGGAAGCCATAGTCTAAAATATATACAGCAAGTTACTACAACTTATGCAGTTCTTCATTGTGCTGCAGATATTACTGTTCCTTCTATATTTATTATTAAAAACGTTTCTAAAGGAGCTACTATATATGTATCATTTGATAAAGGTGTAACAAATCATTGTCCTTTAGAGTATGGTGAGTTCATATATGTTGTTATTCCTTATATTCTTTGGAATGGGGTTAACATACGTATAAAGGCTTCTAGTATAGGATTAGTAGAATACATTATATTAGATAATATAGGTGTATTATAATGAATATATTAAGATACTCTTTAGTAACTAATTTAGATTCTTGTATGATTTCTAATTTATCAGCCATAGCTAAAATACCTATACAATATGTTCAAGAAGGAAGTGTAAAAATACAAAGTATTGCATATGAGGGGCTACCTCTTAGAGCAGATGTATTAGGATTAGTAAGAACTTGTTATGTATTTCTAAAGTCCACTGGAATTAGTAGTGCCAATTGTTATGTATCTCTAGATGGAGGTGCTACTGAAGCTTTAGTTTTATATAAAGATATGTTTTTATTTTTTAAGTTCTCTGGATTAATTGCAAATATAAAGATTAAACTATCTTCTTATGGATTAGCTGAAGACGTTAACTTTGTAATTATGTATTAATATAAGAGGTTGTAATGTCGGTTATCAGGTTTAATTTTAATCTTAGTGGAAGGGTTAGTGATGCTTCTATAAAAGTTAGTACTGTTCACGAACACACTATACGAAACTATTTTGGTAGATATGTAGATATTATAGGTACAACTTATCGGAAGCTACACTATAGCGGTGATTTAGTATTACCAGTAAATTTTTATATTATAAAAAATATAACTAAAGGCGGTAAGCTTTACGTATTGTTTGATGGGTGTACTGATTATACGTGTGTTCTTAACTATGATGAGTTTATTCTAGTTGGTCCTACATGTTGTGGAGAGAACTGTGAAGAAATTTTAGTAAAAGGTAATAAAATAATTAAAATAGAATATATAGCAACTGCAATACCGGTGGTATAATGGGCAATATATTAAAATATACACTTGATGCTAGTCTGGTGAGTAGCCTTGGATTTACAGGGCACTTTGAATTTAGTTGTATAACTGGTTCAGAACTATCCGCTTGTCATGAAGGTAATATGACAGTAATTGACACGTATCTGCCTCTACCTATCGCTGCAACTGCTCTTGAGCTTACAAAGACTTGTTATGTATTCCTAAAGTCCGCTGGAACAATGAATAAAGAATGTGTAGTGTCACTTAATGGTGGTTCTAAATTGTGTATGTATCTTTATGTTAGAGGAATGTTGTTCTTTAAATATACAGGACTAATAAGTAATATTGTAATCAAAACAATGGTAACATCAGAAGAAGAAGAAGTTTATTTCTTAATTGTATATTAACCTAACATAGGAGAAAAGTTATGTTAGTAGGAAAGCGAAGGTTTATTATAGCTGTGATGGCACTGGTATTTGGTTCACTGCTCGCTGGAATGATTATATTGAAAAGCCCAGGAAATGCCAGTGGAGTTATTCAATCTATCGGAATACTATTGTTGGCGTTGCTGTCTCCAGTTATGACTGGAATGGCGTTGGATAAAAATAAGTTAGAGGTAAAAAAATGAAGTTGTACGAACGTCTTACGTTAGTAGGTGCAATTATTATATGTATGTTGATAGTCTACTCCTTTGAAAGTACACGTCAATCAGCCGTAGTTGCTCAGGTGTGGGATGTTAATTATATCTGGCAAGAACAGTATTCTGTAACAACAGATAGTGTACTTGTATTGTTTTCGGTATATTGGAGACAAGCATCACTTCGAGCAAATAACTGTGATGTATTGGTAAAACTGGCTGGAACTGCAGAATCTGATACTTCTGATACAGGAAAGAAGGATTGGATTGCTATTCAAAATGGAGGGGTTATTAGTGTAGAACCTGCTACTGGACTTAGACATATGAAGTATAAAGCATCTAGTGGTTCTGGAACACTTGATATAATTGGCTATAAACAAACTGCACAGTATTAGGAGAAAAATATTATGGCAAATGAACTATCTGTTCATGCTGGGTTAGTCGCAAATCTTAATGGAGCGAATCTCAGCGCAAGTGGCTCTGCTTCAGTAACAGTAAGTGGAGATGCCTTTGTTAAAAAAGTAGTATTAGTTGGAACTGTTAGAGAGGCTGTTGCATCTGCGAGTGATTTAAGTAGTTACGGGTACGTATTTATTAAGAATCTGGATACAACTAATTATATTGAAGTTAGTTGTTATAACTCTGATATCCACTACACAGTAAAGGTAAAAGCTGGAGAAGTTGCGTTATTTCGCTCTGCGGGTAATGCTCTTTATGCTAAAGCAAATAGTGCAGATGTACTTATTGAATTTGTTCTAATTGAGAATTAACATGATTCCTGATATGAAATTGAAAGAACATGCTAGTAAAGATGAGTTAAGAGAGCTGTACTATGAATGTATGAAGTCTACTAGATTATTTGCTAGAGTGTTCTTTCCAAATAAATTCTCTATACCGTTTTCTGATAAGATTCATAGCAAAATATTTGAATTGCTTGATGATGATAGTAATCAATTAGTAGCGATAGCTGCACCACGAGGAATTGGTAAGACTAGTATACTATCAGCATTTGCGGCAAGACAATTATGCTATAGGCTTAAAAAGTATATAGTACCGATTAGTTGTACCGCTATGTCTGCATTAGAACAGAGCGAAAACTTGAAGTCTGAACTTACAAATAATGAAAATATAGTAAAGGTATTTGGAGATGCTAAAAGCAACAACTTTAGTAAGGAGTACTGGGATACTGTGTTTGGCTCAAGAGTGCGTCCACTTGGGGCAGACCAACAATTCAGGGGAAGACTATTTGGTAGTTCTCGTGTTGATTTGTTTTTGGCAGATGACTTGGAAAGTCCTGAGCGTTCTGATAATGAGGAGCAACGGGAAAAAAGAAAAAAATGGTTTTATAGCGATGTGCTCAACTCGGTAAATAGACATAGGAAGGATTGGAGAGTTATTGTAGTTGGAACTATTTTACATGAAGATTCACTTCTTGCAAATTTATTAGATAATAAAGACTTTGCGTCAGTTAGACTTGAGTTATGTGATGATGAATTTAATTCCAACTGGGAAGAAGCATTTAGTACTGAAGAAGTGAAAATCCTATATAATCAATTCTCAAATGCTAATGAAGTTGATGTATTTTTTAGGGAATATAGAAATCTTGCAGTACCTGTAGGTGAGCACGCAGCTTTTAAGAAAAGCCTGTTCAAGTATTATTCTCCTACTCTGGAAAAAATAGAAGATAATAGTGATGTAGTATTTATAGTAGTAGTAGATCCATGTAAAAAGGAAACTATGCAAACTGCAGAGTCTGCAATAGTAGTATGGGGAATTGATATAGAGAATGGGCTATTTTACTTTGTAGATTATTTTTCAGAGAAAGTTACAGGAAACGCTTTATATGATGAAATCATAAGGTTTATATTAAAGTATAATGCTATTGCCATAGGTATTGAAACTACTGGGTTGGAAGATTGGATAATTGAACCATTTAAGTTTAAAGTAAAACAGAGAGGAATATTTTGTAACATTATAGCATTGAAAGCTGGTAGAGGTTCAGCAAGAGGTAAGGGAAAGGAGCTTAGAATAAGAGGTCTTATTCCTTACTATGAACAAGGCAAGGTGTTTCATAATATACTGAAATGTGATAGATATGAAGTACAATTATTGAGTTTTCCAAAAGCCACTAGATGGGATATTATGGATGCTGCTTCATATTTACCTATGATGATAAGGGAGGGGAATCTGATATTTAATACTAAACAGAGAGATGAGATTACACTTAAATCTATTATGCCTCTTCCTAAACTTGTGAGACCTAACTATTGGATGTAAGGTGTGTTCAAAAATCGAACACATCTATTTGAATGAAAGGAAAGTATGGATAAGAAATATGTTGATATGAATTATAAGAATGTGGACTATAAGTATAAGTACCCAAAAGGTCTTAACCTAAAACCTGGGTCAAAACTACATGATGATTTGGTTAATGTAGTTATGGATTATATTAAAGAGTCTTATGATGTAATGTCTAAAAGGTATCCATCCTGGCGAGAAATTAATAGAGTCCTGACATCATATATCCCAACTGATAGCTATGAAGATGCAATTAAAAATGCAGATCCTAGAAAACCGTTAAGTATGGTAATACCAAAATCATTCGCAACACTTGATACTCTTCTTGCCTACTTTATGGCTGCATTTGGTGAACACCCTATATTCAGATATTCAGGGTATAGTGCTGATGATATAGTTGGAGCAAAGAAATTAGAACTGGCAGTAGGAATGCAGAATATAATGAAAAAAACTCTTCTCAATTTAAGAACCGCCTGGAGAGATGGATTTGCTTACGGAATAGGTGGGGTTAGTAATTTTTTTACAAAAGATATTGTCAGAAATGAGTTTAAGACCACCAAAGAAGAGACTAGTAAACTGTCGTGGAGAGGATTATTTAGTGGGTTGACTTTAAGTGATAATGTGGCAAATATAGTAAAAGAGAAAATAGTGTATGAGGGTAATAGTGTTACTAATCTAGACCCATTTTGTATGTTTCCAGATATTAATGTAAATTATAACGATATACAAAAAGGAAGTTACTTTGGATGGATTCATAAGACTAATATTTTTGATTTACTATCTGATGAAAAGGCTGGGAATGGAATATTTAATGCACTATATGTTAGACATCTACCACAAGCAACTAGTAGATACTTTTCTTCTGAATCTACTACTGGTAGAACCGATAGATTTACTAATCCATCAGTTTCTTACGGTAAAGATGCTGTGCATATAGTATATGTAGTAGCTAAAATATGTCCAGATATGTATGGGTTAGGAAAGGAAAGTTATCCACAAAAGTGGTTGTTTGGAATAGCTGGGGATTCTATTATTGTTAGAGCTGAACCATTATCTTTTGCACATAATCAATTTCCTATTGCAGTATGTGCACCAGATACAGATGGGCACTCACCTTTGAGTATGGGAAGATTAGAGGTTGTGTATCCTTCTCAAGCTGCAATGGATTGGTTTATATCTACTCATGTAGCGAACTCAAGAAAAACTGTTAATAATATGTTTGTAGTTGATCCTTACATACTAAATATGGACGATATGATTGAGAGTAAGGCAGGATTACTTGCTCGTATAAGTAATAGATTCTGGGGAGAAGCGGGAGCAGTTGATAAGGCAATTAAACAGCTACCAGTGTATGATGTAACTAGAGGCAATATCGCAGATGCAGCTTACTTATCAGATGTAATGAGAGAAGCAGCTGGAGATGCAGAAAACGTAGTCGGTATGCAAAGAAAGCATTCTGGACGTGTTACTGCTGCAGAGATAACAACTTCTAGGTCTTCTGCATTAGGAAGACTGGCAAGTTTAGCCCAAATTGTTAGTATGCAGCTGCATCAGGACTTGTCTTTTCAACAGGGACACAATACCATACAGTTTATGAGTGATGATATATGGGCAGAGATAATTGGCGATGAAAGAGAATATGCAGAGCTAATGCCACAACAAAATAGAGTTCCTATAACTAGATCTGATATTGATATTAACTTCAATATTGTTCCTGGAGACGGTACTATTCCAGGTGCTGTTGATGTAACAACATTGCAACAAATGTTTCAAATTATAGCTACACAGCCAGCTCTATATCCATTGTACGATTTAGGAAAATTATTCACAGTAATTGCAAAAGGAGCTGGAGTAAAGAACATATCTCATTATTTAAAAAATGTCTCGGCTACAACTATGCCTGATGAAGAGGTAGTTAGACAAGCCGAGAAAGGAAACTTAATCCAATTATAGGAGACTAAGTATGAAACACACAAAGTATGCCGAGATAGTAAAAGCAGATGCTATGGTACAGGCAGAATTGGGAATAATTACAAAAGATAAGTTATCTGGAAGTTATCAACAGTTCTGCTTATTTCAAGAAAATATCTGCTGGGTTGATATAGTAGGGTTTTTACTTGAAAAGTTATCATTGTTCAACAAAAGACTTATAGTGGCAAGGGAAATAGATGATATTGCCAGACTACAAGGACAGATAACTGAAATTCGTCAATTAATAGATTTACCAAAAATAATAGCTGAAGAATTAAAAAGGGAGACCAAAAATGAAACAACCATTACAAAGTGATGTAAGTAATGTGTCAAATGTAGGTAATGCTGTATCTAGTGGTGCAGCAGCTGCGCAAGCTAAAATATCAACTGTTGCACCTGTTGCGCCTGTTGAGCAACCTCCTGTACAGACACAGGAGCAGGTAATTACACCAGAGACTTTGCAGGCACAAATTAAAGATATTGTAAAAGAAGCATTCTTACAATATGCACCACAGCAAGTACAAGGACAACAGGAACCTACTAAATTAGCCCTTAGTCCTCAACCTATTGCAACTAGTAAAGAAGAATTAGATGCAATGTTGGAAGATCCAAGTAAGTTGTCAAAACGTGTAAATGAGTTAGTATTTTCATATATTGAGCAAGCATTTACAACACTTCCTAGTATGATTAATAATACTGTAGTAAATGCTGTATCTTTAGTAAAGGAAACAGAGAGCTTTTTTGCAAATAATCCTGACCTAATACCATACGAAGGTATTCTTGGTCAAACACTAACAGAGTTGCATGCTCGGTTTCCACAAATGACTATAAATCACTTGCTCCAAGAATCTGGGAGAACACTCAGGACTAAATACAATTTGCTTCCTCGTCCTTCTGCAGCTCAAACTCTTCCTATTCCTCCTATTGCCCCTGGTGGAAATGGAGGAGCAACAGGTAACTATGCTCCTCCATCTGCTACTAGTCCACAACAGGTGGGTAAAAGAAGTTTGGCAGATGAGGTTGCAAGAACTTTTAATATTAAATAACCTAACTGGAGGCTGTATGGAACCATCAAATAGTCGAATTGACCGTAACGTAGCTGGATTAGTTAATCGAGTCTACAATCTTACACAAGGAACCATAACTGCATTTTATCTTAAATCCTACCAGGATATAGTACGAATTACTACTACTGCTGGTTCTGGTAATATGACCGTTTATCTTCCGCCTGTATCACAATGTATAGGAAAGCTTCTTTCTATTATGTTGATAGCTCGGGGAGGTACTGAAGTAGTATCAATTGCAGACATAGACGATTCACTGGATTGGGTAGATATTACAAATATGGATGCAGTTAATGATTCATTACTACTGTACTGTGATGGTCTAAAGTGGCATGTAGTAAAGAACGACATAGCATAGAAGGAACAAGTAGTATAGCTATGGCACCAACATCTTAATAATTAATAATAGTCTTCTGCTGGAGACCCAGAAGTCAACTTAACAGAGGAGAATAATATGTCAAGTTTTATGGGAATGAGAGGAAGTGGTAACTTTGCGGCTAATGAGCGACCCGAAAGTTGGCTCCAGGGAATTCTGTATGAGTATCCTAATGGAGATGCACCACTTATTGCAATTTCGTCTATGATGAAGTCAGAGCCAGTAGATGACCCGCACTTTCACTGGTGGACTAAATCACTACCGTCACAAAGGGCTACTGTAACTGGAAGTTATATTAATGCAGCTTTAAGTACTGCCTATGTCTATGCAACTCATCAGGCAACTCATGGTGTTACAGGTGGAGTTGTGTACATGAAAATGAGTGCCACAGATATTGTACACTTTCGGATTGGTCATCAAGTAGTATTACGCGATGCAGATAGACCAAGTGTTACTGTTCTTGGCAAGGTAATTGCTAGACAAGCTAATGGCAACAGTTCATATATTGGATTGATGCTTCTCGAAGCTGATGATAACGACCCAAGTCCTGCTACGTATAATATATCAACAGTTGATGTGGCAATTGTTGGGGCTTCTATGCAGCCTGAAGGCTCTCCAATGCCTGATACTATTGCATATAACCCTATAGAGTATGAAAATTTCACTCAAATTATTGAGACTCCCTTATTCATTACACGTACAGCAATGAGAACAAAGCTGCGGACTGAAGATGCATATCTAGAAGCAAAGAGAGAAGCTGCAGAGATTCATTCCATTGCCATGGAAATGCAAAGAATTTTTGGCGTTCCCTATTCTGGAGTTGGAGATAACGCAAAAAAGGAGCGTTCTAGTATGGGATGGCTACACTTTATTAAAACGTATGCACCTAATAATGTAAGTGATTTTCCTACTAGCTCTATATATGCAGGTAAAACTTGGGTTCAAGCTGGAAAGACATGGTTGAATGCCTCGTTAGAGCAGATATTCAGATATGGTTCAAATGAGAAGTTAGCATTATGTGGTAGTGGAGCACTACTTGGTATTAATACTCTAGCAGAGACATATGGAAGTATTAATTTAGTACCAGGCGCTCCAGCATATGGAATAAAGGTAAAAACTTGGGAAACTCCAGTTGGTACATTACATTTAAAGACACATCCTAAATTTAACCAGGAAGAGACAATGCGATACTCTATGCTAATTATAGAACCCAAAAATATGATTAGACGAGTGATTGATGATGTAACTTTTAAAGCTGACAACGAATTTGAAGGTGGAGTTGGAAAGGTTGATGGAAAGAATGAAAGTTTTATTTCCGAAGATGGATGTGAATTTCACTTTCCAAATAACCATGGCTTTTTGACTGGTGTAGGTCAAAATAATAATTTGTAGTACAGATGAACAAAGTGCGTATATTACAATGTACGCACTTATGTTCAATTTTCGAACACATCTTATAATGAGGATAAAGTGAATTTATTACAACTTAGAACATTTTTTATTAGTACCTATGGTAAATTTAATCTAGTAAAAGATAATGTTAGCTATGTAGATAATGGTGCTAATGAATATATAAACTTAGCATTAAAGTATCTAGAATCTAAATATCCTCAAGATTCTAGTGTTAGGGTTTATAAGAAGGATGTAGCTGCAAATACATACAGAGTAGATATAACTCTAGCTAAATATATATCTTCTGTGTGGTGGCAAACTGATAGTTCATTTACTCAATTAGAGCCAATTAAGTATAGTAAATTATTGGAAAATTATATAAAACCCATTACAGAAAATAATAGTGGAGATGTTATTTATTATTGTGCTGTAACTAATAAGCTACATCCTTCTCAAAAATCTTTAACCTCTGCTAACTATACTACTCAATTTACAAGAGGAGGTAGTGAAATATTATTTTCAGACCAGGGGGATGCTGAAGAGTATGATAGTATTATACTTGCGCCAATTCCAGCGTCTAATGGAACAATAACGATAGAAGGAAAGTTTATAGAGCAGCTAGTAGATGATACTGATATCTGTATTTGGTCTGTTAAGTATCCATTACTTGTAGCTACAGTAGCTAATATGCTATATGATGGGCTTAGAGGTGGTATTGATTCTATGAGTAGATTTGTGTTAGCTGTAGATACACTTATGAAAGAATTTAGTAAGGATAGAGTTAACGAAGAAATAAGGTTATTTAATCAGATAGGAGGTTAGTGTGATAGTAAGTAGAGTATCTACACTTATTGATTATAAGTCAGTAAAAATTAGAAAGCTTGTAGAAAGAGTGAAGGATTATTGTGATTCACTAAATATTTTGGAGGTAAGTATGGATTTAAGTAAGTTGTCAGATAAAGAACTAAATGTTCTTGTAGAAAAGGATTTAGGCGGCAGAGTAGGAATACTTATTAGAGAAGAAGTAGAACGAAGGAGCAAAGATAGTATTGTAGATAATACTAAAGAGTCGATACCACAGCAAAAGGCTAGAAAAACTAAATCATCTGGAGTATTAAAATAGTGAGTATGTATGATATTACTGGCATCTTTCGTAAAGGATTACGTAAAAGTAGTAGAGATGTTGACGGTGGAGCTATTGTATTTAATAATCTCGAACCTAAAGCATCTGGCATCTTTGGGTATCGACCTATATATCCTGTAGTAAGTGAGGAAATATTACGGAGATATGGTATTGTAATAGTTCCACCGTTTCCTCAAGTATATGTTGGTAAACAACATACTTTTCTACTTGATAGAAATACTATTTTCATAGTAGGGGAAGATGATATATATCCTATTTCTACATATGATATTACTAGTCCTTCTACACCTAAAGCTATAACTCCTGGAGACCCTTGGCAGATAGCAGATGCTGGAGAATCAGTACTATTTTTTAATGGATACTGTTCTGTACTAATGTTAGGTACTGAAAGAATGAAAGAAAGACCAGAAAAACTTTATGTAAGTACCCTAGCAGTTAACGCTGGAACTTATTATAAAGGTAGATTTATTTTTGGTGGCTTTCGGTATGGGATAAGTTCGACTTGGAAAGATTTCTGGAAAAGTTTAGCTGACGTAAGAGGTATTAGTCTTAATTATAGTGTAGACTTAAAACTCAATCAAATTTGGTGGACAGTGATTGGAGGTAATGATGTAGGATTCTTGTTTGATTATCAGAGTGCCATGTCTGGCTATATAACTACTAGTGATGGTCTTGCAACTACACCCTTTAATCAGTTTGTACTGGAAATGGTACAGAGGAATGATTTTGGTTCAGCCGTAATGCCTAGTCAGGGAGAAGTTAAGGCTATCAAAAATTTTGGTGGAGGATTTATAGTCTATACTTCATCAGGTATACATTTATTTAAACATAGTTATGAACCTGTTACTGGAACACCAGCTTTTGAACAGGTAGATTTAAGTGATATTGGTATACCTAACGGTGGCTGCGTTGGAGGAGATGAGAGTGTACATCTTGTATTAGGTATAGATAGTAAATTAAGACTACTTACGTCTGAAGGATTAAATACTTTAGGATATCGAGAGTGGTTCTCACCATATGCTGGTAATTGGAATCAAATAAGTTATGATAAAATAAATAATAGGTTTTTTATTTGTGTACAGGATAAGACATTTGTATTAAACTTTGATAATGAATATAATGTACCAACATTATCTACTACTAACCAACTTATAACCTCTGTTGCTGTAGGAAAGAGTTTTGTTGCACATGAGCATTATGCTGTAGGATTGGCTACTCCTCCAGATTATATGTATATAGGCGGTGAGTTGTGTAGTGGTATATTAGAACTTAATATGTTAAATCAGATGTTTATTCATGGAGGATTTGTAGGTGGAGACTTTAATGAAACATACCCTAATATGTATGTTGAGTACAGATTCAAACGAGGTGATACATTCGTTAGAGGTAATGAGATGAAAACAAATAATGAAGGATATACGGAGTTAATGTGTAATGCTTTAGACTTTAGGGTTGGAGTTAAGTTTGTTGATATAAGAAATGTCAGACTTAAGTCGATTAAAGTTGCGCTGAGTTCATCTGAAAATAGATATGGAAGAGATTAAATGCTAGTAGAACTTACAATAGACCAAGCAATGGAAATGTGGAATAGCATTAAAGCTTCTATTCAAGAAGTGTTACCTGGAAAGTGGAAAACAGAAGAGCATATTGGTCTTCTACTTGTCCAAGCAGTACAGTCTGGGATACTAGTACCCTGGGTAATTTTCGAAACTGGTAATATAATTGCTGTTCTTACTACTACAATACAAGAAGACAAGATTACAGGAATAAGGAATTTACTTATATATTCTGTAAAGAGTAGAAAAGATAAATCGTTTTCTGATGTAGATTGGGATTCAGCACTTAGCACTTTGAAAAATTATGCTAGAGGTAAGGGTTGTAATAATATTGTAGCCTATACTACAGTGCCATATATAGCTTCACAAGTAGAGAAGTTTGGATGGCAGAAAGAACTATTCATTTTTACGGAGGTATAATATGGGACCTGGTGCAGGTGGTGGAGGTAATGCTGCTACGTGGGATATAGATTTTAAAGTAGCTATGATGGATATGCTGACTCACGCTAACGCAGATACTTTTGACCTCTCAATAGCCGATGTTATCAATAATGCTGTGTCAGAAACGGGTAATCCGTATTCAGGAGAGTACGCATTTGACCCAAGTGCTCAGCTTTCTAATATGGATATGGCGGTTAATAGATTTGCAGTTAATGTAGATACTAATACAGTTGAAGCAGTTCAATCTAGAGTTAAACAGTTAGTAGACTCTGATTTATTAACGTTTGGTTCATCAAATAGTTTTAGAGATGTTGTAGCTAGTATACTTAACTCTGTAGTTCGTTCAACTGTGGCTGAGCTTATGTATATGACTCCTGTGGCAAGAGCAGAAGGAGTAAATAATTCTGATGTAGCTATAAGCAACGCAGCGTCTAAACTTTCTATAATTAATCAAATAGTTAATAATGATGCTGGCAAGTTAGATAGTGAAAGTATGGGTAGAGTAATTAGTAACAGTAGTACAATATCTGCACAGGAGTTTGATGAAATACTCATGAGAGCTAGTGATGGAGATGATATTGTTGATGCTATACTTACACGTTCAAAACAAGTTGGAGTAGAAATTAGCAATGAACAACTTATACAAATTAATCAAGTAGTAAAGTCTATTATAACAGATTTAACTGATATTGATGATGCAGCTAACAATTTATATATAAGTAGCAGAGTTCATGGCAAAGCAGATTCTGCTGAAGACCTGTCTGCTGCAGCTGCTAGTTTAGACGAGGTTATATCTCAGGGTAATGAAAAATCTAAAATCATTGCAAATGACATAGTGCCCGATTTATATGCTAATCTGCATACAGATAAAGTTGAAGTACTACAGAGTAGTGCAGAGAACATTACTAAAAAGACAATGTACGATGGAAGAAACTTATCTGCACAAAATATTGAAGAATTTATTAGACAATCTACTAGTTGGTTATCTGTATCTATTAACTCAATAGTGGAGTCTGCATTACAAAAATCTTCGGAAGCTGCAAGTTCAACTTGGATTGATTCAGCTAGAACAAGTTATGAGAATAGTAAACTCCCTGGTCACTTAAGGTCGATTGCGAGGTATGCAAGTGGAATGGCGTCTCTCAACGCAGTTCAGCACAGTACATTTGTGATAGGTATGGCACTAATGGAATCTGAATTTGATAAAGAAGTAGACTTGTATGCATCTCAACTTTCTGTGGAAATGGCTAAAGATACATTTAATGCCTATGTAAATCAGATGAATAACTTAATGCAGCACAGTATGGATGCATTTATAAGTAATATCAAAATCTATCTTGATGAGAATACATCTAATTATAGTAAATTTGATAAAATGTTTACTACGATATTCTCTAGTCATCTAGAGGCATACTTTAAGGCATTAAGTTTATGTCTAAATGAATTCAATGCAAGTGCCGCAATATTGTTTCAAAGGACTGATAAATCAGTTGATACTAGAACTGCACTACAACAGGCACTTAGTCAAGCACAAACACAGCTTCTTCAAACACAAATAAGTGCAACTGACAATAATACTCAAAAAGTACTATCCTCTAAAATGGGGATGAGTGAAGGGTTGATGAAGTTATATGCAAGTGCAAGACAAAATGCTGACGGAGTAGCTGCTAATATCTATGCTACAAGTAGAAGTGAGATAGATAAAAGAATAGGAGACCTTGTTGGGTTGTATTCTAATCAAATTACATCTAGTACATCATCCATAATGGACTTTTTTAAAACAGTTGCCATAGGTACTATTGACTCTGAAGCTAAAATAGGATTAGCTCTAGACCAGATGAGGGTACAGTATAAACAGGCAGCTAGTGAATTATTGACATCTTATATTACATCACTTCAAGATAAAGAAGTTCAGGCAATGCACTACAGTATCGAGCGAGATAGGATTGCAATTGCAGCGTTAGCTGACCAATACAATGCTAATCTAGATATAAGTAGTGGGTATGCTCGTTGGGATTTAGAAGCATTTCAATACGGAAGTAATGCAATGGCATCTGGATTTGGTGGGGTAGTGTCTAACCCACAGGCAAATACTAAGCGTCAATCAGCGCTAAGTGGTGCTTTAGCGGGTGCCCTAATAGGGGCAAAGGTTAGCGGTGGTCATCCTATAGGTGTAGGAATAGGTGCTGCAGTTGGGCTTTTAAGTGCCTATGTTTAACCAATAAGATATGTTCGATTTTCGAACAAAAGTAATTATGAAAGGATAAGATATGCCATATGGAAAAAGTAATATCGGATTGCAAATTCCTCAAGGGCAAGAAAATATTCTTGACAAGTTATATGGGATTATGCAAATTGCTACTGGTACAGGTGGGAGGTTGCCTAGTCTTGCACCTCAAGGACCTATTCGTGGGCAATCTGAGACAAGCCAGCCAGGATTGTTAAAACAAATTCTTGACTATATTGGGTCTCCTCAAGGAAATGTTTTACTTGGCGGCTTGGCTCAGTCATTTAGTGTGCCAGGTAGTTGGCAGAATACTACAGGAGGAATATTTAAAGGTATGGGACAGGCAGAAATAATTAACCAACAGCAGCAAGAACAGCAGAAATTACTCAAACAATTGTTAGAAATGTTTAGTAAAAACTTAAACCCTCAGTTGGGACTTAGTGACTCACAGGCTGCTGCACTAGGTCCTGAATTAGTTATGGAGTTAAATAAGCAGCAACAGTCTACTACACAACAAGGTATTGAAACTATTATGACGTTAATGAATATAAGTGATGCTATGAAAACTGGAGACGTTAAGAGGGCAGAATCTGTGGCAAATACTACAGGAATCTATGCTCAAGCAGCTAAGGACTTTCAAGAGGTTAAGGGCTCAGATAATGCGGCTAAGAATTGGATATATATAGGGGTTACAGGAGATGGAAAAGTAAAGTTTAAAAATTCTGTTACTGGAAAAGAGATGATAGGCGAATATTCTGAGGATTTAAAAGCAAGAGAAATATCTACAAGAGCTGCAAGTGGTGAAAGCATGGCTAACTATATTAAACAAACAGACCAGATTGAAAATATGGCACGACGCGCTGCCTTTTTAGAACTACTTCCATTTGTTGAAAAGGCATCTGGCAGTACACCGGAAGATGTACTTAAAGCTCTGTCAGGTGATAGTAGTATAGATACTGATGACCAAACTGCGTGGTTATTTTCTAAATTAGATAGCACTTATAGAAGTTATTATATTGAAGCTTATGATTTTTATACTACAGGTCTCATAAAAGGTGTACCCCTTTCTAAATTAACCTTACAAAGAAAGGGAGCCATTCCAGAACCACCACCAGTATTAGTGCCACCACTACCAAAAAGTGAAGAATCTAGTAAACCTACAATAGGAATAAAAGGTTCTAATAGACCTAAATTTAACTATACAAAACCTAATCTACGAGTATTTGGTGATTAGGTGTATTTAATTAATGGAGTATCTAGGTAATGATTGAGGACACACTAAAGAATACTTACGATGTACTCTCTGAAAGTTTTGATATGGGAGATTATAATACATTTTTGTCCTACGTTAATACTTCTCAAGGAGCTCGTCAAATTCATGATGAGCTATCTAAAAGATACGACACTTCTGGATTTGAAAAGTTTGCTTCAGAGATAGGGCATCCTGAATTTACAAGTGGTGAGTATGCTAAAATGTCAGAAGAAGGAATGAAGAGGTTAAGTACTCCATTAATTCCATTTTCTGGATTAATAAAAGATGAGTATACTGAACTTGCAGGTACTAAGGGGTATATAGCTGTAGGTGCAAATTCTACATTACAGTTACTTGAAGGTCTTACTAGTCCATTTAACTTAATACTAATGGGTGCTAATCTTTTACCTGTAATTGGTAGATTAGCGACCGCAGCGTTTACAGTAGAAATGGCAAGAGGCACCTACCTTGAAGGCACAGAAGCTATAGATGCATATAAAGAAGGTGCAAGAACAGGTGACTATAGAGCAGCTCTTGACCATATAATTAAGACAATAGGTAGTGGACTATTTACAGTTCTTGGTACTAAACATTTACATAAGACAATTAAACTTGAACATTTATCTAATAAGTACAAGAAAACAATTGTACAAGAAGCAGCTATTAGAGGAGAGGAATGGAATAAAGTTAGTATGAAACTGCCAGTAGAGCTAGATGAGATACAGGCAGTACAAAAAGAACTTCTTGACAATATAGCTAAAACTGGTGGAAAAAGTAAAGAGACTATTAAAACTGCAACAGAACTATTTCGACTTCAAAAGGATGTATGGGGTAAAAGAATTTATGAAGATATACCAGAGAAAAGCCTTGAGTCTTTAAATAACGAACTATACGAGACCAGTAAAGAGCGTACCAATATTCTTTCTAAAAAGCTTAAATCAAATGAGATTCTAGTTGAAGGTTTAGAAGATATGAAAAATAAAGGTATTGCATCTGAATCTGATATATCTGTACTTGAGAAGATTAAAGTAGAGAATGAAGCTGTAAAGAGGGACTTAACTCACTATACTGAAATATATATAAATATGAAGGATAGAGTTAATTATGATAAAGCTACTATAAAAGGAGAACCTACTCCTCTATCTAAAGACTTTGTGGATGAGCTTAGAAGAACCATGGAGATGTCTCAAGTTGAAGATCCAATCATACTTACACAGATAGATAATATGTTTGATAAAGCTAGAAGTATGTCCATAAGTGAACTTGAAAAGTATAAGACTATATACGAACAGCTGCTAGTAGAGAAATATGGTCTTACTGATGAACAAATATCTGAACGTCTTGGTATAGGCTCATTGGTTAAGGCGGCAGAGAAAAGAGATAAGATTAAGGAAAAGATTGATAGAGAAAGGATAGAAATAGTAGGGAAGGAAACTCTAGAATCTCGTCAACATATAGCTAAACTTAATATTAAAAAGGCAAATAAAACTATTGAGGACTCAATTATTAGAGGTAAAGATCCTTGGATGAATATTCCTAAAAATGTTGGTTTCGAGACTCCAAAGCCTAGAAACTTTGCTAGGTATCCAGAGTACGTACCTGAACTAGACCCAAGAAAAGTGACTTATGACTATAAAGCAGACTTGGAGTTTAATAAACAGACTGATATTTTATTCGTTGAGAAAGGATTATATGGAGAAAAGAAAACTGGAGTAATAGGAGAAAAGTATTTAACTATTAAAAATGGAAAGCTCATAGTAGAGTCACAAAAGTCTAAGACTTTGAAAGAGCCTAGTTCAACTGAACCGGAAATAGAAATTATTAGAGACAACATTAACATTAGGAAGCATACAAGTCCCTTTAGGAATGATGGAACAGTAGTACAAGAACCAACTAAAATCTATGATGCTAATGGAAATGTATATGGAGTTGTAATACCAGAGGTTCCTAGTATAGCTAGAACATTTAGTAACGTTAGAGAATCTGTAGTATATATTGCAAGAGGAATTAAGCTACATTTTCAAGGTGCAAAGGAATATATTACAAATGCTGAAATTGGTATAGTTGCTAGCGAAGCTGGTTGGGCTAAAGCTAAACCATTATTAAAGGAAGCATGGAAAAACTATAACCAAGCTGGTAAGTCGATGTCTGAATTTGTATCAGATATGAATTCATTATTAGGTAGACAATATATGCCACTTCTTACTCGATTTGTTAAAGAAACTGAAACTCCAGTGATAGATAAGGAAACTCTTATATCTAGTGCTGTAGAAAAGATAGATGAAAATAGAAAAGCAGCAGATAGAGAGAAGGAGAAAAACGCTTCAGTATTAGTAGGTCAAGTAGGTAGACTGTTATGGGGACAGTCTGCACAACTACATAATATACTTGAGTCTTTTGGTGAAGAAGGTAGGAGAGCAGTAGTTAGACATTCTCTTAGGAAAGGAGCATCTGGATATGCAGATAGAGTTTCTAGTGCGGCACTTGATGATATTGAGTCTGGTCTTTTTAAAAATGAAATAGAATTACTTCAAAATTATATATTAATGAAAAGAGTAGACGCTATTGATAGATATATTCCAGATAGATTATATGCTCATGATATTAAACCTGAAGAAGCAAGAGCGTACATAGCAGATTTTGGAAATATAGTAGGTACAGATATAGCAGCTAGAGTGTATAAAGCATCGGATAAGTATTTCAATTATATGAGAGAATTAGGTATAAACTTGTTGAGGGACGAACAAGTGATTACAAAAAGTACCTATGAAGCATTAGTTAACTCTGGAGTATATAGTCCTAAGGAGACAATTGATGCAGTATCTAAATATGATATAGTACAAATTGGTGATAGAAAGATAAATGTAAAGGATTCTAGAATAAAAGCTCTTACGGAGGAAGGGTCGACAAGAACCATAGAACCCAACCATAGATTGTTGCTTGAACATGTAGCTAAAAGAACACAAAAGTTAATTATGGATAATAGAGCCAATCGAGCACTATACGATTTTGCTTTAGCCCATCCTGAAAATTCTGTAGCAAGAATAATTGAACCAAAGTCAGTAACAAAAACTGGAGTTCTTATATATCCAGATGCACCTAAGGGATATGAATATGTTAGTTTTATGACAGATGGTATAGAGCGGAAGTTGGCGATAGAGAGAAATGCTGCAATAGAATGGGTACAGACAGGAGACCCAATCAACAATAGACAAACTGTACTATGGTTAGAATGGTTATCTTTAAGTAAACCATTAAAAGCTATAGCAACTGGATATAATCCACTCTTTGGTGCAAAAAACTTATCTAGAGACTTCTTACATCTATGGCTTACACCAGAGGGACTAGAAAATTATAGTGTATTTATTCCTATTAAGTTTGTACAAGCAGTAAAAGATTATAGTAAGGTTGCGCTGGATGCTTGGAGACAGGAAGGAAAGTTTGTAGATGCGGCTAAAGAAGGAATGCTAATGGAATGGTTGTCAGCTAGTGGAGAAAGCTATGCTTTTCGAAAATCTTCACTAGGAAAAGGATTAAGTTTGTTTAGTAAGATTGGCAACTTTACAGAAGTATGGACAAGGTTGGCTTTATATGAGAGAGTGCTAAAGAATAAAGTCAAGGCAGGAATGACCGCCAAAGAAATTACGGATATTAAAGCAGATGCAGCATATCAAGCAAGGAACTATATGGACTTTGCAGACGGAGGTTCTGTTACTAAGTTACTAAATCATATAGTCCCTTATAGTAATCCTTCAGTACAAGGAGTTAGGGGAATAGGACGAGGAATTTATAAGCATCCACTAAAGTTCGCTGGAACAGCTGCCCAGATGTTAGCTGGATTAGTTACCTATCATTATGCTATGATGAGTATTAAACCAGATGCATATGAAGATTTAAGAGATAGCAACAATACTATTAATATTCCCATTCCTGGAGCTGTTGAAGAAAATGAAATGGGGCATAAAATTTACAGTTACTTTAAGGTAACTATTGACCAATCATTAAGACCACTTAATACCTTTGCCAGAGGTTTAGCCGAAATGCTTGCTAAACGTGATGATGTAGATTGGAGTAACATGGATAGTAGTCTAGCAGAGTTAGCTCTCCTACTTCCAGAAGATATGGGAGTTCCAATATATGATATGTACAGTTCCTGGAAGGCTAACTATGATAGTTATAGAAAAGCTCCCATTTGGAGAGGTAGAGAAACTAATATTCCAGGTCTTGAAAGTAACCAGTATATACATCCTGTCTATAGGTCTATTGGTGAACACTTCAACTTTATTTCACCCGCAAGATTACAACATGCTATAGATGAAATTATTACACCGTCTAATAATGCTGTTAGAATATTTGGCAACCTTACCTGGATGATGTTTGATAACGAACTTGATGCAGATACTAGGAAAAAGTTATCGGCAGATATAGTAAAAGAAGTAAGTTTAATGAGAGGTTTTGTAGGTAAAACTAATCCTATTAGTACTGCATTTAAAGAAATGAGAGATGATGAACTTACTCAAGGAGC
>Ga0210056_1001163_pt1 | contig 22775 bp, 20 predicted proteins | sample CryGeyCG2014_080_2_FD_183965 | JGI IMG/M metagenome (GOLD analysis project Ga0210056, IMG submission 183965) | Groundwater microbial communities from aquifer - Crystal Geyser CG07_land_8/20/14_0.80 (SPAdes) (version 2) | ecosystem: Environmental > Aquatic > Deep subsurface > Groundwater | place... | reverse complement strand
TGTGCGCGCTCTACGTGTACAAGCACTGGCAGGGACCGTAGGTCGGGGGGGGGGCGTTGGGGCTCGGTGGCGGCTGCACCGCCCCGGCAGGAGGGATTGGGCTCATCCCAGCAGGAGCTTCACTCCCGTGACGACCACGACGCCAATGACCGTTCCAGGTAGCAGCCTCCAGAAGTTGCGCCAATCCCACTTGCCTCGCCACGTCCACAGCGACGCGATATCGCAGGCGATGAGCAAGGGGAGCATCAGCGGGAGCAGGAGCTTCACGGGCATGATCATGGCCAGCAATGGCGGCGTGACCAAGCCCACCCCGCCGCCGAACCCGGCCTTGCCGATCCCCAAGAACATCAGGGCGACGAAGAGAACAACGAACGCAAGCCAGAGCGGAGTGCTCCCGGTGTGTTGCAGGAAGAGGGGCATGGGGAGAAGGCTTCCGGAGCGCTGAGGCACTTCTGGACGAGGACCCGATCCGCTGCAGCCTCCGGGGACTCCTCGTGTGGCGTGAGACCCCAGACAAAAAAACAGGTCGCGTGCGGTAGCATGCAGTGGCTGGGTCAAGGCCAAACGCACGCCGTGGAATCCACACGCGACCACAGCCGTCGACGGAAATCTGCGCAGGTGGTCCGTGGGCGCGGACCGGAGGGGGCGCAGATGTGGATCCGCCGAACGACCATTCAAAAGTATAGCAGATAAAGCAGTGTTCGCCTATTCCTGCGGAGGAGGGATTTTCCGCGCAGCTTGTGGACGGACCCGGCGCGTCGCCCCACCCTCGACCCGCCGGTTACAGGCGGCGAATGGCAAGCGTCACTTTGCCCAGGATGCGGACCTCTTCCACGAGGAGCGGCTCCATCGCCGGATTCTCCGGCTGCAGCCGGATGTGCCCATTCTCTCGGTAGAACCGCTTCACGGTGGCTTCGTCGTCGAGCAGTGCGGCGACGATGTCGCCGTCGTCGGCCGAGTCCTGACGCCGCACGACGACCAGATCGCCGTCGAAGATGCCGGCCCCGATCATCGAGTCGCCCTTGATCCGGAGCATGAAGCTATCCTCGTTGGGAACCAGCTCGGTAGAGACCGCGTAGGCGTCCTCGATGTTTTGCTCCGCCAGGAGAGGCATGCCTGCGGCAATGGTCCCGACGAGAGGGATGGTGGTCGTCCGCTGCGGGCGCGTGCGATGGTCGACGCCGCGGAGCACCGTCAACCCGCGGTTGGCCGACTTGCGGCGGGAGATGTAGCCCTTCTGCTCGAGGGTGTTGAGGTGCCGGTACACGCTGCACGGCGACTTCAACCCCACGTGAGCGCACAGTTCCCGGATGGACGGCGGGAACTTGTGCCTATCGTTGAGTTCGCTGATGGCGGTGAGGATCCGTCTCTGGACGTCGGTGAGGTCTGCCATGGTGCTCCGCTCCGAGTTGCGAGGTCTGGAGGGCAGCTCGCGGACTTGGCCGGGCTGCCGTCCTGGTACGGAGTCACAGTATAGCTGAACTGCGCCATGGACGCAAACATATGTTTTGCAGTTACTCTCGAATCGGCGCGAGGCTCCGGATCATCCCCCTCAGCGAACCTTGTACGGTTCCCCGGCTGGCTCAACCTCCGGCAGCCCGACGTACTCCCAGAACGTCGTCCCCCCGAACGGCTGGGTCCGCAGATCGGGGATCGAGAACGGCACGCCGCCCAGTTCGGCGGACTTGTTGGCGAGGATCCCAGGCAGCGCATACTCGATGCACCGGTACACATCGATCGGTGCCGGCTTGCCGTCCAGTATGGCCCGGGTGAAGTGCCGCGCGAGCTTCAGGTCGGTGCCGCCGTGGCCGGTGCTGGTGTCGTCCTCCCGGCCCGCCGCGCCGATGTTCACCTTCTCCCAGCCGTCTCGCTCCTCGGCGCCCCGAACAAACCGGCGGCAGAAGCCCTCGTAGCTAAACCACTCCGCGGTGCCGGCCGTTCCCAGCATCCGGTAGCGGTGCCCGCCCGGCTGCGGCGTGTTCAGCGTGACCATGATCTTGATGAGCGCGCCCTTCGCCGTCTGGAACAGCGCGATCTGCCCGTCCGACCGCAGCGGCGCTTCTTCGCACCGCCACGGCCCGCTGCGGCAGGTGACCGACACGCAGCGGTCGTCCAGCACTTCGAGCAGCGGCCCGAGGTCATGCGTCAGGTACTGGATCGGCGGCTGGTCGGCGCGCCAGATGGGTTTGCAGTCGGTGCGTCCCTGCGCCTTCGCTTCGCTGGGCGACACGCGGGTTCCGTCTGGTGCGTAGAGGCTCGTCGGCAGGTAGTGGAGGTACTCCGCTTCGGCAATCGAGACCGGCCCGAACCGGTCTTCCAGCAGCCACTTCCGCCAGTAGCGCAGGAAGTCCAGGAAGCAGGAGTTCTCGCCTAACATGTACGTCTTCCCGGTCCGCTGCACGCAGTCACGGAGTCGAACCAGCTCCTCCGCAGTGTCGGCGCCCGGAACCTCGGACAGCACGTGACAGCCCGCTTCCATCGCCCGAATCGAGTGCTCGACCTGGAGCTTCCCGTTGCTGGCGATGACCACTGCGGCCGGCTGCATGGCAAGGAGGTCGTCGAACTCGGCCACCACCTTCCCGCCGGCGGGGCCAAGCAGTTCCGCGGCTCTCTCTCGGCAGTCCGGAAAGCGATCCGCGCCGCCGATCACCACCGCTTCCTCCAGCGACAGGAAGTTGCGCAAGTGGGTCATCCCGCGGCGGAGTCCTAACACGCCGACTCTGAGCTTTTCCATGCTGTCTCCTTCGAAAAAGGGTTCGTAGTTCCGCCTTTCAGGCGGGCCCCTAGTAACGGTGAGCCCGGCAACGGCCCGCCTGGAAGGCGGAACTACGAACCCGGGTCTTCATCCTCAAACGCCCGGCGTTTGAGCAGGCTACGTGCTCAGCCGTTGGGGCGTTCAAGCGAACCACGGACATGAGCGATTCCTGTGGCAGTGCGTTCAGGACGCCCCAACCTGTTGGGGGCTGCCACGCCCAGTACCCCGAACAAGTTCGCCTATGGCGTCGGCGGGCGCGGATCCTCGGACGGGCCGACGATCTTCGACTCGCGGTGCGGCGGCGTGGTAGGAATCGCGTGGACTGCGCGGTACTCCGGCGTCCCCTCGACCGAGAAGGTGGCCCGCAGGATGCCGTAGATCGTCTTGTTCTCTTTGTCCAACCGGTCGTCCGCCTGCCTCAGCTCGCCCTTGGCCACTTCCAGGGCGACCTCGGCCGAGTCCTTCTCGGCAAACAGCGCCAGCAGATCCGTCAGCTTCGCCTGAAGCTCCTGTTTCGTGAGACCGGCGGCGGGGAAGTTCTCGGGCAGGCTGTTCATCACGGACAGAATCTGCTCCGCGCGCTGGCGAGCGTTGGCCGGCGAGAACGCGCGACCCGTCTCCACCGAGTCCAGGGCGGCTTGCGCCGTCTCCGAGCCGGTCAGCCTGGCGATGGCCAGCCACTTGACCAGCAACTGCCAGACCTCCAGCGACTCGCGGTAGGTCTCCGCCGAGTTCATACTTGCGGCCGAGTGCTTCTGGGTCACCGACGACTGCTTCGTCCGCACCTCAGCAATCAACGCCCGCCCGATAGGCCGCTACCTTCCCCAGCGGCAAGTCGGGCACCGACGGAACCTGCCCGAGCACGCTGTCCGTCACCATCGCCCGATCCAAATGTACTGACACTCTGTCTGGCATTCGAATACCCTCCTGATTGGCCGAATTGAGTCCACAGGGCAATAGTTCGAGACGCGCAAACCGCTTCCTCTGGGCGAACCGACAATCCGAGCCGCCAGCCATTCCCCGCTCTGTGACCTTCGCGGCTCGGCTTGGCGCTGCTCCCGCCTCGCGCGTCCGCTCGCGCAGGCCGGAAGCCGGCTTTCCGGCCGGCCGCGACGCCTCACCGGGGTCACTCTCTTTCTCCGCGAACCCATGAGACCGCTGTTCCAGGCGCTGAGACTGCTCACTGAGACTCGGAGGCTGCTTGTCGTGACGGGAAGCCCTGCTTCACGAGGCTCCGAGGCAGCTTCTCCCGCCGACAATGCAGCTTGCTCCCCTGCCGAGGCTGCTGCACGGCCCTCGAAGGCAGCCTCTGAGGGTACGCGCAGCCGCCTCGGCCGGCCACCAAGCAGCCTCGGCCGCAAGGCAAGCCTCCCCGCTGTCCGGAGAAGCCGATCCGCACTCTCTGCACGCCCCCAGGCCTGAACGCCAGTGCGCCTCTTAGGTCCGAGGAGGCTGCTCTCGCGCTCGTGTTCCGGAAAAGGAGGGCGGCGGAGGCTCTCTTGGGTGAAGGTTGAACGTGCAGTCGCGTCGAACAGAGAGACCCATGCTCGATCGCCTCAAGCTGACCGGCAAGCTGTAGGAAGTAACCCGCCGCTCCGGGGACAACCGAAAGCTGAGCGAGAAGGTGTCTGAGCCAGCCCGGCGAACTGGGGGGAGACGAGCATCGCCTGACCGACAGACCGACCGACGAAGGGAGCGGGACCAGGGCAGACACACCGAGACTGGAAGATGCCGTCGAGTTCGCCGACAACCCGGAACCGAGGGGTCCGTGCGTGTTGTTGCTGGATACCTCGGGGTCCATGCAGGGCGCGCCGATCACGGCGCTCAACGAGGGGCTGAAGGCGTTCAAGGACGACCTGGCCAAAGACACGTTGGCCTCGCGGTGGGTGGAAGTGGCGGTGGTCACGTTCGACCGCGAGGTGAAGGTTGTCCAGGACTTCGTGACCGCTGACCAGTTCCAGCCGCCAACGCTCGTCTCGACGGGGTCCACGCACATGGGCAGCGCGATCCACAAAGCGCTCGACATGATCCAGGCGCGCAAGGAGCAGTACAAGGCGAACGGCGTCGCCTACTACCGCCCCTGGGTGTTCCTCATCACGGACGGCGAGCCGCAGGGCGAACCATTGGGCGTGGTCGAGCAGGCGGCACAGCGGCTGAAAGCCGACGAGAACAACAAGCGCGTCGCCTTCTTCGCCGTGGGGGTGGAGCGCGCCAACATGACGCGGCTGGCTGAGATCGTGGTGCGCACCCCCGTCAAGCTGATCGGGCTGGACTTCGTGGAGATGTTCGTGTGGCTGTCCCAAAGCACACAAGCCGTCTCGCACTCTGAGGTGGACGACCAGGTGGCGCTGCCGCCGCCGGGATGGGGGACAGTGTGATGGACGACTGGCGCGTGATGGCAGCCTCCGTCCAGGGCGAGAGCCACGAGAAGACCGGACAGCCTTGCCAGGATGCCTGCGAATGGCTGGTGACCGCGGGAGGCGTCCTCGTGGGAGCCGTGGCCGATGGCGCGGGCACGGCGGAACTCGGCGACGTCGGCGCCCAAATGGCGACTCGCGCCGCCCTCGCCGCCCTATCCCGTGGCGTAGCTCTCTGTGGGCGCGATCCGTCATCTACGGACCCCAGTAGCGTAGCCCCTTGCGGGCGTCTCCCCGGCGGTGAGCGAGAGGCCGCGAGGGGCGCTGTCGAACCCAGGGGAGGGTGAGGGTCCTCCCGAACCGCGGGGAGGGTGAGGGTCCTCCCGAACCGCGGGGAGGGTGAGGGTCCTCCCGAACCGCGGGGAGGGTGAGGGTCCTCCCGAACCGCGGGGAGTGCGGGGTCCCGACCGAGCTGGCTCAGCGGGAGCTTCGCCCTCCCAGGCAGACGCCGCTCACTGGGGGGACCGTCTAAGGCGCGCCCTCCGGGAGGCCCGCTCAGCCGTTGAAGCCGAAGCCGCCTTGCGCGAAGTTGACGTCCGGCAGCTTGCCACCACGCTCATCGTGGTGGCTGCGAGCCCCGACATGGTCGCCGCCGCCCAGGTCGGCGACGGCGCCGCCGTGGTGCGGGACGCCGACGGCAACCTGTTCGCGCTCACCGCGCCGCAGCAAGGGGAGTACCTCAACGAGACAACCTTCCTCATCTCCCCCGACGCGCTGGACACGGCGCAGGTGCAGACTTGGCGGGGCCGCGTCGGCGGCGTAGCCGCCTTCTCTGACGGCTTGCAGATGGTGGCGCTGAAGATGCCGGAGGGGGCGCCTCATGCGCCCTTCTTCGCGCCGCTGTTCCGGTTCGCCGCTCAGTGCGAGGACGGGGCGGCGGCCACCGAGCAGTTGGTCTCGTTCCTCCGCTCGCCGCGGATCGCTGAGCGCACCGACGACGACCGCACGCTGCTGTTAGCAGCCCGGGGCAGGTGAGGCGCGCGTGCGGGTCCGGCGGGAGTCCAACGGGCAGGTCCTCGACCTCGGCTCGGCCTCTGCACTCGGAGTCGGCGGGGAAGCCCGCATTCAGGCCGTCCCGCAGGCTCCGCAGCTCGTCGCGAAGCTGTACCGCCAGCCCACGATAGAGCGCGCGCAGAAGCTCCAGGTCATGTTGGCGAACCCGCCGGAGGACCCCATGGCCGCCCAGGGACATTGCTCCATCGCCTGGCCGGTGGACCGGCTGTTGTCCCTGGACGGCACGTGGCGCGTGGTTGGGTTTCTCATGCCGCGGGTCGGCGACGTGCGGCCCGTCATCGACTTCTACAACCCCAAGTCGCGCCGGCAGACGTGCCCGCTGTTCAACTATCTGTACCTCCATCGGGCGGCCCGCAACGTGGCGGCCGGGGTCCGGGCACTGCACGTGCGCGGCTATGTCATCGGCGACGTGAATGAGTCCAACATCCTTGTCGCTGAGACGGCATTGGCGACGCTGGTCGATACGGACTCGTTTCAGGTCGCGACCGAGGGTGGCCAGCTCTACCGGTGTCCGGTGGGGAAGCCGGAGTTCACGCCGCCGGAGTTGCAGGGCAAGGTATTCTCGCGGGTCGACCGGACCCTGGAGAGCGACCTGTTCGGACTGGGCGTGCTCCTCTTCCAGCTTCTGCTGGAGGGCACCCACCCGTTCTCCGGCGTTTACCAGGGCAGAGGCGACCCGCCGCCGTTGGAGGCGCGCATCTCGGCTGCTCACTTCCCCTTTGCCAGCCGGGGTCGCGTGCCCTACGCTCCCATGCCGGTGGCGCCGCCGTTCGAGGTGCCGGCCCCGGCGCTGCAGGCGCTGTTCCGGCAGTGCTTTGAGGACGGGCACGCCAGTCCGCAGGCCCGCCCCGACGCGCAGACGTGGCTCAACGCGCTCAACGAAGCGGAGAATGCCCTCACCACCTGCGCCGCCAACGAGCAGCACCGGTACGGCAACCACCTGGCCGCCTGCCCGTGGTGCGAGCGCGCCGCGCGGTTCGGGCGGGATCCGTTCCCGTCGCGCCAAGCCGTTGAGCGCGGCGAGCACCTTCAAGCCGGTGCCCCCGCTCAGCGACCTCTGCCGCCCGCCGGCCAAGGCGTCCGACCGGCGCCAAGGACCCGGCAGCCCGCGCAACCTCAGCGCGTCGCCCAGCCAGCCAACCCCTTGGCCTGGCTCGCCGCCGCCCTCGCTCTCTTCGCCTGCGCCCCCGCCGCCCGCCTCTACGCCGCCCCAGCCGCGCTGCTGCTCGGCGTCCTCGGCTGGCGCGGGGCCCGCCGCGTTGGCGGCCGCGGGCTCTGGCTGGCTCGCGGGAGCGTGGCGCTGAGCACGGCCATGACTGCCGTCGCGTTGGTAGGCTTGGGGAGGGCGAAGCTCCCGCTGAGCCGGGGTTCGGGAGGACCCTCACCCTCCCGTGTCGCCCTCTCCCTGCCTGCCAACCCCCAACGCGGCGCCACCTTCACTAACTCCAACGACGCCGCTGCCATGCTCTACATCCCGCCCGGCGAGTTCACCATGGGCAGCCGGGAGGGTGAGGCTCCCGCCGAACCGAACGAGAAGCCCCAGCGCAAGGTCAATCTCGACGGCTACTGGATCTACAAGCGTGAAGTCACCGTCGCCCAGTACCGCAAGTTCTGCCAGGCGACCGGCCGCGACATGCCGGAAGCGCCCTCCTGGGGCTGGAAGGATGACCATCCCATCGTCAACGTCTCCTGGGACGACGCCACCGCGTACGCCAAGTGGGCCGGCGTCGCCCTCCCAACCGAAGCCCAGTGGGAGAAGGCGGCCCGTGGCACCGACGGAAGGGGATACCCGTGGGGGAACGAATGGGATAACAGCAAGTGCGCCAACTCCGAAGGCAACATGGACCTGAACAGCAGCACCAAGCCCGTCGGCAGCTACGCCAGCGGCATCAGCCCCTACGGCGTGCACGACATGGCTGGCAACGTCTGGGAGTGGTGTTCTGACTGGTATGGCTCAAGCTACTACGCCAATGCGCCGAAGGACAACCCGACCGGACCCGCGAGCGGCGAATACCGCGTGTTGCGGGGCGGTTCGTGGATCATCAACGACCCCACGCGCTTCCGCTGCGCCGGCCGGGACCGCTACGGTCCTGGCGACAGGGACGTCTACAGCGGGTTCCGGTGTGCGTTGTCTCGCCCGGACTCCGGTTAGCCTTTGCTCTTTGGCCCTTTTACCCTTTGCCCTGCCGCGCTTCGCGCGGCAGGGTCGGCTACAAATCTCGAAAAAAGGGAGGGCGAAGCTCCTGCTGAGCCAATGCCAACGCCGCAGCGTCGGTTCGGCAGGAGCCTCACCCTCCCGTGGGACACCGACATGAGAGCGCGAAACGAAGTGCCCGCCGTGGCGAAGACGTATGACTTGGTGCTGTGGCTGTTGCCCCACGTGGCGAAGTTCAGCCGGGCGCACCGGTTCACGGTGGGAGAGCGCGTTGAGGCGACGGCGCTGGAGATCCTGGAGCTGTTGGTGGAAGCGAGCTACACGCGCCAGAAGCAGGAGCTGCTGCGGACGGCGAACCGCCGGATGGAGCGGCTGCGGTACCTGGTGCGCTTGGCGAAAGACCTGAAGCTGCTGAGCCTGAAGCAGTACGAGTTCGCCGCCCGCGCGATGGAGAAGATCGGCGCCCAGATCGGCGGATGGGAGAAGCAGCAAGGGCAGCGCCCGCCGCGGGCCGATGTGCCCTCCGTAGGATAAAGCTCCAGCTTTGTCGCCCTTGGCCTTGACCCCATCCGCGGACGACCGACTGGACAAAGCTGGAGCTTTATCCTACGGGGTCTGACCCGATGAAACGCCACAAACACCTTTTCGAGCAGATCGCTTCGTTCGAGAACCTCCTGCGCGCCGCCCGCAAGGCGCAGCGCGGCAAGCGGTTCCGCCCGGCCACGGCGGCGTTCAACCACCGGCTGGAGAGCGAGGTGCTGCGGCTGCAAGACGAGCTGCGGGGCGGGACGTACCAACCCGGCGCGTACACGGAGTTCTACATCAACGACCCCAAGCGACGGCTCATCAGCGCCGCGCCGTACCGCGACCGGGTGGTCCACCACGCGCTGTGCCAGGTGATCGAGCCGCTCTTCGAGCGGACGTTCATCCACGACTCGTACGCTTGCCGCCCGTGTAGCGTAGGTTTCCAACCTGCGATCCTGCCGGGAACCGCCGGGGCGGCAGCAAGGGCCGCAGGTTGGAAACCTACGCTACGGGCTGTCAAGGGCACCCATGCCGCGGTGGACCGACTCACCCGGTTCATGCAGGGAAACGACTACGCGCTGAAGTGCGATCTCCGCAGGTACTTCCCCAGCGTGGACAACAACGGGTTCCGGTGTGCGTTGTCTCGCCCGGACCCCTCACCGGGGGGGCGAGGTTCCTACCGAGTTGGCGGGAGGGTGAGGGTCCTCCCGAACCGGCTCTGCAGGAGCCTCGCCCTCCCCTGCCGGAGTCCCGCCCACCATGGTGAGCGGGAGCGTGCGCGAGGAGTCCCTTCGAGCCTGCGTCCGGGCTGCGGGCGTGAAACGCCACGCGTTCCCACGCAGCCGAATACACAACTGCCCGGCGGCGGCTGGTAGTCCCATCGGAGGATGACGGTCGTCGCCGGGCACCAACCCACCGAGGCCAGCCCCACGTGGAATCGGTGCGCGGCGAACCGGACCCCGGATCGCCGGGAGCTCTGGGCTGGCGCAGCCACTCGGGCGGAACGCCAGGCCCCAGCCGGAACGGTCCCGAAGGGGAACGCCACGGCGGGCGTTCCCTACGCGGGCGGAATCTCCCGGAGGTACACATTCCGGAACCACAGCGTGTTGCCGTGGTTCTGCAGCTCGATCTGGCCCGTCGGGTAGCTGGGCTTGTCGCGCTCCCAGTAGTTCTCCATGGTCACGTCATCGACGACCAGTTCGCCGTTCAGCTTGACGGTGACCTTGTCGCCGACCATCTTGATGTAGAAGGTGTTCCACTCGCCGATGGGCTTGTCGGCCACCTTGAGCGGGTTGCTGGGGTTCTTCTGGTTGTTGTACAGCCCACCGGAACCGGTCTCCGGCTTGTCCCAGATCTGCACCTGCGGGCTGCCGCGGAGGTAGATTCCGCTGTCGCCGGCGGGGAGGATCTTCCAGTCGACGTAGAGCTCGAAGTCGCCGTAGTCCTTGGCGGTGCAAAGGCTCTGGCCCTTGCCGTCGAAGACGAACACGCCGTCTTCGACTCGCCAGTGTGCGCGCATGCTCTCGTCGGCTTTCGTCTGAGCTTCCGCCAGTTCCTCCGGCGTCATCTTGGCGCGCTTGGGGGGGTCGGCAACGAGCCCTTTCCAGCCGGTGAGGTCCTTGCCGTTGAAGAGCGCGACGAAGCCCTCCGGCGGTTTCGGCTCATTCTGTGCCCAGACGCTCGGCTGCTGAGTCAGCAGCCCAATTGCGAGTGCGGCGAGTGTCAGTGCGTGCTTGGCTGTGTGTCTAATGCTGCTCATTCTGGTCGGACCTCCTGGAAGGTGGTGACACCGAGACGAAGGACTTGGGGAGAAGGGGAGAGGGCGCGATTGGGTTCGGGGGCTGCACGCCTGCTGGCTCTTGCGTACGCCTGCTACTTCTTCAGCTCCTTGATCCGGATGTTCCGGAACTCCACCCGGTCTCCGTGACCGAGAAAGCCGAGGCGGCCGGTGGTTCGCGCGAGCCCGGGATGGTGCTTCAAGACCTCGGGGTCTTTGATGTCGTCGAGGTTGGCGTCGACGATGACTTGCCCGTTGACGGTGACCTTGATCTGCCGGCCGTCGGCCAGGATTTCCTCCCGGTTCCACTCGCCCGGCGGCTTGGTGGCACCGCGCTTGGCGGCGACGACATCGTAGATCGAGCCGTGGTACTGCGCCGGCCGCAGGTTGGCGTGTTTGGGGGCGTCGTTGTCGAGGATCTGGATCTCGATGCCGTCGTATGAGAAGTTGCCCTTGTCGGGCTCGCGAATGCCTACGCCGTTGTTGCCGCCCGGCTCGAGGCGGAACTCGAACCGAAGAACGAAGTCTGCGTATTCCTTCACGGTGAGGAGCGACCCGCCGCGAACGGACGCCGTTCGTCCGCCGTCTTTGGGGCACACGAGCATGCCGTCCTCGACCTCGTACTTGCCGCCCCGCCAGCCGGTCAGGTCCTTGCCGTTGAACAGCGACACAAAGCCCTTCTCAGTCTCGGCGAGCGCTACGCCCGCCGCCAGCCCGGCCAGGATCAGCGCCGTGGCGACTGCCTTGGTAGATCTGCGTGGTTCGGATATCATTGCCAACCGGTCTCCTCGTCACTGGGAACTGCATACTGGACGAGTATTCTGCGTCGCGGTTCGCTTTCCTTGTAGATCACACACAGCCGCGGCTTGTTGAGGTGCCGAACATGACCGCAGGTCAAGGCTTCACGCGACGGATGCGTCTGGGAGGACTGGTGCTCATGGCTGCTGCAACCTTCACTGCCGCTCAGACAGGTGGACCCGAGGGGACAACGCTCGACGACTTCGAGGACGCTGCGACCTTCGCGCGCTGGGAGTTCTCCAACGGTCCCGAGTTCCCCGGGGCGAAGGGGAGCCTGACGCGCCAGCCGGAAGCCGCTCACAGCGGCGGACGCACGGCGTCCGTGCGCGGACGCACGGCGTCTGTGCGCGGACGCACGGCGTCTGTGCGCGGACACGGCGCCGCGCTTGCATTCGATTTCACCGGTGGCGGGAACTACGTCCAGACCACCGTTCCGTTGAAGACGGATCAACCCGCCACCCACGTCCGGCTCTGGATCCGGAAGCCCTCGGCGCACAAGCTCACCGTCCGGGCGACCGACGGCGAGGGGCAGACGTTTCAGAAGAGCTTCGGCTACGAGTACCCCGGCTGGCAGGAGGTGCTGATTGCGCTGTCTGGCTGGACGGGCAACTGGGGCGGGAAAGGCGACGGCGTCTTCCGCGGCGCCCCGACGCGGTTCGGGTTGCTGGTGGAGAACACGGCTCCGCAGAAGACGGGCGCGGTGCAGTTCGACGAGGTGCGCGTGGTCACCGGCGAGACGGCCGGGAGCGCCTCAGCCGCAACCGAGTACGTGGCGACCGACTTCCGCACCGATGGCTGCTTCCGAACCGACACCCTTCGCTACGACTTCAGCCAAGGCGCGACGTCGGCCGGCATCGGGACGGACCTCTCGCTGATGGGTCGCCCGCTCAGCCTGTCGCTCAGAGCCCGGAGCGCGGTTGCCGGGCACCGGCTGAAGATGCGGATCGGCTCCCACTTCCAGGGATTTGAGCGAGTCCTGGGAGAGCTGAAGGTTGGCGAGCAGGTCTTCGAGGCGGAGCTCGGGGGTATGGGGACTTGGTCCCACGGCGGCGGCGAGAACGACGGGGTGCCGCGGATGCCGCTCCGGGTGCACGTCTTCAGCGTGGAGAAAGGAGCCGGCTCGGACAAGGGTGAAGTCCAGTTCCTGGAGTTGCGGTGCCGCACCGAGATCGCACCCGACAAAGCCGTGGTGCTGATCCCCGCCGGCCGGACGCAGGACGGCTCCCCTTGGTTTGAGTGCCGCGCCCAGAGCCTGCTTCCGGCGAGGGCAGTCGGCACCCTCGAGCACGTGGTCCGCGACTGGAGCGGCAGTGTGGTCGACCGAGGCGAGCAGCCGTTGGGGTTGGGGGCCGGCGGTCATGGTCACGAGGGCTTCGGAGTGAAGAGTGATCTTCCGTACCTGGAGTGCGAGTTCCGGTACCGAACTGAGTCGGCCGTGTACGGCCCTGTCTCTGCCACCGTCGTGAGGAGAACCGACGACGAGGGCGACCCGACGCTCACCCCCGAGTCGCCCTTCGGCATGGGGCTGTACCTCTACCGGTACCCGAACAACGCTGAAGGCTTCGAGCGCATGGACCTGGCGGCAGCGCTGGGTCAAGCAGCCGGGGTCAAGTGGTCGCGCGAGGAGTTCCAGTGGCACCGGCTCGAACCGGAGAAGGGCAAGTTCGACTGGTCCTACTACGACACCCTCGTCGACACTGCGCACCGCCATGGGATCAGCGTCTACGGGCTGATCGCCTACTGGTCCGGCTGGGCGAAGGCGTACACGCCGGAAGGCATTGCCGACTACGCCGACTTCTGTCGCGCCCTGGTCACGCACTACGAGGACCGGATCAAGCACTGGGAGATCTGGAACGAGCCGAACATCTTCTTCTGGGCCGGTCCGCACGAGATGTATGCCGACCTGCTGAAGGCCGCGTACCGGGCGATCAAGGACGCCGACCCGGAAGCGCAAGTGTTGGGCTGCTCCACCGCCGGTATCGACCGCAAGTTCATTGAGCTGGTCATGGATCGCGGTGCGCCGTTCGACATCCTGACCATCCACCCGTACCGCGGACATCTGGATGACGCCGCGTTCATCAAGGAGCTGCAGGACACGGCCGCGCTGACCGCCAAGGCTGACGGCAAGCCGAAGCCCGTGTGGATCACCGAGATGGGCTGGCCTACCCACCTGAACGGGGGCGTGTCGGAGCGCGAGCAGGCGAACCTGCTGGCGCGCTCCTACCTGTGTGCCATCGCGTCGGGCGCGGCGCAGAACGTGTCGTGGTACGACTTCCGCGAAGACGGCGCCAACCCGTTCTACAACGAGCACCACTTCGGCGTCGTCCGCACAGCCGACATGACCCCGAAGCCGGGATATCGCGCGCTGGCGACGGTGTGCCGGACGCTTGCGGGGCAGACGGTGCAGGAGCGGCTTGAGTTGGGCGAGGGGCTCCTCGCCTACCGGTTCGCCGGCGACGGGAAGGAGACCGTCGCGCTGTGGTCGCCCAGCGGCCCCGCCGTGCTCGGCCTCCAGTTCGCGATCCCACCGACCGAGGTTCGCGATCTGATGGGGTCGGCGATCGAGCTGCCAACGCACGGCGACCTCCGGCTGGTGTCACTCGCGCCCGGCAGCCCGGTGTTCCTGACGGGCAGCCAAGTGCGCGTGACAGCGGCGGTGCGCGCGCTGCGCATGGAGGCGCCGAAGGCAGTGCACCCCGGAGACAGCGTTGTCGTCCGCGGCGAGGGGGTTGGCGCGCTTGCCGGCTGTCGGATCACGGCCAGGGAACCGGGCCTCGACCTGCAAGTCACGCCCCGGGAGGTGACCGCCGCCCCGGACTTCCAGGTTGAGGTGCGCGCGCCTGCCGACGCGCAGCCGGGGTCCTACCAGCTTCATCTATGGTTGTCGGTCGGCGGCGGCGGCGTCGGCGTTGAGCTTCCGCTGGACGTGATCGCGCCGTTGCTTCGTGTATGACAGCCGCCCGTACTGCGGGCAGCCTGCCCGCTGCCGGACCGGCACGTTCTTCAACTAAGGCCGAGCGTGAGCGGGCAAGCTGCCCCGCTGTACGTTGCTATTGAGGGAGGCCGCACTGCGGGACACTGAACCGACCGAGGTCTAACCACACCATGACAATCCAGTCCCTGGCAACAACTGCTGCACTTGCCGCGCTTGGCGCTGTCCCCGCAACCGCGCAGGCTCAAGCGACCTACGCGCTGAGCGCCATGCCTGACGGCTACAACCTGCAGGTCTACGATGATTGCGGCGTGGAGGGGAGGCAGCCGCACATTCGCTGCGAGGGTGTCCACGAGTACAGCCCAGCGGTGGTCGCGGCAGACGAGAAGGCGCGGACCGTGGCGTGGGGTTGGCGGGAAGTCGTGGCCCAGTACGACGGCCTCGACGCCTCGCGGCAGTACGTTGCGGCGGTCACCTACGCCAACGAGCCGTACAACAACCGCGTGCAGAGCCTGTGGGCCGGCGAGACGCAGCTCAATGGCGCTCGGCCCCTGCCGAAGGGAGGGGCCGAGCGACTCCTCTTCCGCCTCCCCGCGGCGGCGATCCGCGAGGGCAAGCTCACCTTGCGGTTCCGGCTGGAGGCGCAGGTGAACGCTGTGGTGTCGGTCGTCGAGCTGTGGGCGCCAGCGCCCTCGCCCGAGACTATCCACCTCTCCCCGCCGTAAGCGCTCACGGGCGACCTCCGCGGCGAGGTACTGGACCTGCGCTACGACCCACTGTCTGGAGCGGAGGTGACGGTGTGCGGCGGCGGCGACGGGCGCGTCCTCGCCGTTGCGAAGACGGACAACGACGGCAAGTACCGGTTCCCGCGAAGCGTGCTGGCCGCGCTGGCAGACACGGAGACGCTCCGGGTCGTGGCGGCTCGGGACGGCCGCCAGGCTGTACGGGAGCTGTCGCTCGCCGAGCGCAAGTTCGAGCCGGTGCGCTATACCCGCGAAGGTTAAGAACACACCGAAGTCCCGGTGCGACTTCGGCTCCGTCTGGGAGAATACCCTCTGTCCTACGTCTGCTGCACGCCTGCCGGGGAAGTTCCGCGAACTTCCACTTCGGTGTGTTCTTAACCTTCGCGGGTATATCGTCCAATTCCTCTGCGCAAAGAGGGACTGACGCAGCATGAGTTCTCCCTCGATGGCGACTGGCGCATTCATCTCGAGGCGGTGGACCGCCCCAGTCCGGAGCCGTTGCGGGGGGTGGGGTGGCGACCGTTTCGCGTGCCGGGCCAGTTCGTCCAGCAGGGATACGACCTCCCGCAGGATCGTCCCGTCGCTGTCGCGCGTGAGTTCGTGGTACCGGAAAGCTGGCGCGAACCGCGGGTGTTCCTGCGGTTTGAGGCGATCCACGGGGCACCCGGTACTGGCTCAACGGGAAGTACTTGGGGCAGAGCGAGAACTTGTTCACACCGGTGGAGTGGGAGTTGACCGACCAGGTGCGGTTCGGCGAGTCCAACCGGCTGGACCTCGAGCTGACGGTGGACACGCTCTCGGAGCAGCTCTCCCATTCGTGTGGGTACGCCTTCCACAACCTCGGCGGGATCGACCGGTCGGTGCATCTCTTCGCGCTGCCCGCCGTCCACGTCCGGGCGCTACGGGTGGACGCCGGCCTCAATCAAGCCTGCAAGGACGGGGAGCTTTCGGTGGAGGCCACGCTGGACAATCCGCTTTACCAGACGCTCGCCGACCTGTCCCTGGAAGCGGTGCTGATGGCTCCCAACGGAGTCACCGTGAGTCATTCGACTCCCCGGTTGGAGGCCGGGCCGGTGGGTCCCGGCGCGACGACACTACGCTTGGTCTCCTCCGTACCGAGACCGGCGCAGTGGAGCGCGGAGAAGCCAAATCTCTACCGGTTGCGGCTCAAGCTCCGGCAGGGGGACCGCCTGCTGGAGAGGGTCGAGCGTAGCGTCGACTTCCGGCGCGTGGAGGTCCGCGGCAGTCAGCTCTACCTGAACGGCCGGCGCCTCAAGCTTGCCGGTGCTTGTCGGCACGAGATCGACCCGCTGACCGGTCGAGCCGACACAGCACGGCACGCGGAAGGCGACGTCAAGCTGCTCAAAGCGGCCAGCCTCAACTACCTCCGAACCGCTCACTACCCGCCCACCAAGGAACTACTGGACGCGGCCGACCGGCTGGGGATGTACCTGGAGGTGGAAGCGCCGTTCTGCTGGGTCGGCAACGACGCCGACCCGAGTCACTTGGGCGCCGTGCTGACTCCCACCTCCGCGATGGTCGACTATGCGCAGAGCCACCCCAGCGTGATTGTCTGGTCGCTGGCCAACGAGTCGCAGTTCAATCCGCTGTTCGAAGCGTCGGCACAACTGTGCAAGCAGCTCGACCCAACTCGCCCGACCACCTTCAACAACCCCGACCCCAAGCGGCTGTGCGACATTGCCAATCTGCACTATCCGCCCATGCCGTATGAGGACCATCTGAAGGAGGACCCGCGGCCCATGTTCCTCGGGGAGTACTTCTTCCCGGTCTGCCACGAGCAGACGGACGTGGGCCTCGACCCGGGTTTGCGCGAGCTTTGGGGGGCCGGCCACAGCGCGCCCGACTCCGAGTGGGGCCGGAAGTGCGCCGAGGGCCCATTCTACGGTCCCGGCACACCGCCTGGCACCTGGAGCTACATGGTGCGGTCCAACCGCGTGATCGGCGGCGCGATCTGGGCTGCCCTCGATGAGCCCTTCTTCTGCCCGGCGGGAAGCACGCCGGCTACGCCTGGCACCATGGCTTCTGGGGACTGATCGACGCCTGGCGTCGGCCCAAGCCGGAATGGCGGCTGAGCAAGCTGATCTTCAGCCCCGTCTGGTTTCCCGTCCGCCGCGTCGCCTTCTCCGGCGAGGAGACGTCGATACGCCTGCCTGTCGAGAACCGCTACGCGTTCACCGACCTGAGTGAACTGGGCTTCGCGTGGAAGCGCGACGGGCGGGAGGGGCACCTCGCGATGAACGCCTCGCCCGGCGCGACGGGCGAGGTTGTCGTTCCGGTGCCGTCGGGAACTCCGGTGGGCGCGTCGTTGGCCCTCGAAGTCACCAACAAGCACGGAGACTTGGTCAACGTGGCCGTCGTTCAGCTTGGTGTTTGCCCTGCGAGACCACTGCCGCAGCCTGAGGCGGGACCGCCGAAGTGCCGCGAGGAAGGCGACGGCTTCGGGCTGGTGCTCAACCGGAAGACCGGCGAGATCGAGAGCGTGGACCCGCGGCACACCGCGGCCCTTCGCGAGTTCCCCTCACTGCACCTGACGCGTTTCGACTTCGGCGACTTGGGTGGACCCAATGCCGCCCCCTACGAGGTCCTGCCGAAGCCCGCGACGCGGACCGTGGAGGGCGTCGAAGTGAAGCCCACCGCGCGCGCCCTGCAGATCGTGATCCGGGACCGGTACGAGGGATTCGCCGGCTCAGTGACGTGGACTCTCGATCGGCGCGGTGTCGGCCAGGTCGCCTACGACTGCACCTACTCCGGCGCCGACCTGAGCGCCCGCGAAATCGGCGCCCGATTCGTGCTCCCTGCCGAGTGCGACGAGTTGAGTTGGGACCGCTGGTCAAAGTGGGGTGTGTGCCCCGAAGACAGTATCAGCCGCCCCAACGGCCGAGCGAAGGCCCACCGCGACGCGACGGGCGTCTCACCGCCGGAAGGCACGCGCCCCACCTGGTCTTGGAGCCTCGACGAAACGGAGTTGGGCACCAACGACTTCCGGTCTGTGAAGCTGAACGTCTACCAAGCCGCCCTGCTCTCGCCGCGTGGCGCTGGGGTGCGCCTTCTCGCGAATGCGGACGCACACGCTCGCGCGTGTCTCGACAAGCGGGGCGTGCTCTTCCACGCGCTCGCGGAGTGCCGACTGGGACCTGTGGCGGTGCGAGACGGCGACCGGCTGCGCGGGGAGTTTGCGGTGGAGCTGGTGAAGGGCTGAGGTCGAGTGGCTCGGATCGAGGCGCATTGGCGAGGGGATCCGCTGCCCCGGGTGCTTGCTCGGCCGATTCCTCGGGAGCCGCGCCGAAGGACCTCGACCTCGGGGGCCGAATGGATATTCGATGCATGCCTTGCCTCCGGCCTTCCCCCTCGCTGACCGTCTCGTGCTCCTGAACCGGCGCGACAGCACGCTCTGCCTACTGAATCCAACCGCGACCCAGGTCTACCAGTTGTTGAGCGCGGGACTGAGCGAGCCAGAAGCAGTCGCCTGGCTCCATGCGGAGTACGGGGTGCCTGCGGAGATCGTCTCCCGGGACGTGTCCGGCCTATTGCTGGAGTGGCGCCGTGCCGGTCTGCTACGTTCGGGCGACGACGGAGCCGCCGGGGAGGGCGCGGACAATGGCGAGCTGGTCCCGGCGCGGAGAGTCAGCACGGGCTGCCGCCGCGTGTACCGGGTCTTCGAGGCGTGCCTCGAGGTGCGCTACGAAACCGCCGCCCTCGAAGAGCAGACTCACCCCGGTCTCGCCCACCTGGAGTACCGCGGCCCCGTTCAGCCAGCTCACGAGTTGGACGTGTACCGGGACGCCGAGGGGGTCGTCGTGGGAGGTGACGGTATCGAGGTGGCCCGCACCGCGGACGCGGCCAACGCGCGGAGTCTGGTCATCGGCCAGCTCGCGATGCGCAGTTTCCCTGAGTGCGAGCTGCTGGGCGTGCTGCACGCAGCAGCCGTGGCGGACGGACCAGGCTGTGTCGTCCTGCCAGGACCGGCCGGAACCGGCAAGAGCACCCTCGTTGCCGCGCTTGACGCTGCGGGGCTGATCGTGCTTACGGATGATTGCGTGCCGGTTGCCGCCGGCGAGGGCTTGGTCTACCCCTTCCCGGTGGCCCTCATGCTGAGGGAAGGAAGCTGGCCCCTGCTGGACTCGCGCTGTCCCGCGCTCGCCGCGACTCCCACTTGTCTGCACGGAGGCGCAAAGGTCCGCTACCTACCGCCGACGGAGCCGGCGTCACCCCGCGCTGGCGCGCCCCCAAAGAGGCTGGTGTTCCCGAGGTACGCGCCCGGCAGCGACACGCACGTCACTGACTTGGCCGCTGGCGAAGCTCTCGCGCGCCTCTTGGCTGCTGACGTCTGGCTGAAGCGCCCACTGACACCGGCTCGGGCCAGTGAGTTTGTGCGCTGGGTGGACGCGCTCCCCGCGCTCGAGTTGACGTTCGGCGCTCTCGACGAGGCAGTTGCGGTTGTCCTCGCCTTGGCCCGGACAGAGAAGCTCGCCTCGCGTCTCGGCGATGTTGGGGCCGGGTGCCGTCTCTCGGACTCAGCGTAACACTGCCGTTTGATTGCGCTGCGGATTCCGGGTAGAATCGCCGTCGTGGCCCGACCAACTTCCCCGCAACGAGGCGATCTGCTGTGGTGACCAGCCTCCTCGCCCATGCCTTCCCTGTTGACGATTCCCTGGTCCTATTTGAGGAGCGCACCGGGAACCTGTCCCTGCTCAACCCGACCGCCGCCGTGATGTGGGCAGCGTACGACGAAGGGCTGGACGCGCACTCGACTGCCGAGAAGCTGTCCGAAGTCTACGGAGTGCCGGTCGACTTGGCACTGCGGGACGTTCGGGCTGCCGAGCGGCAATGGCTGGACGCCAGGCTGCTGACGGACGCGCTTCTGGGGCCCTGCCCGGGACCACCGGAATCCCCGCCTCAGGAGCAGGAGTGGACTCGCGCCAAGCCGCCCGCCAGAGAGTTCGAGGCGGCGTCTCAGCGGACCTATCTGGTCCTCGGCTCCCGATTCCGGGTGCGGTGCCAGAATGCTGCCCTCGACCGACGAGTCCACCCGATCCTTGCGCACTTGGAGTCGGCGGAGGAGGCAGACGCGGAGCACACGCTGGAGGCGTACCTGGACGGCGACCAGTACGTGGTGGCGTGCGATGGGTTGGAGGTTCAACGGGACTCCAAACTGGATATGGTCAAGAGTCGCGTGCTGGCGGAGATCATTGTCCGTAGCTATCCAGAGCACGAGCTGCGCGCTGTGCTCCATGCCGCCGCCGTCTGCAACGGCGAAAGCTGCGTGGCCCTACCGGGAGTGCCCGGCGCCGGCAAGAGCACGCTGACCGCGGCACTAACCTTGGGCGGGTTGGAGTGCCTGACCGACGACTGTGTGCCGCTCTGCGGGCCGGAGTACCTGGCACTGCCGTTCCCTGTCGCCCTGTCGCTGAAGCAGGGGAGTTGGGAGGTGCTGGGAGCGCGCTATCCAGACCTCAGCCGGCTGCCGACGCATGCCCTTGACGAGCAACGCGTGCGCTACCTCCCGCCGGAACGCCCGCAGCCTTGTGGCATGGCTCAGGGAATGCCCGTCCGCTGCGTGGTCTACCCGCTTTTCTGTGAGAGCGCGCCCACGGCCGTCGCGCCCCTCCCTCCTGCCGACAGCCTCCGGCGGCTCTTCGAAGCCCGGTCGTGGCTGAAGCCGCCCTTCTCGCGGCAGTCCGTGGGCGAATTCGTGGACTGGGTACGGCGAATGCCCGCGTACGAACTCCTCTACTCGGACTTGGATGAAGGGACCGAGGCGGTCACCGGACTGCTCGCCGCATGACAGACCACGAGCGACGTGAGTTCCTCTGCCGTTCCCTGGCGCTCTCGCGTGGCGACAGGTTGCGTCGCTGGCTGGAGCGCACCATTCGTGGCGGCGTGGTGTGGGAAGACATCATCGAGTTGTCCAGCCGCCAGTTGCTCTGCCCGGCGCTGTATCGGGCTTACGCAGACAAGCACCTGCTCGCCGTTCTCCCGGAGGACGTCCGGGACTACCTGCAGGGTATGCACGTGCTCAACGCGGAGCGGAACCAGCACCTTCTTGGCTGGACCACCGAGATCGTTCAAGCGCTTAACCGGATCGGGGTCGAGCCGGTGGTGCTCAAAGGGATGGCCGGGCTCTTCCTGCGCACCTACCCGGACCGGGGCGTGCGGGTGGTCCGCGATCTCGACCTCCTCGTGCCGGCGCCGGCTGGCGATGACTGCGTCGGTGCGCTCCGCGCCATTGGCTATGGCGACCTGGAGTCGCGCCAACCGCTCCCGTCTGACCACCATCACCGCCAGTGGCTGTGGCGTAGGGGTGTGCCGATGGTGGTCGAGGTCCACGTGCACGCTGTTGAGGCGCAGTGGCAGGGCGTGCTACCCACCGACGACATGTGGCGCGGCGTGCAACGGATTGCTGTTCCCGGCGTGCGGCTGCAAGTGCCGGCTGCCGAGCATCGAGTCGTGCATGCCGTGGTCCACGCCATCCAGCATGCCGAACTCGGCCACGGGAGCACCTGGCACGCCCACGTGCCGTTCCGGGAGATGCTGGAGCTGATCTGGCTCCGGGCGCGGTTGGACGCTCAGACCGACTGGACCGCCATCCTCGAGCGCTTCGACCGACGCGGCAAAGCGGGGGCCGTGCGCACGTTCCTGTTCTTCACCGAACGGCTGCTCAACGCCAAGGCGCCAGCGGGGTGTGGACCGGGATTGCCAGGGCGGGCAGCGTACTGGGCGTACCTGGCCGCGCAACACGTGTCGCAGTCCGGCTTGGCCGAAGTTGTCGCCAAAGACCTCGCCTCGCAAGTCCGCACTGCCCTCCGGGATCCCGCGCTGGCGACGCGGTTCGCCCTCAACGCGCTCCGGCCCAGGGCATACCGGAACGTGGCAGAACGACTTCACTCGGTCTGGGATGAGGCGCAGGCGGGCGACGACCTCTGAGTTGTCCGGCCGGCAACCTGCCCACTGCGCGCAACTGCTTGTGCTGTCGACTCCGCTGGACCCGGCTCAGTCCAGATCCGGATCAGATTGCTATTAGTTTTTTCAACTGATATTGACCTGAATCCGCTGATATGATATACTTCCATGCGTTTTGCGGCATGCGCGAGCCGTTCCCGCCGGTCAGTTCGACGACGGATCAGCTTCGCCCGGCCCGGGAAACAGTAGACGGGAGAAGGAGTCAGCATGAGCGAACGAACAGAGACCAGGACGGACACCGAGGGAAAGATCGACGAGGGGCGACGAGAAGCCCTCAAGCGGATCGGCAAGTACGCTGCCTATACGGCACCGCTGATGATGGTTCTCGTGGCACCGAAGTCGCACGCTACCGGTTCGAGACCAGCTTGCTCGTAGCACAGAGCGACGGCGACCACCACTGACCTTGTAGCCGTGTCGCTGCGGAGGCTACCGCAGTAGCACGGCTTTTTCTTGTCGAGAGGGGAGTCGGGAGCTGTCCCTCGGGGAGTTCGAGAGGGAGTGGTGTGATGTCTTCGCCGCCTCACTCTTTCGTCGCCAGAATCACGCGTTGCGACGCCCGGTGCGTGAAGCCGGCGGGGGTGAACGGCCACGGGTCGCCATCGCCTCGGAAGTCGCTCCAGTCGGCGTCGTCGCCGTAGACCTCGGTGAAGCACAGCCCGGCTTCGCTGAGCATTCGGG
>Ga0210056_1001158_pt1 | contig 22843 bp, 20 predicted proteins | sample CryGeyCG2014_080_2_FD_183965 | JGI IMG/M metagenome (GOLD analysis project Ga0210056, IMG submission 183965) | Groundwater microbial communities from aquifer - Crystal Geyser CG07_land_8/20/14_0.80 (SPAdes) (version 2) | ecosystem: Environmental > Aquatic > Deep subsurface > Groundwater | place... | reverse complement strand
TGGAAATCGCGGTGGAGCAAATCAAGTCCGATAAGATAATTGGCAAAACCGAATATTATTTTAACCTGGAGGTTAGAGGGAGAAAGCTGAAAAACCTAAAAATCGGCCAGATAGTAAAAGTGAAAAACCCTCTTGATAAAAGGGGATAGGTGGATTATTCCAAACATTAAAAAGAACCTCGCTGTTGGTTAAAACCAGCGGGGTTTTTGTATTGAACGAGCTAATGAGATGAAATTAATTGGGATTTTGCGGTGACAGGGCGCCAGGGTAATTCCCTGACTGTTTTATGATTTGTTGAATGGCCGGCGATTCGGTTGACGGCTGAAGTCCCGAGCTGTACTTCGAAAGGAACTGCGGATCTCCGGTGACATTACTGCCATCACCGTTGACCATCGGAGCCTGCCAGAATAAAGAATTTTTGATGCTGGCCTGGCCGTTGGTCTGCATAGCGCTGTTTGCCCAATTATAGAACATCAGATTCTCAAAAGATTCATTGAAATTATTATTATACCTCTGGTGAATAAGATGAGATACATAGGTAACACCTCTAAATTGCCCAAACTAAAGATTTTGGGTAAAATCAGGGGTTAATTATCTAATGTATTTCATATGCCTCGTCAACCCTATTATTACGGTTTTAACCGTTGGCCGTTTTTTTCCTTTTAAGCCAAGCAAACAAATTAACAAGTGCGACCTCTGGCGCAAGGTGGCCAAAGCCAAAGGCTTGTCCCAGGAGGCGCGCAAGCGCCTGAAATGGGTGATATATTATCATGCTTTGGCCGGGCGGAACGCCCGGCTGACCTGCCGCCATTTTGGCATTCCGCCCAAGACATTTTACAAATGGTTTGACCGGTTTGACGAAACCAATTTAGGCAGTCTGGAAGACAAATCCAGGGTGCCCAGGAGTACTCGCCAAAAAGAATACACTAATTTACAATATCTGAGAGTGGTGGAATTGCGCAAACAGTATATCCGCTACGGCAAAATGAAACTGCTGAAACTATATCAGGCTAGATTTCCGGATGATTTAAACATCACTTCCTGGAAAATCCAATGTATTATCCAAAGAGCTAACATCTACTATCACCCGCAAAAACAGGCCAGAATCAACCGCAAACGGGTCCTATCGCAGAAGCGCAAGAAGATTACCGATTTGAAAATGAAAAAGATTAAAGGGTTTCTGTTATGCCTGGACACAGTTACTCTTTACTGGATGGGCAGAAAAAGATATATTGTTACCGCCATCGACAAATGGACTAAAGTGGCTTTTGCCCGGATGTATACCAGCCACAGCTCCTACAACACCAGAGATTTTCTTTACCGGCTGCATTTCCTGCTGGACGGCAAGATCGATAATATCCAGACTGACAACGGCTCGGAGTTTAAAAAACACTTTGACCGGGGTTGCGCTAAACTGAAATTACTCCACTACCATTCCCGCGTTAAAACCCTGAAAGACAATCCGGACAATGAACGCTTCAACCGCACTCTCAAGGAGGAGTTTATTTAGATGGGCAACATGACCGACGACGTCAAACTGTTTAACCAGAGATTAACCAAATGGCTAATCCACTACAACTTCCAGCGGCCGCACCAAACCCTGGATTATATGCCGCCAATCAATTTTACCTTTAAATATCACAATGTGTTACCTATCTACCCGTCTAGTACACTATGTTGACAAAAATAATGAATTATGATAAGTTTTTAGGTTAAAATGTAAAAAATTTATGGAAATGACTGATTTTTTATCTCTAATAAAAAAGAAACGGGGAACGATTGCTTCCTTAGTTTTTATTTTTCTAATTTTAGCCTCAATTCTAACTATAATACAGCCAATTAAATATGGCTCCAGCGCCCAAGTTTTAGTAATTCAAAATTTTGCAAATGCTGACCCTTATCAAGCCTCCAAATCTACTGAATATTTAAGCAATATTTTGGCCAAAGTAGTCTATTCCAATTCTTTTTTTGAAAATGTCTTAAGTTCAGGGTATTTTGTAGATAAGAATTATTTCGGCAAAACTGTTAAAGACCAGATGAAAGCCTGGTCTAAAACCGTGAGCGCCAAAGCCATTAACGATTCCGGTATTATCTCATTGGCCGTTTATCATACCGACCGCGCACAAGCCGAGTCGATTGCTCAGGCGATTATTTACACTCTACAGACTAAGCATGGTTTGTATCATGGAAATGGCAGCAATGTATCTATAAAAATTATTGACGAGCCCATAACCAGCAATTACCCGGTTAAGCCGAATTTGATTTTGAATCTCGGTTTAGCTTTAGTATTAGGTTTATTGTTCTCTTTAGTTTATATTTATTTATTGCCCGAAGAAAAATATAGTTTTAGATTGATACCTAAATCCACAAAAAAGCCGGTGGAGCCCATTAGGCAATTTGCCATGCCGGCGCCGGATTTTGAGGCGGCAGAATCGGATGTTCAGGAAAAAGAGATTGAATACGACAATGACGATTTGGATATACATGAAGAAATCGCGCGGCAAGGTAATATGAAAAATATTTTCGGCCGTCATGATTTTAATGATTAAAATGTAGAAAGCAGGAATTAATGAGTTATTAATTTTTGCTTTTTACATTGTAAATAATGTAAAGGGGGTCTAAAGTTGTTTTCCGGCGATTGTCGGAGGTTGCGGTTTTAGCGAATTGCGGCCGGCAAATTTAGGCCAAAGATTGCAATTTAACAATGGGCGATTGCCCTACATAATCCCGATTGGGAGAAAAGGAGGATTGAAATGAAGAAAAAGAATTTTTGGATTAAGATGTTGGTTATAGCGGCCGTTATTGTGGTTCTGTTGTTGCTTTTGGCTTTTTACGCCACGGCGGCGGACAGAGTCGTCTATACCGTGAAGAAGGGTGATACCTTGGGCGAACTTATGTTCACCTGGAAAGTCCAGAGCGTTGAAGTGGAAAAACTGTTTACCTGGAATCCGGGGCTAGGGACGCAGGTTAAGATCGGGCAGGAGATTGTCTATTATTTACCCGACCGTTCCGAGGCCAAAATGAAGTTGTCTGAACAAGAGATCAAGAAAGTGGTTGAGGCCACTATGTCTCAAATACAGGCAAAGGCTCCGGCCAGTATTCCGAAAAATTCGAAAAAGGGACAGGCGCTACAGCTTATCTGGATTAGCGTGCTTATCGCTGTAGTGGTAATCATCGTGACAGTTTTAATCGCTTTTTCATTAAGAAGGAGCAAGCGGAAAACTTCGAATGAAACTGCTAAGAAAACAACGGTCGTTACGATTGCCCTCGGAGACAACGGTCTTTATGTGACCGACCTTGAGTTTGATCCGGCGACCGGACGATGGCTGACGCCATTTCGGCATTTAAGCGGCGGCGACCGGATGTGGGGCAAAACCGAAGGGGAGGCCCGCAGGTCGGCGCGGAAGTGTTGGCAAAATACGGCGGAGTATGGCGATCAGATTCAAAAATTGATCAGTAAAGGGATTATCAGAGAAAAAACTAAAAAACAGGCTGCGGCCTAGAAGGAGGATGAAGATGAAAAGACACAGAATACTTTTGGCCGTCCTGTTGGCGGTCGCGGTTGTCGTGTCGGCCACCGGTTGTGGCCGCAAGTACGTCATGGACCGGCCGGATATGTACCTGGCGCCCATGCCGGAAGAGAAAGCGCAGACCTACACGGTCGCCACTTTCGCTTTGAATCCGATTCTGGATTTGGCGGAAGGCGGCGACGGCAGGTTCGCCTGGACCGCGTTGATGTGGGACAAGGCCGGGCAGGAAACAAAACTGCTGGCCTTGAGCTTAACGCAGTTCACCGGGGACAAGGTGATGATCGTCATGATTCCCAAGACCTTATCCGAGCTGGCAGGCAGCCGTCTGGCAGTGCTTGACCATGGCGGTAAGCGAATCTACAACAACCAGAGTGGCGAGTATCGCGAACTGGAAAGCCTCTGGCGGAAGATCGATGTTGAAAAATACAAAGATTTTCTGCCGGAGATCACCCAGGCCGCTCCCTTCATTAAGGAGGTGGCTATCGGTTCTAGGGAAGATAGGGATCTGCTCGCGCTGTACAAACATTTCCGTGTTGAAGACGCAAAAATCGCCCGAAAGTACATTTATGCGCGCTACGGCACGACTCTGGCTGCAGAACAGCTGGACAATCTTGCCAAGGAAGATTCCATTGTGCGCGGGTTCGCCGATTGGCTGGGCCGCGACTGGAAGCTGTTCGTGATGTATCCGTTTATGGACATCGCGAGCACCGCCTTAATCGCCGGCATCGCCAAGGTATTTACCTTACCCAGCATCTGGGGCGACCGCATTGACCGTCCGGGTTATATGGAATACAAGCCGGACGCGGAAGGCACGGCAAAAATGGTGTTGCGCGGGCTTAAGGAATACGTTAAGGAATACGGCGGTAAATCAGCGGCAAAAATCACTGATTCTGCCTCGGCGAAATTGCCGGATTCCATCAAGGCTGCCATTAAAGGCACGCCTTGTGCTGACGCGGAAACTTATGACGGCTACAATGCCTGTGCGTTGGAATACAACAAGCGGGTGTTGGAAGAAAACGCCAAGAAATAGGTGAGTTTGCGCCTAGCTTGACTTAGAGAGTTGCGTTTAAGAGATTATGATTATCTTGCGGAGGTTGGGATTCCAACCGACAAAAAATCTTCGATTGAAGATTCGCTAATAGCCGATTGGCTGTTTAGCCGCTGGATTCAGCGCCGAGAAAAGATAATGATTAAGATCTGAAGACGCGATTGTCTGTCATGGCAAACCCAAACAAAACCGGAAAGGAGAAGGATAATGAAACGATTAGTATTCGTTATTTCCTTCTTGATCCTGTTTTGCGCGACTGGGTTTGCCCAAGCGCGCGAACACGTGGTCAAGAAAGGCGAGTGCCTGTCCGTGATCGCCAAACAGTACGGCCAGAAATGGCACGCTGTTTATCGGGCGAACAAAGGGCAGGTTAGGAATCCGGATTTGATTTACCCCGGGCAGAAATTGCAGATTCCGGAGAAGGTGTCTGGCAAAGCCAAGGCCGCGTCAAAACCTTTCTCATGGGAAAAGCCCGGGGTTAACAAGTTTGTTGGCCATGACTTCGCCAAAGTAATCAACATGTTCAATCTTCTTGAAGAAGTGAGGGCAGCGATGATTGAAAAGGTAAAGTCGGGGCAGTTCGAATGGCACCAGATAGCTTCCGGTGATCATTTTGAACAAATGGTTTTCGGTCGCTACAAGATGGTTAACGATGTGCGAGCGAAATGGGATGCCGGCAAGCTTTTTGCGGCGAAAAAGTGGTCAGTTGAATATGATAATAAAATTTTCTATTTAGCTGAATCGTCAATTTGCCGCAACTGGGCTTGGTGGTCGGAAGTGAAGAAGCCGGAAGCGCCCTTGGAGACAGTTGTGATGACTAATGTACCGCGACCTTCGCCACCGCCTTCGCCTCCTCCGGAACCGGAGAAGAAAAAACAGCTGCTTACGTTGTTGATTCCTCTGCCCATGGTAGAGGAAGCCGCGGTAATTGCAGAAATTCCCGCGCCCGAGTACAAGTCCTATGAGCCGTATTACGAACATGAAACATTCGGCTGGTACGGGTTTTATCTGGCGTTAGAAGGTGATGGCAAGTCGGCTTACGTGGGCGGCAAACATAATTCGTTTTTTGCACGCCAAACAACGGCTAATGGAGTTTATCGGGAGGGGTTAGGATTAACCGCCAACGCCTGGCGGGGCATAAACGACGATTTCATGTTTCGGGGGGATCGTTTCAGTATTGGGCCGGTAGCTGATTTAACCGGCAAGAGTGGCACGAGAACAGTAGTCACTGTACAAGTAGGCAAGCAGCGTGATTTTGGCAACGATAGCTTAGGCTATTCGGCACGCCAAGACACGGATATACTGTTAGTCGGTCTGTCCAATGATTTGTACCAGGTCGGACCGTTCAACAAGGTAGAATCCTGGGGCGACTTAAACATTGACATCGGCCACGAGAAGGAAAGCTCGTGGCAAGGCTGGAAAATTCCGCAAGACAATGACCCGGCCGAAGACAAAACCGGACTGGCTGTCGGTAGTAGACTCTACTTCTGGCAAACCGACGGATTGAAAGGCGGGCTGGTCGGTAAAGGCACCTATGCTTTCGGCGACCACGGGGTCGGCATAGAAGCAGGACCTTTCCTGGCACGCCAAGACGACATGATCAAGGTCGGAGCGGGTTGGCGGTATCAGTTCAATTCCGCCTACGAGAACAACAACGGACATATGATTGGTGCAGGCGCTGATATTGATTTGGAGAAATTGTTTTCCATGATCAGCGCCTATGTCAAATCCATAAACGAAAAGAAGGAGGAACAAAGATGAAAAAGGCAATCGTTCTTTGTATGGCCATCATGGTGATGGCAACGGCAGTCCAGGCGTTCGATGCTCCGGGCGGAGCACTTTATGGGGTCACTGCAGATGGCACATATTTCGTAAGCGCCGACCTGGTCAAAGCAGCCAACGGTAGCGCGCCCAAGGCCATGGTGGCGCCTAGCTTCAAGCGTGAGGCTATGGTCCTTGACGGAAATTATTACGTCTACAAATCCGGCAAGTCGGTTCGCGCCAAAACCGATTTCTGCTTTGACATCGGGAACAATCAGTACATTCCCCACGCCGTCATTAATGACGCGCGCGTCAAGGCAGCCGACGTATCGGACAACGGAGTCGGCGGGTTCAATTTCCGCGTGGCTCCGAAGTAGGAGGAAATCAAGGAGAATGAATAAAAGGGTGTTAGGCTGGAACGCAAGTTCTAAGTTTGACACCCTTGTTTTTTTATGTTAATTTGGGTAGTCCAACAAAAATAAAAAATAATAGGAGGTGATGGTCTGATGAAATGTCTAGTTCTTTTTATTTCTCTGTGGTTTGTGTTTGGTTGTGCGGCCGTTAAACCGTCATTTCAACCACAAACGATGATGTTGGCGGAAAACCCAAAAGTTGGAGCTTATTGGACATCGCCGACCATGAGCCAGGAAGAAGCAATTAAACTGGCGCGGTTCCATTTGGTAATTGCGGACATGGAAAATCTGGTGAATAACCCCGGGAGCCTGCGGCTTCTGAAAAAGCTTAATCCGAGAATTAAGCTTTTGGCCTACAGCAACCCAATGGAGTTTTTTGTTCCCATGGTTGCTAATCGGCCGCTACAGAAGCGAATGTTGGACGATGTGCTTGAGAATTACGTGGCTTGGTTTCTAAAAAGCGCGGAGGGAAATCCGGTGATGTTCTGGAAGGGAATGAGAATGATGAATTTAAGTTCCTATTGCCCGGTAATTAATGGATTGGATTGGCCGGCTTACCATGCCAGTTTCCTGCTCGCCAATGTTTTGGCGGATCCGTTATGGGACGGATACTTCATGGACAATAGCGGCGGCAATGTAAGTTGGATTGACAATGGAAACATTGACGCCAATAACGACCATCGCCAAGACAACGTGGAAGACTTAGACCAGGCCTGGTCTGGTGGCATCAGGAAATTTTTGACCACTATCCGCCAAGCCAAAGGCAGCGGGTTCATCCTGGTCGGCAACAAGGGCAGCGCGGAATTCCTGGATTTATTCAACGGGAAAATGTTTGAGGAGTTTCCCAATGATTATCTGGGAGACAAAACAGCCGGCGGCTGGCACCAGAGCATGAAAAATTATGGCCAAACCGGACCTTATTCAATTATCCAGGTCAAGCCTAACGGCCGGCTTTTCGGTTTGGCCAGCGCTTTATTGGGCGACGGCTATTTCATCTGCGGCCAGAATGACAATAACTGGTATGATGAATACCAAGATTTGGGCCCGGCATTGTCCAAGGCCGACGAGAAGTTCGGCCGCAAGTTCAGAAAAGGAGAGGTGATGGTCTGGCCAGAACAAAGAAAGGGCCAGATTATCTACAAGTGAGCGTAGTGTGTTCCAAGGTCAAGAGCAGTAGTCTTTCTTGACCTTTTTTATTTTTTATGTTATTTTTATTTGCTATAAATATAGATAACTATGGAATTAATGGCCCTAATTTTAATAGTATTGTTAGCTATAAATCCGGAAATTGGCCTGTACGCCATGGCTTTTTTCTTGCCGATAATAGATTGGAACTTTTCTTATTATAATTTAGAAATTCCCTTTATTGATTTATTAAGCCTAGCCGTGGTTACGGTTTTTCTATTCAGGCAAGCTTATCTATTTTTATTTAACCGCGAAAATTTTAAAATCAGCTGGCCGCTATTTTTTAGTTTCAGTTTTTTCTTCGCCACCGCGGTTATTTCCAGCCTGTTTTCTGATAATGTGAGCTTAAGCCTTTGGTATGTTGTCCGTTGGATTCTGTTTTTTTATTTGATTTATTTAGTTTTGCCGTACAACCTGATTAAAGACAAAAGGATACTAAAAAATATTTTAATTTGGTTTGCCATCTCTTCCGTGGTCGTGGCAGTTTCCGGAGTTATATCTCTCTATAGCCAAGATTGGCAAAACGATTTTGTCAGAATAAAACCGCTGGGTATCGCCGGAGTTTATCCGACGGGCGACAATCAAAATCTATTGGCGGAAGTTTTAATAGCAGGCATATTTTTTGCCTTAGCCTTAAAATATTGGTTTCAAACCGAACGCCAAAAAAGATTGATAAATTTATTAATAATTTTTTTAAGCATTATTTTAATCGGCACATTTTCCAGGGCGGCCTGGATAGCGTTGGCGATACAAATATTAATTTATTTTAGCTATAAAAAAGAATTATTTAGAAAAGCCTTACTGCCCGCGTTTCTGGTTATATTATTATTGACCCCAATTTATTATTATATGTTCCGGTTGCAAAGCCAATACAGCATTGGCGTAAGCTCAACCGAAAACAGGCTTTTATTAACGCAAATTTCCTGGCGGGCTTTTACGGATAAGCCTTGGTTCGGCCAGGGCAGCGGCAACTTCGTAAGTTTAGTGGCGGATAATATTAGGTTCAGGGCGAAATACGGCGATCCCATAGACTCGCACGGTGTCTGGCAGAAAATTTTAGCGGAAAACGGGCTGGCCGGCGTCTTAACTTTCGCCCTATTTTCATTTAATATTTTTTACTTGTTTTATAAAGCGTTAAAGCATAGATCAAATGAGTTTGATTTGCTCCTGCCTTTAGTAATTGGCAGTTTAGGTATTTACTTATTTGAATTTTTTAACACCTCTTATTATAAAGGCAAGCTTTGGCTGCCGATCGCGGTAACTTTGTCGGCCATTAATTTAGCGAGAAATAAAAAGCTATATGCCGAGAAAAATTAAGATAATACAAATTATACCGACCTTGGATATCGGCGGCGCCGAGCGCCTGATGGTGGATTTGGTTAAGGGGCTTGATAAAGATTTTTATGAAATAGAAGTTATTTGCTTAAAACGTTTCGGTGTTTGGGGGTTAAAATTAAAAGAACTGGGCGTAAAGATGTTCCTCGTCGGCCAAAAAAGAAAAATCAGCCCGATTGGCTTTATAAAGTTAGCGTCTATTTTAAAAAGGGAAAAACCCGACTTAGTCCATACCCATTTATTCGGCGCGGATATTTATGGCAAGCTGGCGGCCAAACTGGCTGGCGTCAAGCATATAATTTCCACCGAGCATAATATAAACAGAAGCGAAGGCAGGATAAAAAAAATGGCAAAAAAATTTGTTTTTAAATATAACGAGATGTCGGTGGCGGTATCGCAAGCCGTCAAAGACTATATGATAGAATATGAAGGCGCGGCCGCCGGCAAAATTAAAGTGATTTATAACGGCGCCATAATTGAAAATTTTTTGAATCAGCCAAGCGGCAACGGGGAAAAGGATAAAATTACCATCGGCGCCGTCGGCCGGCTGACTCGGCAAAAAAATTTTTCCGGTTTAATCACGGCAATCAGCCTAATAAAAAATAATAAAATTGAATGTTTGATTGCCGGCGATGGCGAATTAAAAAAAGACTTGCAAAAGCAAATTAAGGATTTGAATCTTGACGATAAAGTGAAATTAATCGGCCAGCGAAAAGACATAGGCGTTTTTTTGTCCAGTTTGGATATTTTTGTCATGCCTTCGCTTTGGGAGGGTTTTGGCATAGCGGTACTGGAGGCCGGGGCGGCCGGTTTACCCGTGATAGCTTCAGCGGTTGACGGTTTAAAAGAAATTATTGAGCATAATAAAACCGGCATATTGGTCGAGCCAGCAAATGAAAACGAGCTAAGCGAAAAAATAACCTATTTACTTAATAATAAAATAGAGCGTGAACGGCTGGGCGGCAATTTGCGGGAAAAGGTTATTTCGAATTTCAGTCTAGAAAAAATGGTTCAGGAATACGATAAATTATATAAATCTTTAACCGGTTATGCGCGTTTTATTGATAAATAAATACCATTATTTAAGGGGTGGGGCTGAACGCTCATATTTTGATACGGCGGAGTTGTTGGCTAGCCATGGCCACGAAGTGGCCTTTTTTTCCATGAAACATCCGGAAAATTTGCCGACTGAATGGTCAAAATATTTTATTGACCAAATTGATTATCAAAATGAAACGAATTTATTCAAAAAAATTACAGCGGTTATTAATATTTTTTATAATTTCAGGGCGAGAAAAAATTTAGAAGAATTAATAAATGAATTCAAGCCGGATGTAGCCCACTTGCATAACATTTACCATCAGTTGTCGCCTTCTATTATTAGCGTTTTAAAAAAGCATAATATACCCGTAATTATGACTTTGCATGACTACAAGTTGATTTGCCCTAATTATAATTTATACGCCAGCGGACAAATTTGGGAGAAAAGCAAGCCGGATAAATTTTATCAAGCGTTTTTAAGCAAAGCGGTAAAAAATTCTTATTTAAAAAGTTTTATTTGCGCGGTTGAGGCCTACTCTCATAAATTATGGGGAATTTACGGCCAAATTGATTTATTTATCTCACCAAGTAATTTTTTAATCAAGAAATTTGAAGAGTTCGGTTTTAAAAATAAAATAATTTATTTGCCGCACGCGCTGCTAATAAAAAATATTAAAATATCCGATGGCGCCAAGGGAAAATACATATTATATTACGGACGGTTAAGCCAGGAAAAGGGGATAGGCGATTTAATAAAAGCTTTTTCTCTGTTGGGGACGGGAATAAAATTATATATTTTAGGCGATGGGCCGATGAAAAAAGATTTGGGTTTATTAGTTGAGTGGTTGGGTTTATTACAGCGAGTGAAATTTGTCAGCCATAAAACCGGTGATGAGTTTTGGCAAATCGTTAATGGTGCGGAATTTATTGTTATGCCTTCACGTTGGTATGAAAACGCTCCTTATGGCGTCTTGGAAGCCATGGCGCTGGGTAAGACCGTTATTTGCCCCCATCTGGGTGGCTTAGCGGAAATCATCCAAAATGGCTTTAATGGTTTTTTATATAAAAACGGCAGCATTGACGACTTAGCCGACATAATGAAGCGCCTTACCGCTAAACCGGAAATAAAAAATCAGATTGCCATTAACGCTTCACAATCAGTAAAAGCAAAAAACAATCAAGAAAATTTTTATAACAAACTAATCAGTATTTATGAACAAGCGATGGCTAAAAGTAGAATTTAATATTATTGCTTTTATATTTTTTGTTTGGCTGGCTAGCCCGAATGAGTGTTCCGCGCTAGTTGGTAAAATTCAGGAAAATAAAAATCCGCGGCTGGCCAATTATTATTTAAAATGGAGTTTAAGCGATGCCGAAACCGAAAAACTGGCCAAATGGGACCTGTTGATTTTAGACATGGAGGTGCAGGAAAATAGCAGAAGCAATTTGATTAAACTAAGGCAGCTTAATCCCAACATAATAATTTTAGCTTATATTACTTCCGAAGAAATACGAAGTGACATCATTAATAATCGAGATGCTAAGCTTAGAAGAATATTGTTTAATGAAATAAGGGAAAATTGGTGGTTAAATGACAATTTATCCAATCGGCTGTCAAGTTGGCCCAATACTTGGTTAATAAATCTCACCAACCAGGCACCGGCGTCGGACGGGGAGCGTTGGAATACTATTTTGCCGAAGTTCGTCAAAAATAATATTTTATCCAGCGGGCTTTGGGATGGAGTATTCTATGATAATATTTGGCATGACATCAGCTGGATAAATAAAGGCATTATAGACATAAATAATGACGGCAGCATAGAATCATCGGCTGAAATCAACAGCCAATGGATTGATGGAGTCATGACCATGCTGAAAAATAGCCAGCTATTATTCGGTGATGATTTCGTGATAATGGCTAACGGTTCTTCTTACGACCGGTATCAGCCATATTCGAACGGTATTATGTTTGAAAATTTTCCCACGCCCTGGGAAAAAAGCGGCCGCTGGCAGGAAGTATTGCAATCTTATTTCCGGGTTAAAGAATTAAATAAAAAACCGCACCTGTCAGTGATAAATTCATCCAGCAAGAATGAAAAAGATTATTTAAAAATGAGAAACGGATTGGTAAGCTCACTTTTGACCGATGCTTATTTCAGTTTTGATTACGATATGACTGACCACGGGCAAACTTGGTGGTATGATGAATATGATTATTATTTAGGCGCTCCCTTAAACGAAGCTTATCGCACGGACGGGCCAGGCGTGGATTATCCTCAAGGAATCTGGCGGCGCGATTTCGCCAACGGGAGCGTTTATTTGAATTCTTATTATCAAGAGAAGATTGTTGTTTTGCCGAATCGTTTTCGCAAATTGAGCGGCAGCCAAGATAATATAGTCAACGATGGCGGCTTGGTAAGTTATTTAGTATTAGGTCCCGGAGACGGCATTTTATTAAAAAATATATTTGAAATTTATAACCTTGGTTTATTGAATAACGTTAATTATGAAATCTATAGCCACGATTTGAAAAAAATCAGAAATTATTCTTTTTTTAACAAGTATTATAAAAATTTAAGCAGGTTGGCGTTAGATAAAAATGGAGAGGCTAAATCAACCGCTAAAAACATATCGGCTGATGTTAACGGCGATAAAAAATCGGAAAAAATTTATGACGCTAATTTTGGTAAAGAGTCTAATATTAATATTATTGACGCGGCGAGAAACAAGTTAATCGGTTCTTTTCCGGCTTACAATAAGGAATTTAGATGCGGCCTAAGGGTAGCTGTTGCTGACATCGATAATGACGGCCTGGCGGAAATCATAACCGTGCCGGCATATGGCGGCCCGCATTTAAAAATATTTGACCATAAAGGCCGGCTTAAGGGAGAAATATTTTTTAATTCGAAAAATTTAAGAGCTAATTATGACGTTGCAGTTGCGGACGTAAATAATGATAACTTGATGGAAATATTAATCGGCATTTATAATTAAGAATTTATGTTCAAGTCCACGAACATAATTGACATTTTCGCTTAGATTTGTTAACGTTAAAGGTTAAAATAAATAGGAAAATTAATATAATTTTATGAAGAAAAAGCTATTATTTTTAATCATTGCACTTGCTATTTTAGCCTTAATTTCAACCAACGGCGCCAAGGGTAAAATTTACTCCTATTTTAACGGCGACGCGCTTTATTATCAAGGAGTTGTTTATTTAGTTACCACTAATTCCGGCGTTGCGGAGTTATATCAGATAGATAATAACCAAATCGTTTTAACTTCAAAAATTAAAGCTACTGCTGAAAGCGCCGTCTGCGACGGGTTCGTTGACGGAGTTTTAAATGTTGAGCAGGGCGGTTTGTTTCTGTTTTTAACCGACGGCAAATACGTTTATAAATATGATATTAACGAGCCAAGCGATCCGAAGCTATTCAAAAGATCAAATGACGAAACCAGCAGCGTTTTTTTAGGTTTGGGCAAAATGGACAATAAAGTATATTCGGTGGCCGAGCAGGGAATAAAAATCTGGAATGACGACTTGGTCGTGTTTTATAACGCCGCTTTGGCCAATTCCATTCCGCACAATTTAAAATTCAGCAAAAAGGGCGGTTTTATTTTCAACGTCAATAACGATAAATTAGAAATTTACGACGCTTATTCTCCCAAATTGATTTCGCTTATAGACATCCAGGCCAGCGACAACCATGAAAGAAATATTTTTAACGATGAAACCAGCGGTACGATTTATGCGGTTGATGACCGGGCGGTGAAACAATTTGATTTTGCGGGTAATGTGATAGAAAGCTTTAAACATACCTCCAGCCAAGGTTACGATATTGCCTATACCCCGGGCGACGACCATTTATTTTTTTCCGACGGCATCGGTATAGTGAAGCTTAATAAAAACGATTTAAAACCGTTAAGCTGGATTTATACGAAAAATTTTAACGGCACGGGCGGCTGGGCGACCGGCTTAAAAGTAGTGAGAGACGATTATGGCGAAAAAATAATCATTTTCGTCGGCAATAATATAGTCATTTTGAATCAAGATTTAAAAAAAGTCGGTGCTATCGCGACCAGCGACCCCGGCAACATTTGTCTGGCGCAAGAAAGCGTATTTTTATCGGTAAATCTAAATAGCGCTACCCCGGGCTCGGAAGTGTTTTTGAGCGGGCGAGGTTTTGACCCGGGCGAGGAAGTTTCCATTTATCTGGCTGATAAAAAAGTCTCTTCAGCCAAAGCGGATAATTACGGCCGATTTTATCGGGCTGTCGTTGTGCCATCGATAAAATCAGGCCTGACAAATATTAAGGCGATGGGCGAGAGCTCAAATAAAAATTATGAAGTTAATTTTCAAATAGAGGGGGCGACTATACCTACCGGCAGCAAGCCCGTAATGTTAGATAAATACAGCGCGATTTCCGGAGAGGAAATATTGGTAAGCGGCATCGGCTATAATCCAAAAGAATACGTTTTGATTTATTTATCTTTCGACAAGATCGGAGTGGCTTTAGTGGATAGTGCCGGAGCATTTTCTAAAACAGTGAAAATACCAACAGTACAATCAGGCGCTAAGGAGATCAGGGTTCAAGGCAATGATTCGGCTATAAGTCATAGCGTTGATTTTTGGGTGAATTAATTTTTATATTATGAAAGTGTATTTTATCGGCCAAAAAGGAATACCGGCAAAATTCGGTGGAGTAGAGAAGCATGTTGAAGAGTTGGCAACGCGTTTGGTTAAAGCCGGGCATGAGGTATTCGTCTACACCAGGCCGAATTACACCGACCGAAAATTAAAAAAATATCGGGGGGTGAATTTGATAAGCTTAAATAACCTGGCGACTAAGCACCTTGACGCTATTAGCCATACTTTCCGAGCCTGTTTGGATTTGACGAAAAGAGACGCGGATATTGTCCATTTCCATTCCATCGGCCCGTCGTCATTAATTTGGCTGGCGAAATTATTAAAACCGGGCGTTCCCATTATCACGACTTTTCACACTAAATGTTATGAACATAAAAAATGGGGCGCTTTCGCCAGGTTGTGCTTAAAAATGGGCGAATCGGTCGCTTGCCGCCTGGCCGATAAAGTGATCGCGATTTCGGTGCCGCTCGCTGAATATGTTAAGCTAAAATACAAAATTAAGGCCGATTATATTCCCAATGGCGTCAGTCCGGCTAAAACTTTAAAAGCTGAAAAAATAAAAAAATGGGGGCTTAAAAAAGACAGTTATGTTTTAACGGTGACCAGGCTCGTCGGTCATAAAGGCGTACAATATTTAGTAAGTGCGTATAAAAATTTAAAAACGGATAAAAAGCTCGTAATCGTAGGAGATGGCGCTTATACCGACGGCTACGTAAAACAGCTAAAAGAACTGGCGGCGGGAAACGAAAATATTATTTTTACAGGCAATCAAACCGGTCGCGAATTGGCTGAATTATTTTCTAACGCTTATGTGTTTATTCAGCCGTCAGAATCGGAAGGGCTTTCCATCGCTTTGCTAGAGGCCATGGCGCATGGAAAATGCGTGCTAGTGAGCGATATTATTGAAAATACCCAAGTGATTGAAAATTGCGGGCATATTTTTAAAAGCAGGAACTCCAGAAGCTTAAAAACAAAGTTATTATATTTGCTTAGCCACCCTGAAATAATTAAGCGTTATGGCCTATCCGCCAAAAAGCTGGTGAGTAAAAAATATAATTGGCCGAAGATAGTTTCGTTAACCATTAAGTTGTATAGTGATCAGATTTATCAAAGAAAAACAACGGGTTTTAAAAGATTTAGGTTGGTTCAAAAAATTACAAATTTATTTTTTTAAATTCTTAATGATTACAAGGGTTTTGCTATGAATGGCGGGAGCCTCTTTTTATTTTTAAAATTTCGTGTATAATCTAAATATGATTTTATTTATTAATACCAATAATGACGGCGGCATTAAACTAGCCTTAAAGCAGGGGAGTAAGTCGGTGGCAGAGAAAATGTTTAAAGCCGAGCGGCTTGAAGCGGAAAAATTATTGCCCGCGATTGAAGCTATGCTTAAAGCTAAGAAAATAAATTTAAAACAAATCAAGAAAATAGAAGTGGCCAATCGGGGAGGCTCGTTTACTTCACTGCGCATCGGCGTGGTCACGGCTAATGCTTTGGGCTATGCGCTGGGAATTCCGGTGAAGGGCGGTCAGAAGTCAGAAGTCAAAAGCAAGAAATTTTCGGTAGTGGAGCCGTTCTATGACCGGGAGCCGGAAATAACGATAAAAAAACGAGCGACTAGCCGCACCTGATTGTGGATACTTTGTTGATAACTCTCTTAGGAAATTATCAGAAAAATTATTAAAAATACCCGCCCGGGGACAGGCGGGCGTTTTTTTATGATTTTTAATTTAAGTTTAGCTATAATTTTAGTGGCGGCCGAGCATTGACAAATGGCGTTTAGTGGAGTATAATTATAGTATATTGGTGAAAAGTGGTGAATAGTGGTGAAAAGCCAATTTCTCATCTGCTGGTTTATTAAAAATAAAAATAAAAAAGTCCGCCCGTCAAGGCGAGACCAGCCGGCCAAGATAATCGCGCCGGCGAATTTGTCCGGCAATCAGCCGGAGCATGGGGAAAAGGGCCGGTTCCGTGCCTCTACCCAAACGGAACGATTTTTAATAATTAAGGCAAAGAAGGGGTCTGACTAGACGCTTGTCGCTAGCCAGGCTTCTCTTGGGCCTTAAATTTCACCCTGTGGAATAAAATTCTTTCAGAATTTTAAACTGCAAAGCAGTTTATTCCACAGGGTAAAAAACAAAAACAAAAACAAAAAATTTAATAAAATATCACAGTGCCATTACACTGTGTTTAAATATTACTTAATGTTCATCGGCGAATACAACCATAACTTGGACGCTAAGGGCAGAGTGGCGGTGCCGGCGAAATTTCGGGCCGGACTTAAAGGGGGCGCAGTAGTTACCAGAGGACTGGACAACTGCCTTTTTTTGTATAGCAAAAAATCCTGGCAAGACTTGGCCGGCAAATTGGCCAAGCTGCCAATTAGCAAAGCCAATACCCGCGCGTTCGCGCGCCTGATGCTGGCCGGCGCCATGGACGTTGATTTTGATAATCAAGGCAGAATCATGCTGCCGGAATATTTAAGGAAGTTCGCGGGCCTGAAAAAGAAAATAATCATCGCCGGTCTTTATGACCGCTTGGAAATTTGGGATGAGGCGGCCTGGAACAGATATAAATCAGGCACGGAAAAAAAGAGCGTCGACATCGCCGAGGCCTTGGGCGAGCTGGGAGTGTAGAAATTTTCGATTTTAGATTTAAAATAAAAACAAAACTATGATTAAATTAAATCTCTCGCCAAAAGGCAAAAAGAATTTTTTTAACATCAAAGTGAGGGTGATTAAGGCGCCGCTGGTTGATAGCCGGGTTTTAAGAGAAGTGCTGGCGCAGCGGCAACGGGCGCTGGTGCTGTGACCGAACTAAATATGGAATATAAACATACGCCAGTCATGCTTAAGGAGGTTATTGAATTGCTTGACCCCAAGCCCGGGCAAAAGTTCATTGACTCAACTTTGGGCGGCGGCGGTTACGCCGGAGCAATCGCGAAAAGAGTTTTGCCGGATGGAGTTGTGCTGGCGCTTGACTTAGACGAGCTGGCCCTGGCCAATGCCGGCAGGAAATTTAAAAACGAAATCAAAAACAAAAATATAATCTTAGCCCATGAAAATTTTAAAAATTTACAAAAAATCATTAAAGAAAATTTTCCGCCGCCTGCCTTATTTGACGGCGTCGTTTTTGACCTTGGCTTATCATCAGCTCAATTGCAAGACCGGCTTAGAGGATTTTCTTTTAACTTGGACGCGCCGTTAGGCATGAACTTCGGCTCCGGCGTTAGGCTGACCGCCGAAAAAATCGTAAATGATTTAGAGGAACCAGCTTTGGCTAAAATTTTTAAAGATTACGGCGAGGAAAGATTCGCCAGTAAAATCGCCCGGGCCATCGCGCGGCAAAGACAAATTGAAAAAATAACCACCACCGGGCAACTGGTAAAAATAATCAGCGCCGCCATCCCGGCCAGATTTCAGAGAGGCAAAATTCATCCGGCCACCAAAGTTTTTCAGGCCCTGCGCCTTGCCGTGAACGACGAGTTGGAAAATCTGCGTGAAGCCCTGCCGCCGGCGGTGAGCGCTTTAAAACCGGGCGGAAAAATCGCGGCGGTATCCTACCATAGCTTGGAAGACAGAATCGTTAAGCGATATTTTAGAGAAGAAGCTAAAGATTGCCTGTGTCCGCCGGCTCTGCCGCTTTGCCGCTGCGGGCATAAGGCGCGGCTGAAAATAATCACCAGCGGAGTTTTAAGGCCGGCCGAGGAGGAGGTCTTAGCCAATCCCCGGGCCAGAAGCGCCAAATTGCGGGTGGCGGAGCGCATTTAACCGGGTAAAAACAAAATATGCAAAAAACAAACAGCAAAAACAAAAGGTTCGATTTAAAAATTTTTAACAGAATTTTGGGTTTTTTAATCATCGCTCTGGGAATTTTATATATCGCCGGCGCCAATGATTTGGCGATTAAGGGCTTTGCTTTAAACGAATTAAAATCGCGGTGCGATAAATTGGCCGATGAAAATAATAAATTGGAACTTCGCGCCATGGCTTTGAGCTCTTACGGCGTCGTCAGGGAGAAGGTGAAGAGTTTAAAAATGGTGGCCGCGGGCAACGTCGCTTATATTGCCGCCGCCGAAGCCGTGGCCGTAAAATAATGATTTATTATGTCGTTTTGGAAACAGGGGCGAAACCATAATGACCAGATTAACAATAGTCGCATTAATTTGATAATCGCGATTATTTTTTTATTGGCCGGCGCCGTTGTCTATAAATTATTTTATCTGCAGGTTATCAATCAGCAATATTATTATGATTTGGCCGTTGGCCAGCATCAAGTCTATAGCGAACTATTGCCTCGGCGCGGCCGGATTTTTATCCAAAATGATACGGCCGGCGATTCCGGCCAGCTCTATCCCTTGGCCACCAATAAAAATTTCGTCTTGCTTTACGCCGTGCCGAAAAACGTCAAAGAGCCGGAAATAATTAGCCAGGAACTTTATAAAATTTTTGACCGGGCCAAGACCGAAAAAAAGGTGGATGACTTTTTGGCTGAAGAAGATGCCAATAATGTCAATCTACAAATTAAAGCACTGGGCGCGTTGGCCGGACCGGAGTTTAAGGTTAAAGCCGAGGAAATTAAAGCTAATTTTAAAAAATTAAAAGCCGACGCTAAGTGGCGGGAAATCAGAGCCGCCCGGCGTCAAGCGGAAATAGAGTTAAGGCAGAAAACCATTGCCGAGGCTTATTTAAAAAAATTAAAAAAACCCGGCGACGTCTACGAGCCGTTAAGGCAGAAAGTTGAAGAGGCGGATTTAAAAAAGCTTTATTTGGCGGTGGCTCGGCCGGGCGGGGAGATTAAAATTGATGATTTGGAAATAGAGGCCAACGGCTTATTCATTATTAATCACGGCGCCAGGATTGAACTGGCCGTTAGCGGCCTGGGTTTTAGCTTAAGCGCTTATCGTTTTTATCCGGAGGCCAATATCGGCGCCAATCTGATCGGTTTTTTAGGCTATGATGGCGATGAGCTGACGGGCAGGTATGGGCTGGAAGAATTTTTTAATCAGGAGCTGGCCGGCCGGCCCGGTTCAATCAAAGTTGAACGCGACGCCAAAGGCGACGCTATTATCATCAATGCTCGCGAATACCAAAAAGCCGAAGACGGCGATGATTTAATTTTGACTATTAACCGCTCGATTCAGTATCTGGCCTGCCAGAAATTGAATCAGGCGGTTTTAAAACACGGGGCGGACGGCGGCTCGGTTATTATCATGGAGCCGACCACCGGCGCGATTTTAGCCATGTGCGGGAGCCCGGATTATGACGGCAATAATTATCAAACAGTTGCTGACATCAGAGCTTACACCAATCCGGCGATTTTTTCCCAATACGAGCCGGGTTCAATTTTTAAAGCCATTACCATGGCCATGGCGCTTGACCAGGGCAAAGTCACGCCGCAAACCACTTATGAGGATACCGGTCAGGTGAAACTGAATAAATACACCATTGAAAATTCGGACCGCAAGGCCAACGGGACGCAAAACATGAGAGATGTTTTAAATAAATCCTTGAATACGGGCGCGATTTTCGCCATGAGGCAGATCGGCCCGGATATTTTCGCCGATTACCTAAAAAATTTCGGTTTTGGCGAGAAAACCGGCATCGAGCTGGCCGGCGAAAGCAAGGGTAACATTAAGAGTTTTCTAAAAAAACCGGTGGGCGAAATCTACGCGGCCACGGCCGCTTTCGGCCAAGGTATCGCGGTGACGCCCCTGCAGATGATTAGCGCTTTCCAAGCGCTGGCCAACAACGGCTGGCAAATGAAGCCTTACCTGGTTAAGGAAATTGTTAAGCCTGATGGTTCAAGAATTACCGCCGCGCCCACGCTGGTCGGGCGGGCGATTTCCGAAAAAGCCGCCACGATTATTGACGGCATGCTGGTTGACGTGGTGGAAAACGGCCACGGCAAAAAAGCCGGCGTGGCCGGCTACTATGTGGCCGGCAAGACCGGCACGGCCCAGGTGCCGAAAAAGGGCGGCGGCTATAAGGCCAACTCCCATATCGGTTCCTTCGCCGGTTTCGCGCCGGTTAGCAACCCGAAATTTGTCATGCTGGTGCGAATTGACCGGCCGCGCGACGTGGAGTGGGCGGAAAGCTCGGCCGCGCCGCTGTTTGGCGAATTGGCTGAATATATGTTAAACTATTGGCAGGTGCCCAAGGAGAGGACTACGGCAGAGAATAATAAATAATAAATGTCATTGCGAGCGACTGCAAGGAGCGAAGCAATCTCACGGATAAATAATATAAATAAAAATAGCAACTATTGATGTATGTTCTTATACGTTAGATTGCTTCGTCGCTATCGCTCCTCGCAATGACAGTGCGATAATTAATTTTTAATTATTAAATTTATGAGACTAGAAAATAAAGTAGCAATTATTACCGGCGCCGGGGCCGGTATTGGCCGAGCCGCGGCTCTGGCTTTTGCCCGCGAAGGCGCTAAAGTTTTGGTGGCTGATTGGGGAGAAGAAACCGGCCGGGAAACCGTGGCACTTGTTAAGAAGCAGGGCGGTGAGGCCGGGTTTGTGAAAGTTGATGTCAGTAAATCAGCCGACGCGGAGAAGCTGGCGAAGCGATGTTTGGCTGAATATGGGCGCATAGATATTTTATTTAATAACGCCGGCATTGTTAAAATGGGAGCTTTGCATGAAACCGCGGAAGCAGATTGGGACCAAGTCATTGATGTAAATTTGAAAGGCGTATTTTTGTGCTCTAAAGCGGTTCTGCCGCAGATGCTTAAACAAGGCAAGGGCAAAATCGTTAATACGACTTCTATCGCCGGTTTGGTCGGTTTTGACCAAATTGGCCCATATTGCGCTTCCAAGGGCGGCATCATCGCCTTGACGCGGGAAATGGCTTTGGAATACGCGCCCAAGAAAATCAACGTCAACTGCATCGCGCCGGGTATAATTAAGACCGCTATGACCAAAGATATGCTTAACGACCCGGCCACGGTTCAGAGCTTCACCGCCTCTACGCCTTATCCGCGGCTGGGCGAGCCGGAGGACATCGCCCTGTCGGCCGTCTATTTAGCCTCGGACGAATCGGATTTTGTCACCGGTCAAGTTTTGGTGGTGGATGGTGGCTGGACGGTGAAATAAACAATAAAACAAGGAAACAAGAAAACAGCCCTATGGGCTGTTTTCTTGTTTGTACAGATTTTATATTAAGGTTCGGACAGAATTTAAAAAAAGGTTTAAGGTTTTAGATTAGCTTTTAAAAGCGCCTCCGCTCGAGGCGGACAGGCTGCCCCCGCTTTTAAAAGCAATAATTTCTTTGCGGGCAAAGCCCGACTTTAGGCGATTTCAAGTTTTTCCGCGGGCGAACGCCCGCTCCGCACGTTCGTGCGGTTTGGCGGCAAATTCTTTTCTTTATTTATTTTTTTTTGGGGTTATTTTTACTTATCAAACTAATTTTATTTTTCTTTTTAAATTTAAAAAATCTATTGAATCTTTAAGCTCAATTTTTCTGGGATAATCAAAAGGCACTATTATCTCTTGTCTAATTTCTGCCAGTTCTTTGCTTAATATTATAATGCGTTCTGATAGAAAAATCGCCTCTTCAATGTCGTGCGTTACCAAAAGAACGGTCTTATTTGAAGCTTTAACAATATTTAATAATTCTTCGTGAAGCTTTTGCTTAATTCGATAATCCAAAGAGCCGAATGGCTCATCCATTATTATAAATTCGGGATCGACGGCTAAAGCTCTGGCAAATGAAAGTCGTTTCTTCATGCCTCCAGAAAGCTCACTCGGATACAAATTTTTAAATTTCAATAAATTTGTCAGATTTAAAAACTTTTCTATAATTTCTTCGCTCTTAACCATTAATTTTATATTTTCATATACAGTCATCCAACCGAACAAATCATCTTCTTG
>Ga0210056_1001157_pt1 | contig 22860 bp, 22 predicted proteins | sample CryGeyCG2014_080_2_FD_183965 | JGI IMG/M metagenome (GOLD analysis project Ga0210056, IMG submission 183965) | Groundwater microbial communities from aquifer - Crystal Geyser CG07_land_8/20/14_0.80 (SPAdes) (version 2) | ecosystem: Environmental > Aquatic > Deep subsurface > Groundwater | place... | reverse complement strand
ACCCGCCAACCCCACACCGACACGGCTGTAACCTGGGGAGAGCGGCAGCACGGCTTCTGAAGAATCGAGAGGCACTGTACGCGGGGAATCACCGGCAAGACCGGCTCCCGCGATGCTCCTCCAACCCCTGACTCGTAAACCCAGGGGTCCGGACGGCTGGATCGACACTGCCCGACAGGTAGGCGGTGGATTTAGGGCCTCCGTTGCTATTGACTCACAGACTCCGGGCGACGGTGCGACCATACGCTCCCAGCGCGAACCCAACGTGGGTGGCACCACTCGCAGGCGCCCCTATGGCTATGGAATTCATGCGGCGACCGTTCACGACGCCCCGGCAACTGCTTCGGCCATCCGCTTCTCCAACCCCGGTAGCAACGGGCCGGTCCAACAGGAGTACAGGTAGCTCTCGGCTTCGTAGCCGCCGCGCTGCATTTCATGAGTGTCGGGAGCGTAACAGATGCAGCCGTTGGTGTAACCGAGGAGCATGGCCTGCGCGGGCGCGACTGCCGATTCCACGACGCGTCCCAGCCCACAGAGTGGTTCGACGTCCAGTCCGATGAGCGCTATTGCCCGGTCCAGCCAGAGAGTCTGCACTTGGAACTCCACGTGGTCGGGAATCGCCTTGCCGGCGTCGAGGAGCTCGAGGGCTTCCTCCGCATACTCGCGTTGGTATCCTCCCTCAACAATCAGCTCCTCAAATTGCTCCCGGCGGGTGTAACGATGCTCGCAGGGAGCCGAGACGTGGTTAACGCTTCCTGCCAGTGTCAGGTTGTCCAGTTTCCGCAACTCCCTGCCGGTGAGTATGTACAGGCTCTCCGCGAGGAGCTCTTGTCCAATCTGCGGTAGCTCGGCGTGCTTGAGTTGGCGCCAGTGATCTCCATCGGCAGCATGGTGCGGCCGCGCGTCGGCCCCCGCGCCCTGCAGGAAGAACGGCGTCACGTCGGGTCCGAAGGCCCGCGCAAACGCCGCCCGCCATGCTCCCGGGTAGTCTGCCGTCAGCAGATGCTGCGCCCCCGTAGCAACGGGGTGGCAGGAGACCTTCATGCCGACGGCTTTCACGCTGTCGGCCGCGTCTCTGAAGACAAGAAGTTGCATTCGGTCGTCCACCGGGCCGCCCGGGTTCGGCGCGTTGGGGACGTGTCCATCCCGGTCCGGGCGTCGGTTCATTGGGAGTGAGGTATTGCCCTCACCGCACGACAGAGATCCTTCCTGAAGGGCATCCACGGCGTCCCGTGTCGCTTGCAGCATCTGCTCTGCCAGCCACTCGGCGTACCGCTCCGCCGCGGCGGTGTCGTAGCGCTTTCGATAGTAGGCGGTGTGGCTCGGCACTTTCGGCCCTCCGTGTGTGTGCGAGGCGTTGAGCAGAATATTGTCACGCGGACACCGCACCACTCCTGCAAGCCCGTCGATCAGCCGCGTCGTACACTCATGGTTCGCGAACTGGCACAAGTCGGCCGCGCCAAGGAGGGCGCGGCGCTCTCCTTCTTCGAGAACGACCGCGGTGAAGGTGAGCGGATCATTCACACCGTCAAAGTGATCCTTCCTTGCTCCGTACCCGGCCATCGATGTTGGAAACGGAGGTGTAATGTCTCGTTGGGCAATTCCAAAGCGCATGATTCGTGTTCCTTTCGGAGCTTGATTTCAGCAGTGTGGCGGCTGTCAGCGTCCATCCCCTTGCTCTGTTGCAGGAAGCCCAGCATTCCCTGTGAACCGTAACCACCGGCGATCACCCCGACACAAATTCCCGCACCGGAGAAGCTCGCCTTCACTCCTGCGGCTGCCGACGCGCCCAGGGTGGGGGTGACTGCCATCCATCGAGTCTGCCAGTCCGGTTCCCTCTGCCGCTGGAGCCTTGCCATGCCGTCGCAGCCGGTACGGCCAGTGATCTGTGCCTGCGGACGAACACCGCCTATATCGGCCACAACCCAGTATCGTCGCGAGAACAGGTCTATTCCCCCACCACCTCATACCCCCCGAGCCCGGTGCCGGAGAACTGGATGGTCGTCGTGGTCACGTCCGTCGGGAGAGCTTGCAGTGCATCTGTGCATAGCACTACCGGGCGAGCGGCGAAGGCAGGCGAGAGTGTGAGTGTGTCTCCGGGGTTTGCGAAACCGGTAACGCGTCGTTCGTTGGATCGGTTGGAGCGTGTGTCGTAGGTGAAGACACCAAGAAGAGCGACGCGGCCATCTGTCGCACGGACGCGCAGTCGGTGGAGTCCGAAGGGCACGCGGGGGAGCGCCTTCCGGTTCTCCATGAAGAGATTGTTTCCCGCCGCGTCCTCAAAAGGGACATTCGTTGGTTGTGCGAGGCGCTTCTGTCCATCAATATCTACCTCGAGGCTGCCGCCGTTCGGCTGATCCAGATAGGCCACGGAGAAATCGGTGCCGACGACCTCAATTGCCACCGACTGCCCAGCGGGGATGGTGACCTGCGTGGACCCGTAGGGCGCGCCCCACTCCGACCTGAACGCTTGCGGCTTGAGGTTGCCCAGGCTCCACCTGGTGCTGTCTACACCAACCCACTGGCGACCGGGGACCACCTTCGAGTCGACCGCCATTAGCATCGCCTCCGTTCCTGTCACCTCCACGATGTGCCGATCACCCAGCGCGAGTTTTCCGGTGGCGAACACAGAATTGCGCAGGTCTCGCCCGGGCATCAGCTTTCTGCGGCTGCCGCGGTGCTCCTTGCCGTCGATGCGAATCCCGACGAGTTCGCCCTTGCAGGTTGCCCAGAGATTCACCGTCGTATCATCGAGGATGAACGCGACGCCGTTGCGGATACGCGGGGATGGACCGGTGTACGTCTGAATGTCACCCTCCCAGCCGAGAGTGTAGTCGTTGACCCGTTCCGGCAAGTGCAACTGCGCAAGTCCTGACTCAACAGGATCAGCCACGTCGAAGGCGCTCTCCAGTTGTTGGGCCCACAGGTAGTGAGCCGCGGCCTGCGGGTGACCATCCCGAGGAACCAGCGCGTAGCTGTTGCAGTACCGGGTGGTGAGACTGAGAATGCGCCCGAAGTCGATCACGGGAATCTGGTAGCGCAGCGCAAGTTCTGCGAGGTGTCCGGCGTTGGGCGTATAGCTCTCCCGGTTCTGGAACATACAGAATAGGAACTCAGTGCCGGGATAGTGACGCTGGAACCAGCGAATCGCCCCCTCGAACAGAGCGATCTCGTCCGCCCCGTCCACCTTCTCATTGGCGCCGCTGCCGAAGATGACGAGGTCGGGGCGCGGGCCTCCCGGTCGGGAGAAAACTTCCGGGTACAACTCCTGCCAGGTCTTCCCCGTGCGATGCCCGTTTAGATTGGCGTCGGGCGGTAGCGAGAGGGACGCGTACTCAGCGAAGGCAGAGTGGGCCTCACTGATGGACGAGCCGTCGCACGCCATGGTGTTGAGCAGCAGTTTGTTGATGGGGTAGTCGAACTTCTGCATGAGCGCGCGACGCAGGCGACCTCCGTACATGAAGTAGTGTTGCCACCATCCGATGTAATCGTTCCATTCGGTGTGCCCCACCTTGACGCCATCAAACTCCCCGCCGGCAATTGGTTGCTTGTATGTGGGCGACTTCGGGTCTTCATCATACAGATATTGTGGTGGATTGGCGCTGCCGCGGTCGATGCTGGAACCCATAACGATGATGTGCAGCGGGTCGCCGCGCCACAGCTTCTGAATGGTGCGCGGGATGCCGCGGTAGTAGTTGGGCATCGAGCGCGCTTCGGGAAGGAGGTTGGCCGCCGCTGCGCCGCGGGCGAGGCAGGGAGAGTAAATCCACACGTCCTTGTCTGCGGAAGTATTGGTGAACTCGATGAGAAGCCCGATGGTGTTCTGCTGGTTGGTGGACTTGGCGGGATCCTCGGTGAACGCGCCGGTGATCTCCGCGTTCTCGATGCGCAACTCAAAATCCGTCTCGGAGCCACTGGTGGCCGACCAAGTTCTGCCACGAACAAGTTCCCCACGGGAGTGTTTCGGGAACGTTCGTTTGTCTTCTTGACCGAAGTCCCCGGGGCTCCACTCCCCCGCTGCGCTATCCAGTTGCATCAGGTGCAGCGATGCGCACAGCGAGTCGGGCGAAAACTGATGGCCGAACACCGACAGACTGGCGCGGTCGCCGTGATCCAGTCCCGTCTCCGCAAGTAGCGAAAACTGGTGGATGTTCTTGCCTGGGTGCAACACGACGACACCCTCGATCGGGAACCGCGGACGAAAGGCGGCGATCCGAGACGAGCGATATGCCTCGGCATCGCCATACTTCTCCTCGTTCCAGCACGCCACTGAACCTGAGCGGAAGGACTCCGCCTTGCCGGTTCGCGAGTTGGTGAAGGAGTGGAAACGAAATTCAGGGTTGAGCAAGAGGTTCATGGGGGCGGCTGCACTTTCAGCGGAAGATTCTGCAGGGAGCATACAGGCGCACAATACGACAACGGTGGCGAATGCATAACATCGGTTGATTCTCATTTACGTTTCCTTGTCACAGATCCCATTTCCGCCCAGCCAGTGCGTGCAGCACAGACGTGATGGGGGGTCGCAGCGAAGGCTCCCGCAATCACTCGAGCCACCAGAATCAACATGGGGGAGTCACGCACAGTCGCATACACATGTGGGGCGACCTTCAGAACTCATCCCACGGCGGAGCGATCACCCGGTCAGTCAACTGTCGGCTTCATACCGATGCCGCAAGCGACGGTCTTGCAGGTTGACAACGAACGCATCACCCGCCTGCCGTACGCACACAAAGTTTTGCTTGCCACGATCCCAATCAGTCCCTCGTGGCCAGTGTAGTGGTACAGGATTTCTGGCGCTTCATCTTTGCTCATGTTTCCTCATTTTCTCGCTTTCAGCTGTCCAATGCGGAGTTAACGTACGAACGGTCCTCGCCATATCGTGCGAGCATGCTGGAACAGGTCGTGAGCACGATCTTGAATGGCTTGCTCGTCCCATTCGGCAACCCCCTCAAAGTACCGGTTTAAGGCAAGAACCGATTCACGAAGATATTGCTTCTTCTCCGCGTAGCCAGCATTCCTCATCGCCGCGTTCAATGGCTGAGTTACCACCGTCAAATTCCCGATGGGATGGATGAGTCTGCGGCGCTCCAGTATGAAAGGTAATGAGCCTTTGTTGTCCGTCAATGACGTTGAAGCGACTTACTTCTCTTATGGATCTCCTCTTGGACGACTCAAGAATAACCGCGCCATCCCCAGTCGAGGGTTGCCCTCCAGATACCAGATGAGTGCATGAGTGTCGAGGAGCAGTTTACGGGCCATTCAAGTCGCTTTCCGTGGGGCGCCATTCCGCAATCAGGAAGTCCTCCTCTGAGGACAAGTGGCCGCCTTCGCCGTGGAATTCCCCGTAAACCAATGGGCGCGAAGGCACGGCATCGCATGTCTTGCCCAACAGGTTCTCGATTTCCTCGATCAACCTCAATTGGCCACTCAGGTCAAGGGTCTGTGCCTGCTTGATGACGGACTCCAGTGGATTGACTGGCATTGCGTATCACCTCTTCCCTATCCAGCACCCATTCTAACGAAACGCCGGTAGGAGGGTCAATACTTCGTCCCCCCCCATCACAGTGGTGGTCAGTCGAACCCCTCCCGATGCGATGCTCACTCAGTCCCTCACCGTCCGCCGCTGCTGGTGGGAAAGCCATGTTCCCCGTGTTCACCAAGATAGACAGAACTCCGTCCTGCCGGTGTCTTGCGCGAACTCGCTCACCCCGCCGTCGTTTTCTCCGTCGTGTCGCCAAGGTATTCCCCCACAACCTCGTCCGTGGGGCCGTCCATGCGGATGGTTCCCTTGTCCAGCCAGACGCTGCGGCGGGCGATGCGCTGCACGGCGCGCATGTCGTGGGAGACAAAGACGATCGTGGCACCCTGGCGGTGGAGTTCCAGGAGTTTGGCGTAACACTGCTGTTGAAACTCCTCATCCCCGACAGCGAGGACCTCGTCGATCAGCAGTACCTCGGGGTCGACGTGCACGGCCAGGGAGAACCCCAACCGCATAATCATGCCGGAGGAGTAGGTCTTCATGGGAGAATCGATGAAGCGCTCCAACCCAGCGAACTTCGTTATATCTGTCAGGCGTCGGTTGATCTCCTTGCGGCGAAGCCCCCAAATGGTGCCGATGATCTCCGCGTTCTCGGCCCCGGTCAATTCGCCGTGAAAGCCACCCTCGATCTCGATCATGTTGGTCAGTCGGCCATTGATTTCGACCGATCCCTGGTTCGGTCGGAAGATGCCGGCGATGACGCGGAGCAGCGTGCTCTTGCCGGAGCCGTTCCGGCCGATGAGAGCCACGGTCTCGCCCTTCGCCACGGTCAGCGATACACCGCGAACGGCCTCCAGTATCTCGTACCGCGTCCGCCCAAACTCGATAACGAAGTTGCGCATCGATGTTTGGCACAGGTGGTACAGCCTGAACTTTTTGTGGATATCGTTGAGGGTGATGGCGTTCATGGCACTCATTTCGCGTCAGTAACTCAACCTCTCTGCGACTCCCCATTTCATCTTGTTGAAAACCCGGCAACCGACCCCGAAAATGACTACACTCATAAGCATCGCAATGCCAACATAGTGCCAGTCCATCCCGCGGGGAACGAGGTCGGGGTTCCCCGTCCACTTCTGCAGCTTGTCAACCTGCACCGGTGGGAGCAGCAGTTTTCGATACGCGGTCAGAAACGCAGCGATGGGGTTCAGCATGTAGACGTTGTACAATTTCCCGACGGTCTCCACCGGGTACATGACCGGAACGGCAAAGAAGAGTATGCGGAAGAGCGCCGTCATGATAAATTTTACGTCCTCGAAGTAAACGTTGATGGGCGCGAGGAGCAGTCCTGCACCCAGTGACAGCAGCAACTGGAAGAACATGATCGGTAATATCCACAACGCCTTCCACTCCAAGTGAACCGGCAGAACCATGAAGTAGATTCCCAGCACACAGAGAGACAGAAGGAAGTGGACGGTTACACTGAGCACGGTGGCAAGCGGGATGATCTCCCGCGGGAAGCGCACCTTGCGTATGAGTGGCGCGTGCTGCAACATGCTGGAACAACTGTCCAGCACCGAGTTGGAGAAGTACTCCCACGGCAGAATTGCGCAGAAAAGGTAGGCGGAGTAGTTGTCAATCGGCACGCCGAAGAACCGTTTGACGATGATGGTCATGATGAGAACCTGGAGAACAGGATTCATCAACGACCAGAAGAAGCCCAGGGCGGAGTTCTTGTAACGAATCCGCAGATCTCGCCTGACGAGAAGATAGATAAGGTCACGATAGCGATACAGTTCCCGAAGGTCGTTCAGCACGCGAGTCGGCTTTCTCCTTGAAAGCAAGGGGCGCAAGCATTTCCGAGGGTTTGCGCCGTTTACCGCGCGTCATTCTAATCTCGAGGTGCGATGGCGTCAAGCGAGCGCGCGCGTCGAGCCATTTGGGGACGCCTGCATTTGGCGAGACGAGGGTGCGCTAAATCCGAAAAGGGCTCACACCACAACAGGGAAACCCACCTCCTGCGCCCGCGTCTGGGGGGAGGATACTGAACATGGATATACAGGATGGACAGGATGAAGAAGAATCCTGCATATCCTGTCCATCTATGCTATTTCATCAACCGTGCTCACGGTCTCGGCTCATCTTCCGCGCTCATGACGTTGAATTCTCGCTCCACGTCGCGGGCGGCTTTCCTGAACTCGCTGGTCGCTTTACCGAGGGATCGCATCAGTTCCGGCAACTTCTTCGGCCCGAAGATCAACAGCGCAACAACGAGGATCACCAGCAGCTCCGGTCCACCGATTCCGAACATCAAACTCACCTCACCCGATCACTTTGAACTCAAAGAGTTCGCTGTGAACCACAGGATAGCGGTTGTGACGCGGGGAAATGACTCCGACGCGGAACTCACGCCGTCCCGCGCCCTTCATCCAAAGCGGTGTCGCCGCTCTGCTCTGCCACCGCGCTCCAAAGCGCTTCATCGTTCCTCACTCTACCACTGCGCAGTTCCGTCTGCAACCGCGCGTAATCCGCGAGTGTGTTCACGTTGTGGAACATTCGCAGTTCGGGGTCAAAGTCGCCGCAGACCGAGGCAGGCACTTCTCGCACGCGCACGTCGCCGAAGAACCCGACGAGCCTCCGCTTCCCCCTGCGAATTTGCGACTCGACATGTGGCAGGCAGCGCCTTGAGTAGAAGGCGTGCAGCGTCTCGCGGAGTTCCCCGTTCACGGGTATCACGACATCAAATTCTCCCCTCAGCGAGAAGAGGTAGCGCGCCAGATTAGCGCTGACAAACGGCATGTCGCAGCCTGTCAGGAATACCCATTCTGTGGTTGCCGCACAGAGGGCGGTATGCAGGCCCCCTATGGGGCCTTGATCCGGAATCTCGTCCACGATGGTTGGAGTTGAGCGCAGCGCCCTGCGAGTCTCTTCTGAGTTGGTTACCACCAGCACGTGCTCAAACGCGGTCTGAAGACGATCCGCAACAAACCTGACCATAGGCTTGCCTTCCACCGGCAGGAGAGCTTTGTCTTCGGGAGTGCGGGTGGACTTCCCGCCAGCAAGGACCACCGCCGTTGCCGGAATGACTGGTGGTTCGCTGTGAACGGATGAAAGGTCGCTGGACATTGGGTGATGCGTCGTCACACGTCGCTCAGGTTTGCGACCATTTCCTTGAACTTTTCGGTGACGGCGGGGATGCGTTCGTTCGGGAGGGCGGCGAGGAGCTGCACTTTCTTCTGGCTGCTCATCCGCGCCCGTCGCCCCACCTGTGGTTTGCCTCCGTGCATGTGAACCGTGAACTGGATCTTCCCCGTCATCGGGCCCACGTTGCTCTTGACCTCAGAGATGGACCCGTATGGAAACGCTTTGATGTCGATACCGCCGTATCCTCCCGCCATGTCACCGGTGCGCAATACAAGCACACCCTGGCTGAGACCCACAAGGGCAACAGCGTTCTCTTCGTTTTCAACGCTGAAGACGATCTGCTCCTGTCTCACATTTTTGGCGGCCAGACCTCCGAGCATGAGCGAGGACAGGGGGCACAGGGCCTGTGGGTCGCGCTGCACTGCCGGCGGAGCGATGGGGGATGGACTTATCGGCGGAGCGGGAGGAGTCGCCGCGGAAGGGGACGCAGTTGCCGTCGGTGCGGACTTGAGCATATTACCGCAGGCCGGGCAAAAAGCCTCCGTTGAGTAAGCCATCGCACCGCACTTGGAACACGGGACCTTATTCATGGAATTTCCCCCCAATCAAGAGAACGTTGGAGACCGCTTTCACTTCGCCCCCATGCCGCCATCCACGTTCAGATGCGCGCCCGTCACCCAGGAGGATTCGTCTGAGGCGAGGAAGAGCGCAGCGTTTGCGATGTCCTCTTCCGTGCCAATCCTCCCCAGCGGGTACTGCGCGCCAAAGTATCTGATCCCCTCTTCCGGGTCATCGAAATCATCGACGACATACTGTGTGAAAGGAGTCAGCACCAGCGCCGGGCTGAGGAGGTTGACCCGAATGTTGTCCGCTGCATGGTCGAGGGCCATGACCTTTGTCAGATGGATCAGCCCCCCTTTCGAGGCGCAATAGGCGGCCGCTCCGGCCTTCACATGAACGAGGCGCATGGAGCCGATGTTGACAATGGATCCTCCTCCCGATTCCTTCATGGCAGGGATGACGTGACGCGCGCAAATGAGGGGCCCCGACAGGTTGATCCGCAGCGCCTCCCACCAGCCGTCGAGGTCCATACTGGTGGCGTCCCCCACCGCGCCGCGCACGCCAGCATTGTTGACCAACACGTTGATCGCGCGGAAATGGCTGACCGTCTCAGCAACCAGATGCTTCACTGACGCCTCGTCGGCGACATCCGCCTGCACGCCGATGGCCGTTCCACCGGCGCCACTAATCTCTTCCACGGTCTCTTGAACCTTGTCTATCCGCCGTCCGCAGATGACAACGCTTGCGCCCTCACGGGCGAACCGTTTCGCGATTCCCTTCCCCAGCCCGGTCCCCGAACCGGTGATGATGGCCACTTTGTCATGCAAACGCAAATCAGTTTCCCCTGCTTTTTCTGAAGTCAACCGTCTACGTAGACGCCTTCATCCTCCAACGCGAGCAGTCGTTGTGCCATGGTGACGAGTTCTTCGGGATCGAAGGGCTTGGGCAGATAGCAATCCACACCGTTGCTCCATCCCTTGGTAATGCTTTCTCCATCGGACTCGATGGTCAGCATGATGATGGGAAGGTGACGCGTTTTCCTCGAATTCCGCAGCTCCCAGAGCACGTCCCACCCATCCAGACGGGGCATGTTTACGTCGAGGATCACGATGTCGGGAATGTTCTGTTGCACAACATCCAATGCCTGCAGTCCGTCATGGGCAACGGTAACTTCCATGCCGATCGCTTCCAGGTTGGCCTTCACCAATTGAACGATTGCGAAGTCGTCATCCACGACGAGAGCCGTCTTCTTTTTTTGCGTGTCATCACTCATCGGAACACCGCTACTACCATTAAATTAGTCGTCTCAATCTGCTGTTGACACTCTCGCCCCTGTTGCGTTTGCGGACTATCTCGAAGGCGTATGGCAGGTTCTCGACCAGATCGCCCGCAATCAACCCGCTCTCTCCCTTGTCCGTCGCCGCCAGGTTGCCTGCCATCCCATGCAGGTAAACACCGGCGGTGGTTGCCTGCGTGAGATCCAGTCCCTGCCCCAGCAAACTCACGATCACTCCGGTGAGCACATCGCCGGTACCTCCGCTCGCCATACCGGGATTTCCCGTCGGGTTAATGTGAACCCGTCCGTCGGGAGCGGCGATCACCGTGCGTGCTCCCTTCAGAACTATAACAGCGCCGGTCGCCTCGGCAGCTTCCCGGGCGACATCAATTCGGTTATCCTGGACCTCGTGCACTGCAATGCCCAACAGCGCCGCCATCTCGCCTGGATGCGGGGTCAGGACTTTCGAGCATCCATATTGTCGCAGAGATTCGGCATTTCCTGCAAACGCGAAAAGCGCGTCCGCGTCCAGCACGGCAGGCACGGTGGCCGAGCTTAGCATCTGCCTGACGACGGCCAGCGTCTCTTCGTCCCTGGACAGACCCGGCCCAATGGCCAGCGAGTCAACGTCCTTCAGGAGCGGCGCTACCCCCTCGAACCCTTTCACTGCCAGCGAACCCGACTCTGTTTCAGCCGCTGGCCACGTCGTTGTTTCGATGGCCCCGGCCTTCACGACGTTATTGATACCGGCCGGCACCACCAGTGTGACAATACCGGCTCCCGACCGCATGGCCGCGCGGCCGGCCAGTACCGCGGCCCCCGCATACCGGGCGCATCCTGCAACAATCCCGATTCTCCCGCAACTGCCTTTGTGGGCGTCGGGCGCGCGAACGGGCAGCATCGCCGCGACCCTTTCGTCGGTCGCCAGGCTGCATTGGGTCGGTGAGTCCGCAACAAGATCGGGCGGAATCCCGATGTCACCCAGCCACACTTCGCCGGCATTCTCACAACCGGGATGAATCAGCAGTCCTACCTTCGGGAGTCCGAATGTCACTGTCCAGTGAGCCGATACCGCTGGGCCCGGAACCCTGCCCGAATCCGATTCCACGCCCGAGGGAACGTCCACCGACACAACGGGCGCCGGACAACCCGAAAGGGCCTCGATCGTCTGTCCCACAATCCCGCGCGGCAATCCGGAGAACCCGGTCCCCAGCAGCGCATCCACGACGAGGTCGCATCGGTTGAGAACGTGACTGAGGCGCTCCATCTCTCCGAGTTCCCCGAGATGGGTTATGGACAGCGCAGTCGATTTGCAGATTCTGAGCTGGATGGCGGCGTCACCGGCAAATTCAGTGGCCGCGGCCACTGCAAAGACCCGCACGTTTGCCCCCGCGTCGCTCAGGTGCCGCGCAATGACGAACCCATCGCCCCCGTTGTTTCCCTTGCCACAGACAACGACAACATCAAGACCGTACAATCCGTGAAGCTTTGCCTCGATCAACTCCACCACGCGCAGACCGGCGTTTTCCATGAGAACCACCCCGGGAATCCCCATTCCCTGGATGGCTTTCGTGTCGATGGAACGCATCTGGGAGGCCGTGGCGACTTTCATGATTGGCGACTCAAATTCCCTCGGGAACCCGGCGCAGGATGACCGTCGCCCCCGGGGGTTTCAGAACTTCATAATGTCCGGCGGAACTCGGGGACTGGTGTAAAGCAGACAACTGACCAACAGCAATGCCAGATTCGCCAGGAAGAGAACGCCCGTACAAACGGTGGAAGAGATGCATATCGTGTCTGGGGTACGGCATTGCCGACCATCGTCAGGTACCGTGTTTTCCGCTGTCTGGCTCGCCTCTTTTATTGCCCGCATTTGCCTCGTCCGCCCTGCCTTTGACTGCGTGCGATTATATCAACTGGAAGTCTCTTCCGTCAACGCGTTCGCGCTCCGGGGGTGGATTCTCACAAATCTTACTTACACCCTCCCGCGATGATGGCATTGACATTCTCTGAATCGCTGGCAGGGCCGCCTCCCCAGTTCAACCACCAATTCTGATTGCTCCCCCCGGCTGTGCGCCGGTGTGTTCGCCGCGGTCGATGACCATTTTCCCGTTGACCATCACGTAGTCGAAACCGGAAGGATAGTGATTCGGGTCGGTGAAGGTCGCTTCTTCACGTACCGCGTCAACATCAAACACCACCACGTCAGCGGCCATGCCTTCTCGAATCGTCCCCCTGTCCTTCAGTCGCGCGCGCCGCGCCGGGGAGGAAGTGAGTTTGCGGATGGCCTCCTCCAGTGGCAGCAAACCCTCCTCTCGCACATATCGGGAAATCAGCCGGGCAGTGGTTGCATAGCAGCGCGGATGGGGACTTCCCTTGCCGAACTCTTTCGCTGGGAGACCGTCCGTTCCCACGGAAGTTAGAGAGTGACGAAGATTCATGCGCACATTGTCTTCCGACTGGACGAACGCCACCATGTTAATGTTGTTGCGTTCTTCGACAACGAGGTCGCAAAGGGTGTCAACAATATCAGTGCCTCGCTGGTCTGCGATCTCCTTCAGGCGCATCGCCACCAGCGACGCGTTCCCCTCGGACGCGACGGAGGAAACCATGATGTCCTGCGGGTTCCAGTAGAACTCGTCTGCCGACCCGTCAGAGCGTAACCGATCCCGGACTTCGGGGGACTTGATCCTGTTCAGCAAGGACCCCACCCCTCCCTCATGCACCCAAGGAGGAATCAATTGAGATAGGTTAGCGCTGCTCGCAGCGTAGGGGTAGACGTCTACAGTCACGTCCACCCCTCGCTTCCGCGCCGACTCAATCAAGTCAAACGATTGGTTCATCAATCCCCAGTTCGCCGAACCGATACAGACATGATGCGAGATCTGGACGGGGATGCCGGACCGTTCACCCACGTCAATGGATTCAGTGACGGCGTCCAGCAGTTGGTGATGGTACCACCGCATGTGGGTGGCATAAAAGCCGCCATATTCGGCCACCGTGTCACACAGCGCAACAAGTTCATCGTGGTCGGCGAAAGCGCACGGCGGATACATCAGACCCGTGGAAAGCCCGGCGGCTCCTGCGGACATCGACTCTGCAACGGCGTCCTTCATGGCACCGATTTCCTGTCGGGTCGCAGGGCGATTTTCGTACCCCACGTGAATGGCTCGTAGGTTGATATGCCCAATCAAACTAACGACATTGCATGAAGCCCCCCCTGCGTCCACCGACTCGAAGTAGTCATTCATCGATCTCCACGTCCACGGGAACTCGGGATCGGGGTCGATGAGATAGATCGACTTGCGGAGACCACCGAGACCCTCTTCGGAACCGGTCGGTGCGGCGCTGTGACCGCAGTTGCCAACTACCTGAGTTGTGATGCCCTGCCGAACTTTGGCATCGGCGCGGCGGTTGAGCAGCACACTCACATCATCGTGGGAGTGGATATCGACAAAGCCCGGGCACAGCGCTCGCCCGGAAACGTCGATCCTTTCCGTTGCCGCGCAGGCCTTCAACTTCCCGATCCTGTCAATCTTCCCACCGGCGATCCCCACATCGCCCCAATACCACGGAGCGCCCGTGCCGTCGACAATCTTGCAGTTCTCAAAAACGAAATCCACGGTCTTTCCTCCTTCCAGGACAAACCGGAGTCTATCAGACCTGTGTCAAATTTTCAACGGGAGTTGTTATGGCGAATTCCTTGCCTGCGAGGACTGTTGGTCGGCCAGCAAATCGAGATGTCGCAACGAAAACAGAATCGGGTGTTCTAAGTTTCCATGGACACGTTAGTCATCGGCGGATCGCCGGACCTTCGGGACGCGGTGATCCGCCGTCTTCACGACGAGGGACGCAGCTCGCGGACTCTCGGTGCTTCCTCATTGGTGTCGTGCCACGGGGAAACCGTCGCAGAACACGGGTGTCCCTGGCAGGTGCAGGACCCTGAGGGGCTGGTCGACCAGCTGGAAGACATCGATCAGGTCATTCACCTTCTGAGCCCTCCCCCGCCCTCCCTTCCGCCTGCGGTGCGCCTCTTTAACTGGTTTACACGGGGAACCTACGCGCTCCTGGTCGCGGCACGTGAAGCGGGGGTTCGGGAATTTGTCGTGGTGAGCAGTCTGGACATCTTCCGATGCCACCCCGATCAGTACTGCATTTCCGAGAGCTGGGCGCCCGCTCCTCCGACCGAAGATGTGCCCCTCGGGCAGTACTTGGCCGAAGAAACCTATCGTGTGTTCTCCCGATGCAACGACATGAGCGTGGCCGTTCTGCGCCTGGGGTCCGTGGTGCTGGAAGAGGACGTGGCGGGACAGACCTTTAACCCGCTGTGGATTGACGCACGAGATGTCGCCGTGGCGGTGTCGCGCGCGCGTGCAGCTCCCCGCCATCCGTTTGAGGAGAAGATGCCTCCCGTTCGGCGCAAGTGGCGAGTGTTCCACCTTTCGCTGCCCGTTGAAAACCCGCGCTTCTCTGCCACGCGCGCGACCGGGCTTAGTTTGCAGTTCCAGCCCGAACACCTCTTTAGGACCGGTGCGCCGGCAGACCGGGAGGGAGACGCATGAGGATCACCGTGTTCGGCGCAGGGGGGCCAGTGGCCGGAGCGGCGATTGACGCCCTGACGCGAGGAAGACACTCACTGGCGCTTGCCGATCTCGATGAATCCCGATTGGCTGCATACCAGAATCAACACCCGATCCTCCGAGTGGACATTTCAGATGCTGACGCCGTGCTCAACGCCGCTCGCGGGTCAGACATTCTCCTTAACTGCTCGGTGGTGCGGGAGCGTTATCCAGCAGCCTTTGACGTGAACTGCCTCGGCGCTCTGAATGTCATGCGCGCGGCGCAGACGATGGGCATTCGGAAGGTCATCCACACCGGCCCGATGTGTGCGCTCACTGACGACCCGGGGGACTGGTCCAACGATCACGACGTGACAGAAGGCTCCCTCTCTCGGCCCGGAACAAACCTGTACTTCATCACGAAACACCTCGGGCAGGAGGTCTGCCGCATTTTTGCGGAGAGACATGGAATCCAGGTTATCGCCCTGCTGCTCTGCGCCATTCATGACAAGAGGACAACGGGAACCCCCGTCGTCATCAAAGGCTTCGACCGCGCCGCGTCGCTCGTGGAACTGGAGGACATTGGCAGCGCCATTGTTTGTGCGGGGGAATGTGGCCCGCTACCCCATGTCTTTGAGTCTTTTTTCCTGGTTTCCGACGTGCCCCACCGAAGGCTCTCGTCGGAGAAGGCGCGGCAATTGCTGGGCTGGACGCCGAAGGAGAAGTTTGAGTGGATGTATACTCGTTAAGGTTGAGAAATGGCCCCGCGGAATCTGATTGAACGTTGTCCTGCCCCAACATGCGCCTGCCTGCCGTAGGATAAAGCTCCAGCTTTATCCTACGGAGAGACAAAGCTGGAGCTTTATCCTACGGAGAGACAAAGCTGGAGCTTTATCCTATGGAGAGACAAAGCTGGAGCTTTATCCTACGGAGAGACAAAGCTGGAGCTTTATCCTACGGAGAGACAAAGCTGGAGCTTTATCCTATGGAGAGACAAAGCTGGAGCTTTATCCTACGGTGGAAAAGGGCGAACCTGAAAGAACCGGGAGGTGTCCCGTATAGTGAATGCTTTGGTTACGGGCGGATCGTCACTCCTCGCCAAGGCGGTGGCGCGCCATTTTCGCGGACAAGGCTGGGGTGCGCGTCTGGTTGATGCCATCCCCTGCAGCACAGAGGGCGAATGGGAGCAGACGGACTTCTTGTCCCCGGATGCCAATGCAGAGCTGCTCAGACAGTGCTCTGTCTTGATTCACCTGTTTGGTTTTCATGGGTCGGGTGGTGGCACCGAAGACGCCAACGGCGCGTATCTCGACCAACTAACTGCCGGCACGTACTCCCTGCTCCAGTCGGCCAAGGACAACGCAGTCGAACACGTGGTGGCGGTAAGCAGTTTCGATGTGTTCAGCGGATATCCTGAATGCTACCGAATCAGTGAATCCTGGGCGCCGCTGCCGGTTCTCGAGATCGGTCCGCTGGCGCAATATCTGGCCGAGGAGGTCTGTCGCCACTCGGCGCGTACACTGCAACTGGATACTGTGCTCTTGCGGATTGGCGAAGTCGTGATCGAAGAGGACGTGGTCGAAGGAGCGCAGAACCCGCTCTGGATCGACGCACGTGATGTGGCAGCCTCGATCTGGGATGCATGTACCAAACCGATACGCGGTCATGAAGCCGGTCACGCGTACGGCAGCAATCCTTGGCGCGTCTATCACCTGGTGGTGCCTCAGGAGAACGAACGTTTTGCCACCGGGAAATCTCTTCACTACAGCCTTCAGTTCGTTCCTGAGCATCGCTTCGGGTGGGCATCTCCCGAGAAGGAGGCGAAGACATCATGAAAGTGACCGTGTTTGGGGCAGGCGGCCCGGTCGCAGCCGCCGGAATCAAGTCGTTGGAGCGCGAAGGGCATGAGCTGCTGCTGACGGATATCAGTGAGGAGACGCTGAAGCAGTATGAGGGCGTTCACAGGACTGCGGCGGTCGATATCACCCGGTATGAGGACGTACTGAACGCGTCATCCAACGCCGCCGCTCTTGTCAACTGCACCGTCCTGCGGGATAAATTCCCCCTGGCATTTCAGGTGAACTGTCGTGGCGCGCATAACGTGATGCGCGCCGCCCACGCGTCTGGAGTCGGCAAGGTGGTCCACACAGGGCCCATTCAGTATCATTCCGGACATGTCACCGACTATGCCAGCGATTTCCATCTGAGTGATAACATCCCTCCGCGTCCCGGCATGAGTCTGTATCTGCTCTCGAAGTACCTGGGACAGGAAGTATGCAGGCTGTACGCAGAACGGAGCGACATTCAGGTCATCACGCTGATGTTCTCCTCAATCTTCAGCCCCAATCAGGTCCACCAGCGAAGTCACGGTCGGATGCTCGCCACTGCAATTGTCTCTTGGGATGATCTCGGTGACTCCATCGCGCTGGCGGTCGCCGCCGGTCCTCTTCCAAACCGATTCGAGCTTTTCCATATTGTCGCCGACCTCCCTCACGGGCGGGTCTGTGTCGAGAAGGCCAAACGCCTTCTTGGCTGGCAACCCAAGGATCGGTTTGAGGAGATGTATGTGAGGGAGATGGACCGATCTCCCGCCACTTCGGCTTAGAACTCGTCCAACAATAACTCCGCGGAGAGAGTCTCCTGCCGCCAATCGTCAGGATTTGCAGTCTTGCTGCACTCTCTTCCAGTCCAGTTGAAGAGGGAGAGCCGAACCCGAAGCCTGCTGCGATATCATCATCTGCAACTTTTCGATTCGGTCTTTGCTTGCCGGATGCGGGTGCCGCCGTTCATCATTACGGTGGGCACTCTCAGCATCGCGCGAGGAATCGCCACGTTGCTGACGCGCGGGAATCCCATCACCGACCTGCCCGAGCAATTCCTCAGACTGGACGAATGGGATTGTGCGGGCTACATTCAGGTCTCGACGATCGTGCTGATACTGCTGGCGGTTGCGGCGGCTGTGATGATGAGCAATACGGTTCTCGGCCGTCACCCTTACGCTGTGGGAGGCAACCTGGAGGGCGCACGGCTGTCGGGGGTGAAAATTGACTTTGTCATGACCTTTTGTTATGTTGCGGCGACAGTTCTGGCAGGTATTGTGGGGATTCTCAACGCCGGGTTCATTGCCGGAGGGCGTCCCGGTGTTTGCGCCTGCCGGAGAGACATCGTGATTTTGTGATTGCGGTGAAGCTGGGTATGATGAGGGAGCGGAGGGACCAGAGAATGGAAAATCGAGAATGGAGGATCGAGAGATGACTGCGAGAGAACGCGTTACGGCCGCCTTCGAGCATCGTCCCACGGATGTCGTCCCCCACTTCACTGCGGGGTTCTCGTCGTACGCGGCGTCCATTGTGCTCGATCGGGAAGCCTATGTGGGTGGCGGCATTCAACAGTTTCGAGAGGCGCGAGCGCTTTGGCAGGGAGAGGACGCACACCAGGAATACCTCGAGCGGTCGCGGAAAGACGCCTTCGACCTCGTTTCCGTGCTGGACATGGACCTCGTGCGGCCTGCCTACTGGCGACTTGCTGAAAAGCCGGTTCGCAAGATCGATGAACAGACGTACCTCTACGGCAACCCGGAGAAAGAATGGCGTGTGATGCGTTTCGACGGAGCGACAGAGCTGTACCAGGTAATCGAGACTTCGCCACGGCCTCTGCTCACCATGGACGACCTCGAGGAGCAGGTCAAACAGTCGGAAGCCGCACTCGAGGGGTGGCAACCCGGTGAATCTGCGTACGAAGAGCCGTTGGCGGCGAGGGAAGCCTTTCCCGACCATGCCATTCAGGTGGGCTGCCTGGGTCTGAACATCAACTATCGGGAGCCTCTCTGGCTGGAAGCTATCGCAGAGCGGCCCGACCTCGTTGCCCGAACCCTCGATACACAGGTGGAGCGCACGGTCCGCAGCATCGAGCTTCCGATCCGAATGGGTTTCCGCTTCCTTTTTGGCGGCGGAGACTTCGCCTCCAACAAGGGTCCTTTCTATTCGCCGAAGTTTTACCATGAAGTGGTCTTCCCCCGCTGGGTGCGGATGATGGAGGCGTGCCACCAGCGCGGAGCGTTCGGGCTGTTTGCCAGCGACGGGAATCTTTGGCCGGTCGCCGCCGACCTTTTCGGAGCGGCGAAAACGGATGGCTTCTACGAGATCGACCGCGTTGCAGGAATGGATCTTCGCAAGCTGTGTGAGCGGTTCCCACACCTGACGCTCTTGGGAAACATCAGTTCGGCAACACTCCACCGCGGCACGAAGGAACAGGTCATTGAAGAGACCGTTGACTGCATCGAGGCCGCCAAGGAATGCGGCAGTATCCTCGTAGGATGCTCCAACCAGATTGTGGCCGGAACGCCGCGGGAGAACCTGATGGCGATGATCGAGACGATCGCCGCGGCGCGGCAGGATCACGGGATAGTTGAGGTAGCGGGGGGTGCGTCCAGCGAAGCTCTGACACACGAACCGGTGGAAGTTGAAGTCAAGGGTCAGACCGGCCCCGTAGCAGGCAACGGCGGTCGGCGAAATCCGAACGTCTGAGTGTTGCGTCAGAAGTCCTGCAAGGGTGAGAGCAACCTATCTGTCCGCAGCGAACTCTGTGAGTTCGATGTCTGGAGACGCCTCCTACATTGAGAGGTCTTCCCTCCCCTGCGTAAACGTCACCTCCGCTTCGAGACTCGCAGGGGAGGGACCCTCAAGCCGCTATCAGCTATCCGTCATCGGTTTTCCACACATCATTGCCGTCTGTTGGGACATTGCCGTGCAGGAGCGGATTGGGTATGATGTTTGGACGCTGAGGAACGATGGAACGAAGAGAAGAAGCGCCCTTGATGGACCCTGAAACTGATGCTGCCACCACGGCCGGACTCCCCGATGACACCGTGGACGTTCCTCCAAATGAAGTCAACCGATACCAGCTCGGCTTGCTCGCGGTCGCGCACGCGCTGACAGACAGCTATGGATCATCGTTGCTGGCGCCCTTGTTCCCACTGATCGCCAGGAAGCTGGACCTGACGCTGGCGATGGTCGGAAGTCTCTCGATGGTGATGGGGATTTCCGCGTCGTTTGCGCAGCCGATCCTGGGATTGATGTCCGACCGTTTCCCGCGCCTCGCTCTGGTGGCCATCGGTCCTGCAGTGGCGGCGCTGTTTTGCGGACTCGTAGGCTGGGCGCCCTCGTATGCAATGCTGCTGCTGGTTCTATTGGTGGCCGGCGTGGGGATCGGCTCGTTCCACCCGCAGGGCGCTCGCATTGCGAATGATGCTGGCAGGGGCAGCGGCCTGGCCATGTCGGTCTTCACGGTGGGGGGGAACATCGGGTTTGGTCTCGCGCCTCTCATGGGAGCATTCTATTTCTCCCAACTGGGATTTGAGCGGTGGTACATGACGGCGCTTCCCGGGCTGATCCTCGCGGGACTTCTGGGTGTGGCATTCCAGCGGTCGGGGTGTGTGGTTCCTCAGGCCGAGCCTGCGGGGGACCTCGGGAGAAACGGGAATCCCGGCGCGCTGGCCCTTCTAACTATTGCGGCACTGGTTCGGTCGCTGATCCCCATCGGGATGGCCGTCTACCTGCCGTTCTACGTTCAGGGTCACGGCATTCCCGGTCTGAGCAACAACGCCGCCAAAGCCTTTGTGGTCTCCGCGCTATTGATTGCCAGCGCGCTGTCCGGACCCGTGGGCGGACATCTTTCGGACCGCTTGGGTTGGAGACGGGTGATGCTGGTCTCCATCCTGCTGACTCCCTGGCCGCTCCTCGCGTCGTTCCATCTGCCGGGACATGTCGGGGTGGCTCTGCTGATGCTGGGCGGGTTTATCAACATGCTTCCACACCCCAGCAGCATCGTGGTCGCTCAACAACTGCTCCCTAACCGGCAGAGCATCGCCGCATCCATGATTACCGGGCTTGCCTGGGGTGCCGCTGGGTTGTTCGCGATACCGATGGGGGCCATTGCGGACCATGTTGGAGTTGGGCTGATGCTGCGAGGACTCTCGCTGGTGCCGCTCGTGGGCTTGCTCGCAGTCATCCCATTGCACGACGAGTGAGATCGTGTACACTTACGCGGTTGGAGGACGAGACACATGACCAAACGCGACAGCGTCAGACTCGCTATTGAGCACAAACGTCCACCGTACGTTCCGTGGTCCTTGGGCTTTACCCATGAAGCGCGGGAGAAGCTCGTTGCACACTACGGAACCGAGGACTTGGAGGGAGTGCTGGACAATCACATCCTGGGGTTGGGCAGTGGAGTCGGTTTTTTCGAGGATATCGGCAACAACTGTGTGCGTGACATCTTCGGCGTCGTTTGGGACCGGACCATCGACCGAGATATCGGCGATGTGACGGGCTGTGTGCTGCCGGAACCGACGCTGGAGGGCTACACCTTCCCGGACCCGTGTCACGAGATGTTCTTCGCGGACATACCGGAGAGACTGGACAGGCACGGCGATCGCTTCCGCGTCTTCGGTATCGGCTTCTCCCTGTATGAGCGAGCGTGGACCCTGCGCGGCATGGAGAACCTGATGATGGATTTCATCGACCACCCGGATTTTGTCCACGACCTACTCAACGCCGTCGGCGACTACAACATCGCGCAGGTGGAAGAAGCCCTCAAGTATGACATCGACGCGGTTCACTTCGGGGACGATTGGGGACAGCAGCGCGGACTGCAGATGGGCCCCGACCTCTGGCACGAATTTATCCAGCCTGTGCTCAAACGCATGTACAGCGTGGTGAAGGACGCGGGAAAGTATGTCTCTATCCACTCGTGCGGTGACGTGCACGAGCTGTTTGATGATCTGATCGCCATCGGTCTGAACCTGTTCAATCCCTTCCAGCCTGAGGTGATGGACGTCGCCGCTCTGATGCAGCAGTACCGCGGGCGTCTCGCGTTTCACGGGGGCATGTCCACTCAACGAACTTTGCCTTATGGCACGGTCGAGGACGTGCGCAGCGAGACGCTTCAGCTTCTTAAACTGGGCAAGGACGGCGGTTACATTTTCGCTCCCGCTCATGCCGTGGAAGGCGACGTGCCGCTGGAGAACATGCTGGCTTTTATCGATGTGCTGCAGGAGCAGGACGGATACCGGATTTGACGCAGACCATTTCCTCTTGTCGGCCCCATCGCCATCGCTGCCTGTTCCATTGAGTTGACATGGCCCCCCGACGTTACTACAATGCGTTGACTTCCTGATGTGAGGTGGAGTATGTCGGCATTGCTCAGAGGGACCACGAAGACTGGCGCATTCCTGATCGTCGCGTGGGTCGTGTTGACCGGTCGGCCAGCGCTGCCCCAAACCGGCCTATCCGTACAACCACCGTGGCAGACGCAATCCGCCAAAGTGTTCACGGTGAAGGACGGCGCTATTTTCGCCGATGGGGAACCATTTCCGCTCAACTTCGAGTTCACGTGGAGCTCCAATTTCACGGAGCCTTTCTTCAAGTACGCCTCCCAGTTTTTGAATACTGTCCATTATGAACCAGTCTCTCTGGGAGTGGGTGGACAGCAGAACTTCAAGGAGCTTAACCAGCACTACACCGATGCTGCCAGGCATCGCGTCTATTGCTGTGTAGGTCTGTCGGTTGCTTCTGCGCGGTCCTACGTTGGCAAATACCCGGAAGCAGCCATGCGCGGTCCCGACGGGAAGCCGGCCTCCGAGGGCCGCGTCTCGTATCTTGATGCAGGTTATCGCGAGGCGTTGCGGGAATCACTGAAATCGCTCGCAGTTCATGTTCGCGATCTTCCGTTCCACTTTGGCTAAGTAGGTCGTCAAAAATACTGTCCCTGCTGAAACGAAGACGGACATACCCGATTGATTCGGTAATCCCCCCGAACTTGTTTCGGGGGAAGGTTAGGACCAC
>Ga0210056_1001155_pt1 | contig 22867 bp, 23 predicted proteins | sample CryGeyCG2014_080_2_FD_183965 | JGI IMG/M metagenome (GOLD analysis project Ga0210056, IMG submission 183965) | Groundwater microbial communities from aquifer - Crystal Geyser CG07_land_8/20/14_0.80 (SPAdes) (version 2) | ecosystem: Environmental > Aquatic > Deep subsurface > Groundwater | place... | reverse complement strand
GATCCTTTCTCTGGATCTTCCCGAAGCCGAATCCTATGTGGAGTGGAACGAGCCGTTCGGCAGCATCGAATCGGCGAAAGGGGTCGTCGAACTCATCTCGCCGGTCAGCGGGGTGGTGATCAGCGTCAATGAGGACATTACGGATGATATCGGGATCATCAACAGCGATCCGCATGACACCGGATGGATGATCGTCGTGGAGATGGAAGACCTCGAAGAGTTGGATGACCTCCTGGATGTGAGCGGCTATCAGGATTTCGTGATTCAGGAAGCGGAGGTCGATTGAAAAGGATAAAAAGGCGAATGGATATCCGGGTTCTGATCAGGGATGAAGTCCTCGCCCAGAAGGCTTATGCGGTGGAACATGCCGCCTGTCCGATCAAGTTGGATGCCAACGAGAATCCGCTGGCGATTCCCGAACCGCTTCGGGAACGGTTCGCGGCGATGCTCGCCTCCATCCCGCTGAACCGGTATCCCGAGGCCGGCGCCCCGACGCTGGTCGTACGTTTTGCGAAGGCCTTCGGCGTCGGGGAAGAGCAGGTCATCCTCGGCAACGGGTCGGACGAACTGATTCAGATCCTCTGCACCGCCGTCGCGCGTCCCGGGGCGGAGGTGATGATCCCGTTTCCCACCTTCGCGATGTACCGGATCTCCGCCCTTAATGCCGGCTGCCGGGTCGCGATGGTTCCGCTCGATGGGGAGTTTGATCTCGATCTCGCGGCCATGCTGGCGCGCGTCGCTACGAACCCTCCCGCCCTGACCTACCTCGCCTCGCCCAACAATCCGACCGGCAACTGCTTCCGCCGCGAACGGATCGAGACGATCCTCGATAAGTTTCCCGGCATTGTCGTCGTGGATGAGGCCTATTTCCACTTTTCAGGGAAGAGCCTTATGCCTCTCCTGGGCCGGTATCCGAATCTGGTCATCCTCCGGACGCTCTCCAAGGTTGGGCTCGCGGCCATGAGGATCGGCCTTCTCATCGGACCTCCGGAGCTGGTCCATGAACTCAACAAGGTGCGGCTTCCCTACAACGTGAACGCGCTGTCGCAGGCGGCCGCCGGCTTCTATCTCGATCACGAGGATGCCTTCCTGAAACAGGCGGAGGAGATCCGAAGCCTGCGCGGCGGGCTTTTTCCCGCCATGGAGGCGATCCCGGGGATCCACCCGCGGCCGACGGATGCAAATTTTATTTTTTTTAGTTGCGATTTCGATGCGGATCGCGTATACAGCGAGCTCATGGAGCGGGGCATCCTGATCAAGAACTTCAACACCCCCGGGACGATGAAAAACTTCATGCGCGTCACGGTGGGCACCCGTGAAGAAAACAACAGATTTATAGAGGCATTGCAGGCCATCCTATCATAGTAAGGAGCGTGGTCCCCATTATAGGAAACATCAAGGGTGGTTTACGGCACAGACCATAACGTGTGGCGCCGTACTGCCCTTTTTTTGCGCCGGTTTTTTGAGCGGAGATGGGTCTCGGCTGATGAAGCAACGACATTCAAACGAAGGGAAAAGAAAGGGAGAAGGAATTTGGAAGTCAAGGTATTCGACAACGATGTGGAAAAGGCATTGAAGATTCTCAAGAACAAGCTCTCCAAGAGCGGCCTGTTCAAGGAACTGAAGTTGCGCCGGGCCTATGAGAAACCCTCCGTGAAGAAGAAGAGAAAGGCCATTGAGGCGCGCCGGCGGCTGGCCAAGGTCCAGCGCCGCCGGGTCAATTAGAAAAACGTCACGGATCGGGAAGCTGCCGGATCGCAGGGTTGGACCACGCATAAGGGGCGCTCCCCATGCCTGTGGCCAACGGGCAGCGGCGTTCGGGGAGTAGGGAAAGAGGGGATGCCGCGGTGATGGTCTTCCCCGGCGTGGAGGTGTGTCACATGGACGAAAAGCAGTATGTCGTGGATGCGCTGTCCATCGATGAATCCTGGCGTATCTTCCGGATCATGGCCGAATTTGTCGAGGCCATCGAAACCCTCTCCCAGGTGAAACATGCCGTGAGCATCTTCGGCTCGGCGAGAACGAAGCCGGACGACCCCTATTACCAGAAGGCGGAACTCCTCGCCCGGCGCCTCGTTGAAAAGGGGTTCGGCGTCATCACGGGCGGCGGACCGGGCGTCATGGCGGCGGCGAACAAGGGGGCCGCGGAGGCGGGCGGGCAGTCGGTGGGAATGAACATCCGTCTGCCGTTTGAACAGAAGCCAAACCCCTACGCCAACATCAGCATTGACTACAAATATTTCTTCATCCGGAAGGTGATGTTCGTCAAGTATGCCGTGGCCTATGTGATCCTGCCCGGCGGCTTCGGGACGATGGACGAGCTCTTCGAGGCGCTGACCCTGATCCAGACAAAACGGATCAAGTGCTTCCCCGTCATCCTGATGGGCAGCGAATACTGGAAGGGGCTTTTCGACTGGCTCCGGAAAACGATGCTCCGCGACAACAAGATCTCTATCGAGGATCTTGATCTCTTACAGATCATTGACGATCCCGACGAGGCCGTGAAGCACATCCAGAAGTACGTCATCGTCTAAATAGGGACAGCGCCCTATTATTTTCCTGGAAAATAATAGGGCGCTGTCCCTATTTATCGGAATTTCAACATGGCTCTTCACGACGACGATACCGGGCGGGGCGCAACGCTTGCGGCGGTCCTTGCCGAGCTGAAGCGGGGGAAGGCCGTTCCCTGCTATCTCCTCTATGGGGATGAGGAGTTCCGCCTCCGGGACGCCGCCTTGAAGATCACGAACTCCCTGATTCCCGATGCCCGGGACCGTGAACTGAACCTCTTCGTGACGGACGGCGAACACGAGGATGTCGGCGCCCTCTGCGAATCCCTCATTACGCCGCCCCTTCTTCCCGGACGCAAGGTGCTGGTTGTCCGGGAGACCCGTCTTTTCCAGTCGAAAAACATCCTCGCGTCCCTCATCGCGAAAATCCGGGAGCGGCTCGAACCGGATCCCGACCGGGCGGCAGCGAATTTCATGCAATTCCTGGCGCTGACGGAACTGCAACTCGACGACCTCCGGGAGGGCGGCTGGCGGAAAATCGATGACGACTTCTGGCAGAAAATCGTTCCCGATGAAGGCGGCGAGGGCAGGGAGACCTGGCTTCCCAGGGCCGTGGATCTCTGCGTGAGCCGCGGTCTTGTGCCGGTCAAGGAAAAGGTGGATGAGACCGAACGCCTGGAGCGGGTCCTGGCCGGGGGGATGCCCGAAGGGAATCACCTCATCCTGATGGCCGAGAAGGTGGACCGGCGGAAAAGTCTCTTCAAGGCGGTTTCGGCCGTGGGGCGCATCCTGACCTTCGCAAAGATCAAGGGCGAGGCAAGGCAGCAGCAGGCCGTGATGGAGATGGCCGCCGGACTCCTAGGGGAGCGGGGGAAGCGACTCTCCTCCGGCGCCTGGGCCGCCCTGGGACAGAAGACCGGCTTCAGTCTCCGGGAGTCCCTGGGTGCGGTCGAAAAACTGATAACCTATTCAGCGGAGAAGGCGGTCATCGAGGCGGCGGATGTGGAGGCCGTCATCGGCCGGACGAAAGAGGATACCGTTTTCGATCTGACGGGGGCACTGACCGGACGCAACCTGGCGGCCGCTCTCAGATCCCTGCGCGAGCTTCTCGACCAGGGGGATCCACCCCTGAAGATATTCTCGATGATCACCCGGGAGATTCGTTTCCTCCTCCAGGCGAAACTCCTGCTCGCCTCGGGGCGGATGAAGGCCTTCAGCGCGACCATGGACTACGGCCGTTTTCAAAAGTCGGTCTATCCCTCCCTCAAGCAGGGGGCCGGCGAACGGGAAGAGCAGGTTGACCTCGTCTCGCAGCACCCGTTCGTCGTCTATCAGGCCTTGAAGAACGCGAGCCGGTTCACCCGCTCCGAGCTGGCCGGTTATCTGGAGATGCTGGTCCGGATCGATCTTGCGCTCAAGTCCACGGGACAGGAGCCCCGCCTCCTGCTGGAGCGCTTCCTGCTCGCCGTCTGCAAAGTGAATGTCAGAGCTTCCTGATGCGGGCCAAGGCGGCCCGTTGCTGTTTGGAGAGCCGCCGGGAGGGGCCTTTTCTTTTCATGCCGGGCCGGTCGTCATCCTCGTCCGTGTCATCCTTGCCGTTGGACTCCGCAGGGAGCGATCCGGCGGCAACCTGTTCGAGTCGTTCATCAAACGCGGGGGAGGCGATGGCGGTCTTCCCGCGGCGGACGGCGAACGTGGCGATCTCACGGTCGGAGGTGACGACCAGGATCTCCTCATCACCCTTCGCAAGCAGCCGCTTGATCACCTCGTCGGCCTTCTCACCCAGCCGGGAATAGATGATCTCCACCCCCAAGGCGCGGTCCCGTTCCTCGAGCGGCGAGCCCCCTACCCAGCCGTCGAAGACGACGGTGATCCGGTGGCCCCGAAGTTTCCGGTAGCCGGCAAGGCTGCGGATGAGGGCGTTTCTTCCCTCTTCCAGGCTTTTCCTCTCGGATTGCCGGAAGGTGTCGGACTGCCGGATCAGGTTGTAGCCGTCCACGATGATGTGCATGGAACCCCGTTTTGCGGTTGTTGAATAACCATCCTGCCCGATGCAGGGAGTAAGACCTGAATTTCTTCGGGTCCATTCCCCGATGCTTTCCTCGCTCACTGGATTCCCGCCAGCGCGGGGATGACGACTTTTTTACGAGGCCGTCAAGTATTGTCATTGAGGGGCGAATGTGCTATAAACCCTCCGGCCGAACTCTTTTTCGGCAGCACTATACCAGACCGGGTTTCAATTTAACAACCAAAAGGGAAAAACAGGGTTGACGTTCTCTGCTTAAACGGTTTGAGTGCGAATGGAGGGAAAAGAAGATGGATTTTGAATTCACCGAGGAACAGAAGATGTTGAAGGATATGGCCTACCGGTTTGCGAAGGCCAATTTCACCCCCGTGTCGCAGGAGTGCGACGAGCAGGAGAGGTACACGCCGGAGATCCGGAAGAAGGCGGCGGAAAACGGCCTCGTCGGGGCCTGGGTCCCGGAGGAGTACGGCGGCGCCGGAGCGGGCTCCCTGGGGAACGCCATCATCAGCGAGGAGCTCTCCCGGGTGGACATGGGGATCGGCCTCAATATCACGGCGGCGGCGTTCGGCTGTGAAGCGATCCTCCAGTACGGCTCCGAGGAGCAGAAGAAGAGCTGGCTCCCACCCGTCTGCGCCGGGGAACAGGTCAGCGCGGGGGCGTTTACGGAACCCAACGCCGGGACCGACGTGGCCGGCTACAAGACCCGGGCCGTCAAGGACGGGGACGACTACGTGATCAACGGCAGCAAGATGTTCATCACCAACGGCAGCGTTTGTGATTTCATGGTGACCCAGTGCATCACGAACCCCGAGGAGAAGAAGCACAACAGCTTCAGCCTGATCATCGTGCCTTCGGATGCGAAGGGGGTCACCCGGAACAAGATCCACGGGAAGTTAGGTATCCGCGCGAGCGACACGGCGGAGATCGCCCTTGAGGACGTCCGGGTGCCTCAGGCGAATCTCGTCGGAAAGGAGGGCCACGGTTTCCGCGAGCTGATGCACTTCTTCGATACGACCCGCGTGATGGTCGCCGGTCAGGCCCTCGGCCTCTCCGAGGCCTGTCTGGAGACGAGCGTCAAGTACGTCAAGGAGCGGACTGCCTTTGGGCAGCCGCTCGGCGCCTACCAGCTTACCCAGATGAAGCTCACCGAGATGGCGATCCGGATCGAGGCGCTCCGGGGCCTCGTCTATAAGGCGGCCTGGCTGATCGATGAGGGGCGTCCCGATTATACGCTGGCGGCGATGGCGAAGTTCTTCGGCGGCCAGACCGCCGTCTTCTGCGCCAACTACGCCGTCGAGCTCCATGGGGGCTACGGCTACATCGAGGAGTACCCCGTCCAGAAGTGGTACCGCGACGCCAAGATCCTCGAACTCTACGAGGGAACAAAGGAAGCGGAGATCATGACGATCGGCCGGTATCTCCAGACGCGGTAAAAGCCGGAAATCAAGAAAAAGGAGGCCGTTTATGAAGACACGAATCACCGAGCTGTTCGGCATCGAACATCCCATCATCCTCTCCGGCATGAGCTGGATCAGCGTTCCCAAGATGGTGGCGGCCGTCTCCAACGCGGGCGGCCTCGGCATCCTGGCGACGGGGCCGCTCGACGCGGACCGGACGCGGCAGGCGATCCGAGAGATTCGGCGCCTGACCCAAAAGCCCTTCGGGGCCAATGCCTCCCTGCTGTTTCCGGGGGCCGCCGAGAATGCGAAGGTTCTTCTGGAGGAGAAGGTGCCGGTGATCAACTTCGCGCTCGGCAAGGGGGACTGGATCGTGAAGGCGGCCCACGAATACGGGGGGAAGGTGATCGCCACCGTGGTCAACGCCCGCCATGCGAAACGCGCACAGGATTACGGCGCCGACGGGGTGATCGCGACCGGGCACGAGGCGGCCGCCCATGGGGAGGCGGTGACCTCCTTTGTCCTCATCCCCAGTCTGGTCGATGTGCTGGAGATCCCGGTGATCGCCGCCGGCGGAGTCGCCGACGGGAGGGGGTTGGCGGCGGCCCTGGCCCTCGGCGCGGAAGGTGTGGCGATGGGAACCCGTTTCATGACGACGAAGGAGAGCCCCCTCCACGCCCATTTCAAGAAACTTTCCATCGAAAAAGGGGTGACGGACACCCTCTACTCCACCCGCTTTGACGGGCTCGGCTGCCGCGTGATGAAGACGGACGCGGCAGAGCGGGCCATCCGGCGTGGGCTGGATCTCCCGGCGGCCTTCTTCAACGCACGGGAGATCACTGCGCAACTGCATATACCCTTCCTGAAGCTCTTCATCGGCGTCCTCGCCTCCGGCTGGAAGAACGCCCGCCAGTTGGCCTACCTGGCGAACGGCTTCAAGGCGATCCGTGTCGCCACCGAGGAGGGCGACATCGAGCGGGGCGTCCTCCCCGTGGGACAGGCGACCGGTCTCATCCACGACGAGCCCACGGTGGCCGAGGTCGTCGCGCGCATCGTCGCCGAGGCGGAACAGGTCAAGGATCGGCTCGCCGGTCAGCTCGCATAAAAAGGGGGGACAGCTCCCGATCTCGGGTCCCCCGAAAGCCCCGAAAAGAAAAGGGCGGGGACAATCACCCCGCCCCTTGTTGTTCTACCACCCCTTTGTCCACATCTCGTCGTCTTCGTAATCTTTATGGGCGATACAGAAAACAAAACCATAAAGCAATTTATTCCGTGGGTGGATGTCATTGCGGAAACTTTTGGAAGTAATTGCGAGGTCGTGCTGCATGACCTTCGCAATCTCGACAGAGCGGTCGTCAAGATAGCGAATGGCCACATCACTGGTCGCCAGGTTGGCGCGCCGATAACGGATATGGGGCTGCGCCTATTTGAAGAAGACAAAAAAAACAAAAAAGGCACGGCTGTGATCGGCTACCGGACAAAAACGAAAGAAGGGCGTGAATTAAAGTCAACCACCATCTTTATCAGAGATATAAAGGGTAATGCGGTGGGTTGTTTGTGCATAAACATCGATTTGACGCCTTATCTCGCCACAAGAAATCTTATCGATCAGATATGCCAACCCAGCAGCCCTGACAATGCCGAAGCGGAAAACGGATCTCCGGAAGAATTTGTATCAGACGTGGACTCTTTAATGGGGCAGCTCATTGAAAAGGCGATGAACCATGCCAATAAACCGGTCATTTTGATGTCAAAGGAAGACAAATTGCAAATGATGCGGGATCTCAAGAAAAGCGGTTTTTTCCTGATCAAGGGTTCCGTCAAGAGGTTATCTGGAGAATGGGGAGTTTCCTTGCCGACGATTTATAAATATCTGGAAGAGATTTAGAGGAGGAATCAGCTAAAGATGAAGGCGGGCAGACAATGAAACGAGAAATTGTGAAGAGTAAAGAAATGCCGGCTGCGATAGGTCCTTACTCGCAGGCCGTAAAAGTTGGGGAGCTTGTGTTTACCTCCGGCCAGATTCCCTTAAATCCAAAGACCGGCGAACTCGTCCATGGAGGAATTGAGGAACAGATCCGCCAGGCCATCGGAAATCTCAAGGTTGTTCTTGAGGCAGCGGGGGCGAGTCTGGAAACGACGGTGAAGACCACTCTTTTTATCGTGCAGATGGAGGATTTTCCTAAGATAAACAAAGTATACGCCGAACTCTTCCATGATGCCAATCCTGCCCGGTCCTGCGTGGCTGTATCGGCCCTGCCGAAGGGAGCCCAGGTGGAAGTAGAGGCGATTGCTATGCGCTGCTCGACAAGAAAGCAGTCGGCAGCGTAAAGTTTTCTGACGTCATGATGAGGATTAAAGCGAGGTCGATTCATTTCATACGACAATTGAAAACGTTTTTTATGTAGGGAAATCAATGATGAAAGAAGCATCCTTCCTCAAGGCCATCCTGATGCAAGAGCTTATCCCGGCAACCGGATGTACCGAAGTGGGTGCGGTGGCCCTTGCCGCTAGATGGGCTGTCCGCGCACTGGATGTCCAGATGGATGGCGTCGAATCGATCGAGATTGAAGTGGATAACAACACGTACAAAAACGCCATAGGCGTGGGAATTCCCGGAACCGGTGAAACGGGTTTGGGGGTTGCTGCGGCCATGGGTGCACTCGCCTCAACGGGAGACCTTTACGGGCTGCAGATTCTGGAAAATCCCGGCCCGATGACTGTGGAAAAGGCGCGGAGACTTCTCGTCGAAAACCGGGTTCGGATTGTGAGGGCGCCGGAGGCCAAGGGCATTCTGATCCGAGCCAGGGCCCGGAGCGGAAACGAAGAAGCCTCAGCCGTGATTCAAGGCAGTCATGACCATCTTGTAGGCGTCCAAAAGAATGGAAAACCCTACCCCGGGGCGCCCATTTCGGACAAAGATCCCTGGAAGCTTTTGGAAGATATAAAAAGCCTGCGCTATGGAGATCTGGTGGAATATGCCAGCACAGTTGATCTTGAGGAGCTTCCCATTATCCACCAAGCTCTCCGGATGAACGTCCATTTTTGCGAAGAGGCTAAAAAAGGGGCCTCTTCGCAGAAGATCGGGCAAGTGGTTGAAAAGTGTGCAAGTCAGGAAGCGTTCCAGGAGAATTTATCCGTAAAGGCCCAGTTTGTAACGGCGCTTGCTGTGGAAGCGAGGATGAAGGGGCTTGACCTTCCGGTGATGACCTGTGCGGGGTCCGGCAATCAGGGGCTGGTAGCCACCATCCCCGTGGCGGAGATTGCGAAGAATATCAAAGCCTCCGAGGAACGCCTCCTGAGGGCCCTCGCCTTGTCCTATCTGACCACGATCTACATCAAGACATTCACCGGCATCCTCTCTCCGATTTGCGGATGCGGAGTCGCCGCCGCGGTCGGGGCGGGTTGCGGCATCGTCTTTCTTCATGGCGGAGGGGTCTCTCAGATCGAGGCGCAGATCAACAACATGGTCGGTGCCATGGCAGGAATTATCTGTGACGGGGCGAAATCGGGCTGTGCGTTTAAGGCCCTGATGGCGGTCGGGCTGGCCTTGGATAGCTCCTATCTGAGTATGGAGAATGTCCGTATCCCTTCCGGCGATGGGATTATGGGCAACGAAGTGCTGGATACGCTCAAAAATCTCCAAAAGATCATTCAAGACGGAATGTCTTCTATGGATACGGCCATCATCGAGATCATGGATCGCAATGTGTAACCAAAAGAATTGGCCTATGAATATTTTACACGAAAAGCATGAATGCAAAACCAGATGACAAATGTAGGATATGATCGTTAGAATAGGATGGTGCAAGAGGTCGAGAAAGTGTTAAAGCAAGAAACCTTTTTGGGTTGATCGATGACTGAACGCTACCCAAGAAAACGATCTGACTATAGGGCAAACAGACTCTTAAACTGGTTCATTATTTAAGGAGGCGGCTATGAAACTCAAAATGCGTTGCGTTATCGGACTGGCGGTAATCATGACCCTGTGCTTTCTCGGGACGGGCCTTGCCGCGGACAAAACCCTGACCATCTCCTCCGGTCCCATGGGCGGTGACTGGTACTCCCTGGGCGGAGCCTTGGGCGTAATGGCCAAGGAGGTCCTGCCGGGCACGGTGGTGACCGTCACTACCGGTGGCGCGGTGGAGAACCTACCCAAGATCAATGCCGGCCAGGCCGACTTGGGCCTGACCATGGCCAAGCTCTACCACGAGGCATTGACCGGCACGGAGTCCTTTGCCAATCGGGGCAAGCAGGAGAACGTGCGGGCCCTGGCCTTCCTGGCCAACATCCCCATGAGCTTCTTCCTGGTCAAGGAGGGCAACCCGCTGGCGTCCATCGAGGAGCTTAAGGCCCAGAAGAAAAAGGTGCGCATCCTGACCTCCAAGAAGGGCTCGTCCCCGGCCTTGGCCGCGCAACTGATGCTCGGCAAGTACGGGATCACTTTCGAGGACATCAAGAACTGGGGAGGCTCGGTGAGCTACGTGTCTTACGCCGAGGCGGCCAACCTCATCAAAGATGGCCACGCCGACGCCTGGATCGGGCCCATGGTTTCGGGCATCGTTGAGTTGACCACCACGGTGAAGATGAAGATGCTGCCAATCGCCCCTGCGGCCTTGGACAGACTGCGGGACGAGGACCACTACGTTAGGATGACCCTCACGAAGAACAAGTACTACTTTGTCAAGACCAACACCCCGCACATGGCCGAAGCCGTTATCCTCATCGTCCGCAAGGACCTTCCTGAGAACACGGTTTACGCCATGACCAAGGCTGTGCTGGCGAAACCGGACCGGCTGCGCGCCATCCACCAAACCTATGCCGGGTTCGACCCGGCCACTGCATGGCAAGAAGTGGGCGGCCCGCTCCATCCCGGCGCTCAGAAGTGCTACAAGGAAATGGGCTTTCTGAAATGAGCGCCCAGCCCGACACACAGAAGCGGTCCTTCTCGGACCAGCTCATGACATGGGGATTCATCCTCTTCGCCGGATACCACGTGTGGACCACCATATTCGGCATGCCGGCGGCCTACCTGCACCGGCCGGTCCATTTGGTGTTTGCAGTGACGTTGGGCTTTCTGATGTACTCGTTCAAGGGCCAGAAGCGCACCGGGGGGCCGCCCTTGGTGGACGTCCTGCTCAGCCTTCTGGCCCTGGCCAGTTTCGGGACCGTGGCGCTCATCGCCGACAAGGTCGCCGAGCGCCTGCCCATGGTTGACCCGCTCACGGCCTGGGAGCTCTTCGTGGGCGCGGCCGGCATCCTCTTGTTGCTGGAACTCGTCCGGCGCGTGGTGGGTTGGGTACTGGCCGTAGTGGTCATCGCGTTCCTGGCCTACGCATTCCTCGGACCGTACATGCCCCACATCCTGGCCCACAAAGGCTTTACCTGGAAGCAAATCGTGGATTACCAGGCCTTCGGCCTGGAGGGCATCTACTCCGTGGCCATCGGGGTCTCCTCCACCTACATCGTGGTGTTCATCGTCTTCGGCACCTTCCTGGAGATGTGCGGGGCGGGCGGGGTGATGATGGACCTGGGCCGAGCCCTGACCGGCCGGTTCCGTGGCGGACCTGCCAAGATCGCCGTGATCACCAGCGCCTTCTTCGGGACCATCTCCGGATCGGCCGCGGCCAACGTCTACGCCACCGGAACCTTCACCATTCCGCTCATGAAACGAACCGGTTACTCCCCGGCTTTTGCCGGCGCGGTGGAGGCCGCGGCCTCCACCGGCGGCCAGATCATGCCCCCTGTCATGGGCGCGGCCGCGTTTCTGATGGCCGACATCCTCGGCCTCCCCTATCTCAAGGTGTGCGCCGCCGCGCTTATTCCCTCGATACTCTATTTTTTCTCCATCCTGATGATGGTTGATTTCGAGGCCGCCAAACTGGGGATCAAGGGGCTGCCGCGCGTGGATCTACCCGACGTCCGCAAGACCCTGCGACGCTCCTTCCTGCTGCTGCCGATCCCGGTGCTCGTTGTGACCATGCTTCTGGACTACACCCCGTTCATGGCCGCGTTCATTGCCACGCTATCCGCGCTGGCGGTCTCCTGGTTCTCGCCTGAACACCGCATGGGGCCGCGGCGCATCCTCAATGCCCTGGAGGTCAGCGGCAGGCGCACCGTGCTCATTGCCACGGCATGTGCCGGCGCGGGGCTGATCGTCGGCGTGGTCACACTGACCGGCATCGGGTTGAACGTCTCCTCGCTGGTCATCTCCGCCTCGGGCGGCAGCACGATCGTAGCCCTGCTGCTGATCATGGTGGCCTCCATCATCATGGGCATGGGTACTCCGACCACGGTTGCCTACATCATCGTCGCCACCTTGGGCGTACCGGCCCTGGAAAACCTGGGCTTCGCGGCCCTGCCCTCGCACTTCTTCGTCTTCTACTTCGGGGTTCTCTCGATGGTCACCCCGCCGGTGGCCGTGGCCGCCTATGCCGGGGCAGAGATCGCCGGTGCGGACATGATGCGCGTCGGGTTCATCGCCACCCGCCTGTGTTTGGTGGCCTTCATCGTCCCTTTCATCTTCATCTACGAGCCGGCGCTGCTCATGGTCGGCAGCGCGCCCAATATCCTGGTGGCTTTCGTCACCGCCATGATCGGCATCGTGGCCTTGGCCGGAGCCCTGGAGGGCTGGTACTTCCGGGCCATCGGCTGGACCTTCCGGCTGTCGCTCTTTGCCTCTGCCATCCTCCTGATCACCCCCGGCCTCCTCACCGACCTCGTCGGCTTGGCGTTTTTTCTGGCAATCACCGCCTGGTGCCGGTTCAAGAAAAGTCCCGGAATTTAGTACCACATCATAAACAAGGAGAAGAATTATGAAAAAGCTCATTTATCCCCAAGGCTCATGGGTGGCCATTGTCACCCCGTTCGACACAAACCTGGAAATGGACCTGGGCGTCATGCGCGACCTGGTGGATTTCCATGCCGCCAACAACACCAGCACCTTGCTAATCATGGGCTCCACGGGGGAACCTACCACGCTGACCATTGAGGAGCGCAAGCGGATCATCAAGGAGATGACCGCCTACTGCAAAGGCAAGATTCACGCCTTTTTCGGGGTGACCCTGGGCTCCACAGCCATGACCATCGATCTGGCCCGCTACGCCCAGGAACAGGACGCCGACGGCATCGTGATCGTCGTCCCGCCTTACCTCGCCCCGCCTCAGGATGCGGTGTTCACCTACCTCAAGGATGTTTGTTTGGCTGTGGACATCTCCGTGGGCCTGTACAACAACCCGGCCCGGGTCATCGCCAACGTGGATCCGGCGACGATCGTCCGCCTGTTTCAAGAGGTGCCCAACTTGGTGGCCGACAAGGAGGCGATGCCCAGCGTGGGCCAACTGGCTGCGGTCTACGACGGAACCGAAGGCCGGCTTCCCCTCCTCTGCTGCGATTCCCCGGCCTACGGCCTGGTCATTCCAACGCTGGGCCTGGGAGGCCGGGGAACGGCCAACGTCACCGGCAATGTTCATCCCCGCGCCGTGGCCTCCATGTCCACCCCGTGGAGTTGCTGGGAGGACGTGGAGAACTGCCGCCGCCAGTACTACGGGCTGCTGCCGCTCATGGAGGCCGCATACGCGGCCACCAACCCGGTGGCCATCAAGGCCATGATCCGCTTGCTGGGCTTCCCGGTGGGCCACTGCCGTCCACCGCTGCCCGATCCTCAGCCCAAGGTGTTTGAGGCCATGAAGCAGGTCATCGAACGCTTCGAACTCAAGAAGCTCTACGAACTCGGGTAGGGGGCGATTCATGGTCACCACAACATTAGACAACTTGCAGTACTTCCACCTCCGGCTCGGGCCGGGCGAAGACCTGTTCCAGAGCCTGCGCGTCTTCCTCGACGAACAGGGGCTCGCGCGGGCCTTCCTTCTCTCCACGATCGGCTCTCTGCGCCGGGTGGTGGTCAATTTTCCCAAGGCCCTGGTTGACAACCCCGAGGTCGGCAACATCGTCCTTGATGGCCCCTTCGAGATCAACGGCATCTCCGGTGAGGTCTGGCGCGAGGACAAGGGAATCCGTGTGCACCTGCACGGGACCGTGACCCGGGAGGGCAGCGGGCTTTATGGCGGTGGATTGGGCGACGGTGCGGTGGTGCTCAAGCTGGCGGAGATGGTGATCGCCGGGGTGAAACAAGATGAGGTAAGGTAAGGTAAGGAGGAAAGCCATGCCCATGTATGCATTCCACTGCCCCACGTGCGGCAACGAATTCGAACTGTTCCTGCGGCCCAGCGAGGCCTTCAGGGGTGCCCAATGCCCGGCCTGCGGGGAGCATACCCTGGAGCAGACCGCCGATGGCCCGGCGGCATCGCCGGGTCCGGCCTGCGACTTGTCCAAGAAAACCTGACTCAAGACTTAAGCCGCCTGGACGGCGGACGAGCAAGAAGAAGGAGAAATACCGATAGATCTTTCTTCAGCGTCAAGGATTTGATGCGCGTGGAGGTGAAGCGGGACATAATCCCGTTGATATTAAAGAATGCTTCCCTCTAAACTTCGCAAGGCCAAGCGGTAAATGGAGAAAACAAACATCACTTCCTGCTTCGGGACTCTATAACGCGCTTCTTTTTGCGGCGGCCTTCTTCAATTCCCGAGAGATTACCGCCCATCTGGTCTGATAGTGAAACGGCATTTGCCGAAACAGTTTCGGCAAATGCCGTCAGCCAAAAAACGCACAAGCCGCGCGAAAATTAAATAGGCTTATCTCATTGATATTGGAAGATAATCCATGTTTTCCGAAACTGTTTCGGCAAACGTATAGGAGTGTAGCCGAATTGTTCAAATCCGATTCCTAATCTCACCACCCCTTTGTCCACATCTCGTCGTCTTCGTACACCTTTTCGTCGTTCTGGGCGGCCTCTTCGGCGTCCGCCTCGACCATCCGGCCGGGATTCGGGTCCTTGAGGAGCTCGCGGTAGTACTCGTGCTGGATCAGGAGGTTCATGATGTCGTTCGTGCCGGTCCAGATCTGGATGAGACGGGTGTCGCGGATCATCTTCTCGATCGGGAAGACATTCGTGTAGCCGATGCCGCCGACCATCTGCATGGCGAGGTTGCAGACGTTCCAGGCCGTGTCCGTCGCGAACTTTTTGGCCTCGCTGACGATCCGCCGCGCGGTCGGGAGCCCCGCATCGACGCTCTTCCCCGCGGCCTGCGTCAGCGCCCGGGCGGCGTCTAACTGGGTGATCGCGTCGGCCACCTTGAAGCTGACCCCCTCGAAGTTCCGGATCTTCTGGCCGAAGGCCTTCCGCCGGTCGGAGTAACGGGTGGCCACCTCCAGCGCGGCGCGCGCCATCCCGAGCGAACCGCCGGCCGAGGTGAGGCGCTCCGGAACCATCATCGTGTCGAAGATCGTCGCCCCCTCGTTGAGGCCGCCGATCAGGTTCTCCGCCGGAACCTTCACGTCCTTGAAGATCAGCCGTCCGGTCCCGCCGCCGCGCGTCCCCAGCAGCTTGTAGAGGTACTTCACCTCGACGCCGGGCCGCTCCTTCTCGATCAGGATCAGGCTGATCCGCTCGCGGGGCTTGCCTGCCGGGTCGGTGTTGCAGTAAACGATAAAGAAATCCGCCCCGTCGGCGGCGACGACGAACCGCTTCTGCCCCTTCACCGTGAACCAGCCGTCCTTCAGCTCGGCGCGGGTGGTGGCGCCGAAGAAATCCGACCCACCGCGCGGCTCGGTCAGCGCCTCGGCGGAGATCAGATCGCCCCGGAGCAGGGGTTTGAGGAACTTCTCCTTCTGCTCCTCCGTCCCGAAAGAGTGGAGGGCCTGGCCGACAATCGAGGGCATCGAGAAGGCGCAGCCGAGCGCGGTCCCGAGGACGCCAACCTCCTCCAGCGCGGCGATCTCCGCGCTCCAGCGGAGGCCGCGGCCGCCGTACTTTTTGTCGAAGCGCAGGCCGAGGAGGTTATGCTCCCCCAAGGCCTTGACGAATTCGCGCGGATAGGTGATCTCGTCCCGGTCCATCTTCCGGATCAGGTCCGATGAAACCTCGTTCTTGACGAACGCACGGACCTCCGCCTTCAGCGCGAGTTCCTCCAGGGTCAGTAAAATATCCTGCAGCATATCCATTTCCTCCTTTCGATAGGTGGATGTTCCCATTCATGCCCATTCGCCATCAAGACGGCATGAATGGGGACAGATTTGAAATCTGTCCCCATTCGTGTAGGCGGGTTTTTGCCGTAACCCACCCCTGTTCGGTGCGTTACGCTTCGCTAATGCACCCTACATGCTACATGCTACATGCACCCACAATGAACGGTCATGAGAATGATGGAATCAGACGGCAACTGAGGGCGTCGCGAGGAGGGCCTTCATCGCCCCGATCGTTGCCGGATAGTCGCCGCTGCCGAAGATGGCGGAGCCCGCGACAAAGATGTCCGCGCCGGCATCGCTGACGGAACGGATGTTGTTCAGCGTCACGCCGCCGTCCACCTCCAAGAGAACGTTCGGGGCGATTTCACGGATCATCCGCCGCGCCGCTGCGATTTTCGGGAGCGACCCCTCGATGAACTTCTGACCCCCGAACCCCGGATTGACCGTCATGACGAGCAAAAGATCGATGTCGGGGAGGATCGGTTCGATCTGGCAAAGCGGCGTTGCCGGGTTCACGGAGACCCCTGCCTTGAGGCCCTTTTCGCGGATCAGGGCAACCGCCCGGTGAAGATGAACCGTCGCCTCCACATGGACGGTGATCCCGTCGGCCCCCGCCTTTGCGAAGTCGTCGATATACCGTTCGGGGTTTTCGATCATCAGGTGGACGTCGAAGGGGAGGCGGGTCGCTTTCCGGAGCGAGGCGACGAGGCCCGGGCCGATCGTAAGGTTGGGGACGAAGTGGCCGTCCATGACGTCGATATGGATCCAGTCCGCCCCCGCCGCCTCGACGGCCGCGATCTCGTCTCCGAGGCGGCTGCCGTCCGCCGACAGGATGGATGGCGCTATCATTTTCATGACCGAACCCTTAATGGGGACGCGCCGATGTTCCGGTTATCTCCCCCGGGATTGCGCCGGGGGAGATAACCGCAATTACGCTTTCCCGGGTTATTTCTCCAAGGCCTTAATGGCCTTCAACTCATCTGCCGAAATGTCTTTTTTACGTTTCAGGGTCCAGCCGCCGACCCAATCCTTGATGACGGTCAGATTCGCCGACCTTTCCTGTTCCGTTCCGCCCAGATTATTGTACATGTTGCCCGGCTTGCCGTTCGAGGTATATAATGGGCGGTCTTGTGAGTCAAGCCCATCTTTACCACTAAATTGCCAAGCATAGGAGGTCATTGCAAAACTCTTCCAAATTGATGCAAGTAAAAAATAACAATTTCCACAATAAATTCAATCATCATAAAATGTTGATGGTGGATTAAGGCCCGTCTTTTCTATTGCAATATTTCGCGGGTTTGCCTACAAGGGCGGAGGTTCCGCAGCCGAATCGAGCCGGATCCCGGTCCATGGGAACGGAGCTTCCATGAAACATGACGGCTTCGTAAAAAGGCCGGATGCTGCGTTCAAGCTTCATCCTTTCCCTGCTTTCGCAGGGACAGGCTTATTGCGGCGTACGCCGAAGTACGCCGCATTCCTCAGGCTTCGCACGCCTTGCCTGCGGCCTTTTTACGAAGTCGTCAAATAGGGCATGTCACATGGCGACACAAATCGCAAATAAGGTCATCCCTCATTCCCTTTCAGACAAAAGGGGTCGGAGGGGTTTTCAGGTGACAGGCCGCATCGCCGCCGGTTTGATCCTTTGCGCCTCTCTTGCGCTTTTCCCGGCGACCCCGGCGCCGGCCGCCGCGGAGGACCGGACCCTCTACGAGGGGGATTCGATCTACCACCACATCACGATCCGCCAGGAGGGCGGGGAGCGCTGCATGATCTTCGGCCGTCAGCGGGATCTCCGCCAGACCTGCATCGATCTCGCGAAACCGGACGCTTCCGTCTTTGAATACTCCTCGATGATGTTCGCCGGGTTTCTCTTCCGGCCGGACGCGAAGAAGGTCTGCCTCATCGGCCTGGGCGGGGGCTACATTCCGACGGTCTTCCGGATGCACCTCCCGCAGGTTCAACTCCGGATTGTCGAGGTGGATCCCCACGTGGAGAAACTGGCGAAACAGTACTTCCGGTTCGTTGTCCCCGCCGGCCAGACGCTTGCGATCGACGACGGCCGCCAGTTCTTGAAGAGAAGCCCGGAGCGCTACGACCAGATCTGGCTTGACGCCTTCAACTCCGACTACATCCCCGCGCACATGACGACGAAGGAGTTCCTGCAACTCGCCAAGTCGCGCCTGAACGAGGGGGGAATCGTCATCCAGAACCTCTTTGGTGGGAACAGCCTCTACGACGCCCAGATCGCTACCTTTCAGACGGTCTTCGCGAGGGTGTTTGTCTTCGAGGGGCAAAAAAGCGGGAGCTGCATCATCGTCGCCTCCGACCGGCCCGCCTGCGAACCCGCGGCGCTCCAGAAACAGGCGGAGAAGGCAGGCGGGAAGATCGGCCGGATCGACCTCATCGCCGAGGCGGGCAAATGCAGGGTTGCCCCGGTTCGGAAAAACGCCCCGATCCTGACGGACGACTTCAACCCGGCGAACCTGCTGCTGATGCAGAAAAAATAGGGGGACAGCGCCCGTGTGCGGCCAGGCAAGGTCGCGAAAATCCAGCGGGTGAGACGTCCGCCCCGGAAGGATTAGCCAGCCACCGGGTAGCGAGTCCTTGGAGGTCTGATGGCAACATCAGGCTTTAAGCGTAGGACAGCAAGCAGACAGGCCGTAATCGGAAAGGGTGAAGGAATTGAACCCCGTAATTGTCGCGAAGAGAAGGACGACACTTTAGGGACGGTGGAAGTCAACATGTGCAAGGCCGTAAATGGCAAGGCAATGCACACTTCTCCGGGGACTGAGACCATGGCATGTCTGACATAAGGATTGCACGGCAACCTGGGAGACCCTGTGTTTCTCTCGGAGTAAAGAGAGTATGCCGGACAACTGAAGAGGGAGAAAGGCAAATGAGGCACAGGGAGTCGGATAGCCTCGCAGTACCGGTGAAGGCGGGTAATGCTGCTGGAGGAAAGGAGGCTACACATGGTAGCGCGGTGTGAGGAAACATCGGCCGTTCACGGAAGCGGGGAGCCGGTGGAAACGAAACTGCACCGCATAGCAGAAAAGGCCCGTAAAGAGCCGGACTTCAAGTTCACCAGTCTATACCAAAGCCTGGCAGTGCCAAACAACGTCCTCTTGGGATACCGAGCTTTGAAGACAAACTTGTTCAGTCGGGACTTGTGCGGATACTGGAATCAGTGTACGAGCAGGATTTTATAAATGATTCGTATGGGTTCCGTCCGAAGCGAAGCTGTCATGATGCGCTCAAAGCCTTGAGCGAGACGGTGGAGAACAAGCCGCTCAACCACATCGTGGAGGCCGATATCAAAGGCTTTTTCGATAATGTGAATCAGGAATGGCTGATGAAATTTCTGGCGCACCGGGTTGAGGACAAGCGTATTCAACGCATGGTAAAGCGATTCCTCAAGGCAGGGGTGACGGAAGATGGAAGCGTAACGGTCAGCGACGAAGGAACACCCCAAGGTGGGGTTATTTCGCCGCTGCTGGCAAATATCTATCTGCATTATGCCCTTGATCTCTGGTTCGAGAAGGTTTACCGCAAGAGCTGCACAGGCGTGGCCCGGCTCATTCGTTATGCCGATGATTGTGTGCCACGAACGCACCGAGGGGTGGTATTCCTGAAAGTGCGGTGCTGCACAAAAGATGAGGGGAGGCCCCTCGGAGCCGGCTTACAGGCGCAGGCTTCAAATCACCTCAAGCTGCAAGGGTAAAGAGCCCTTGTAGTGAGCGTTGAGGAAAAGGCAAGATCAAACTTGTCAGATAGGGATCAAGGAGACGAACGAAAGTGAACCGTTCGATGACGTGTCGAAAGCGTAGGAATGACGTCAAAACCAGGGAGAGTCGTTGACCTGGGATAAGTCTGGGGGGAACCTGTTTACTGCCCAGACGACGTCCGGCATTAAGGCGGCGTGAACTTGATTCAGGCTTTTGTGTGGAACGTGGGAACCTGTCGCCCCGATGCTAAGGGAGAAATGCAAGTGGGAAGTCCCCATGAGCGTGAGAGTACCGATGCGGGGCACAGGGGCGGAGCAGCCCGTAGTAGTGATGAAGGTTCCGAAAGGGGCTGGAGCAAAGGGGCTGCATTGTCCAGCTTTATAGAAAGAACAACCAACAATGGGAGGATTCTTTTGAGTGAAGCAAAGCCGTTCATTATTTCCAAGCGCCTTGTTTGGGAGGCGTACAAGCGGGTAAAGGCAAATGGAGGAGCTGCCGGGGTTGACGGGGAGACGATTGCGGAATTTGGAAAAGATTTAGTAAACAATCTCTACAAACTCTGGAATCGGATGTCGTCGGGCAGCTACTTTCCGGAGCCGGTGCGCCGTGTCGAAATACCGAAGGGGGATGGTGGTGTGCGACCGTTGGGAATTCCCACGGTTACAGATCGGATTGCTCAGGCGGTAGTCAAGCAAATACTGGAACCGGAACTGGAGCAACGCTTTCATCCGGATTCCTATGGTTACAGGCCGGATAAGTCAGCGCAAGAGGCTGTTGGAGTTGCAAGGCAGCGATGCTGGCGAAACGACTGGGTGCTTGACCTCGATATTAAGGGGTTCTTCGATAATATCGACCATGAACTCCTGATGCGAGCGGTACGGAAACATACCGAAAGCAAATGGGTGGCGCTGTACATTGAGCGGTGGCTGCAAGCGCCGGTTCAGATGGCCGACGGCGCCCGTTGCAAGCGGGAGAAAGGGACGCCACAGGGAGGAGTTATCAGCCCCTTGCTGGCGAATCTCTTTCTGCACTATGCGTTCGATATGTGGATGCGGAAGAACTTTCCGCATATTGCTTTCGAGCGTTTTGCGGATGATGTGGTTTGTCACTGCACCAGTGAGGCACAAGCCAAATGGGCAAGAGTAGAGATTGAGAAGCGGTTTGCCGAGTGTCGGTTGGAACTGCATCCCCAGAAGACAAAGATCGTCTATTGCAAGGATGACGACCGGCGAGGGAATTACACCCACGAGCAATTCGATTTTCTGGGGTACACATTCAGACCCCGGAGGTCCAAGAACCGGAAGGGGGAATTCTTTGTGAACTTTAGCCCGGCAGTGAGCAACGAAGCGACAAAATCAATACGCAAAACCATGCGGGAATGGCACTTACATGAACGCAGCGACAAGAGTCTGGAAGACTTGGCCGGGATGTTCAACCCAGTACTCAGGGGTTGGATAAACTATTTCAAGAGCTACTACAAATCAGCAATGTATCCGACCTTCCAACACTTCGACCGAATACTGGCGAAGTGGGCGATGAGGAAATACAAGAAACTGAGAGGCCATAAGCGAAGGGCGCAACAGTGGATAACGCGCATAGCGCGTAAACAGCCAAAGTTGTTTGCCCATTGGCAGCTTCTTCAGGGAGCGGCGGGACGATAGGAGCCGGATGAGCTGAGAGGTTCACGTCCGGTTCTGTGAGAGCGTGGGGGTGAGATTCCCCTGCGCTACTCGACTCGTTGCCTGCTTTCAGTACAAGCCGGAGGCGGAACGGTTTCGCGTGGAGCTGGTCGAACGTCTGGGAAAATTTGGTCTTGAAGTGGAACCGACGAAGACTAAAGTGATGGAGTTTGGAAGATTCGCCGTCCAAAATGCCAAGCAAAGAGGGGAAAGGCCCCAGACGTTTGATTTTCTGGGCTTTACCCACTACTGCGGGACAAAGCGGAACGGCAAAGGGTTTCGGATGAAGCGGGTGACAGCCCGGAAGAAGTTTATCGCCAAGCTGAAGGTATTCAAGGAATGGCTGATGAAGGCCAGGATATTGAAGACCAGAGAACTTTGGGAAACAGCCAAAGCCAAATTGAGAGGCCATTACAACTACTACGGCGTAACCGACAACCTGAAGGGAATTATAAGGTTCAGGGATGAAGTGAGAAAGCTGCTGTTCAAGTGGCTTAACCGCAGAGGGAAGAAGAACTGTCTCAATCTGGAAAAGTTCAAACAGATGCTCAAGCGTTTTCCTCTGCCGGAACCAAGAATCAGGGTCAGGATGTTCGGATTTTCAGTGAATTGACTATGTGAGGAGCCGTGTGCGTAAATAGCGCAAGCACGGTTCTGAGAGGGGTCAGCGACAACCGATGTATGGTTGAGATGATGTGGCACCGCCGGGAAACCAGGCGGAAACGGAGAACACAAACATCGACCTACAGCGTTGGGAGAAGCTGATCTACTCGACTTAATTCTGACGCCACCGAAAATTCCCTTTCCTCGGTCATGCCCGACCCCCAGTCTTCGTGCCCGGAGAATTGGGGACACGATCCCGAATTCCAGGGAATTCGGGTCATGTCCCCAATTCTCCCCGCGACGCGGTTCATGTCCGTGCGGTTCGGCAACGTGCTGGGCAGCCGGGGCAGCGTCCTGCCGCTGTTTCTGGAGCAGTTGAAGCACGGTGGGCCGCTCACGGTGACCGACCCGGAGATGAAGCGCTACTTCATGACGATCCCGGAGGCGGTCTCCCTCGAGACCTTTGAAAATCTAACCTTTTTGTCATTCCCGCGCAGGCGGGAATCCATGAAGCCATTGAAAGGACTGGATTCCCGCCTGCGCGGGAATGACAGATTAAGCAATATTTCGAGAAATTCAAAGCTCTCGTGCTGGATATGGGCGAGCCCGTGAAGATCGTGCACATCGCCGAGGAGCTGATCCGTCTCCACGGTCTGGAGCCCAACCGGGATATCGACATTCAGTTTACCGGCCTGCGCCCCGGTGAAAAACTGTTCGAAGAGATCCTGACGTCGGAAGAAGGCGCCGACGCCAGTTGCCACGAAAAAATCTTCATCGCCCGCAACAGCCTGAAATACACCATGCCCGAACTTACAGCCATTCTCGCGGAGTTCTCCGCAG
>Ga0210056_1001154_pt1 | contig 22868 bp, 22 predicted proteins | sample CryGeyCG2014_080_2_FD_183965 | JGI IMG/M metagenome (GOLD analysis project Ga0210056, IMG submission 183965) | Groundwater microbial communities from aquifer - Crystal Geyser CG07_land_8/20/14_0.80 (SPAdes) (version 2) | ecosystem: Environmental > Aquatic > Deep subsurface > Groundwater | place... | reverse complement strand
AAAGAAAGAGAAAAGGTAAGAAAAGAATTCAATGAGGAGGTATTTTAATGGATTTTTAACCTTTTTTCTTAAATTTAAGAGAGAAAAGGAGAATATAGAAATAAGCTTTTCTATCGGAAAAGGGGTCACCCTCTTGTTTCCAATGGAGAAAGATTTTTAAAAGCTTTGGGTTTTTTCTCGTCGATATTATATTTTTGTTTTTTAAATATTTATATTATATATTATATATTATATATTAATTATATTATAATAATAAGCATTATAACTAATCATTTAAAGACATCTCTTTTCAAATAAGATTAATTTTTAAACTCTGTTTCAATTAAAAATTAGTTCCATTGGAAATATAGGTCTGTATCATTATTTTCTGATTGAATAATCTTTATAAAAAGAGGACAACCTTTTTTAAAAAGAAGGAAAGAAAGTAAGTAAGAAAACAGGGAAAAAAGAGGAAAATGGCAATAAAACTAGATAAAATTTTTGATGCTTTCTCTAAAGGGGAAATTTTTAAGGATAAATCTAAGCTTCAGACAAACTATACTCCCGAAACAATACCTCATAGAGATGAGCAAATAAAGAAGATTGCCTCTATTCTTGCTCCTGCTTTAAAAATGGAAAGGAGTTCTAATCTTTTTGTTTATGGAAAAACTGGAACAGGAAAAACATTAAGCATTCTCTATATCAGAGATGAACTCCTCCGGAAAAGTAAAGAGTTTAAAGTTCCTCTTGCAATAGAATATCTTAATTGTAAATTAAGGAAAATCTCTGATACTGAATATAGAATTCTTGCTGAGTTAATAAGAAAATTGGGTGGAGAAGTTCCCACAACAGGACTTCCTACAAATCAAGTCTATAATCGGTTTATAGATTTGATTGAACAAAAAAAGCAATTAATTCTTTTAATTTTAGATGAAATTGATGAGGCTGTAAAGAGAATTGGAGATCAATTCTTATATAATTTAACAAGATTAAATTCTGAACTTGAGAAAACGCAAATAGTAATTATTGGGATCAGTAATGATCTTACTTTTTTAGATAATTTAGATCCTCGCGTTAGAAGCTCGCTTGGCGAGGAAGAGATTACTTTTCCGCCCTATAATGGAATTCAATTACAAGATATCCTTAGAGAAAGAGCAAAAGAAGCTTTTAAAAAAGGAGCACTTGAAGAAGGCGTTCTTGAAAAAGCTGCAGCTCTTGCTGCCTTAGAGCATGGAGATGCAAGACGTGCGTTAGATTTATTAAGAATTTCTGGAGAATTGGCAGAAAGAGAAGGTCAAAAAAAAGTTTCTATGCATTATGTTGATAAAGCGAATAATGAGATTGAACGGGATAAAATTTTAGATGTTGTTCAAACAGAGCCAAAGCAATTTCAGATAACTTTGCTTACAATCCTTGATTTATTAAAAGATGGAAATAAAAAAATTTCTACAAGCGAGATATACAATACATATTCCCAGCTTTGCCAAAAAGTAAACACAGAAGTATTAACTCAGAGAAGAGTAGGAGATATTATTGAAGAATGGGCAATGTTTGGACTGATAAATTCAACAGTGATATCTAAGGGGAGATATGGCAGGACTAAAGAAATAAGTCTCGCCATTCCTCAGAATCTTATTCCAAAGGTTAAGGCGATTCTTGAGGAGACTCTTGCCTTAAAATCTTGATTCATTGATTGATATAAAATGAAAGAAACAATCCTAAATTTTTTAAGGAATGGATTTTTGATAAAATCAGATATGCTTAATGTTCTTAATCAGACCGATGACATATTAATTTTAGATTTGGTTGAAATTATTAAAGCTCTTGAAACAAAAGAAAAGATTCTTTCAAAAGATTTTCTTATGACGCATTTTGACAGAATAAACATTTCTCTTAAAAATTTAGAAAGGTCTGCAGATAATACAAAGAAAATAGCAATTCAGAATTTTATTTCTCTTTTAAGCATGAATAATCTCCATATTAAACCCAAAGAACTTGAAATTAAAAAAGAACTAAAAGAAAAAGAATCAATTCTTAAAACCGCCTCTAAATTGAAAACATTTAAGGTTGTAAAAAATTGGAATCTTCCAACTAAAAAGATTGAAGTGCAAGATTTTGTTAATTATTTTAGAAGTCGTTATAATATTCTTAAAGGTTTTCTTCAAGAAAACACAAGTCTTACTAATCTGACATCAATAAACAAAATTTCTAAATTAAAACAGAGTGTTTCTATAATCGGGCTGGTTTTTGATAAAAAAACAACAAAAAATAAAAATATAATTCTACAAGTAGAAGATATTACTGGAAAAGTTTCTGTTCTAATACATAAGAACAAAGAAGAAGTTTACGAAAAAGCAAAGGAACTAGTTCCTGATGAAATTATTGCAGTTACAGGAACAGGAAACTCAGAGATTATCTTTGCAAACGATTTTTTTTATCCAGATATAATGAATTCTTTGCCAGGCAAGGTTGAAAAAGAAGAATCTGCAGCATTTATTGCGGATTTACACATTGGCTCATTAAAATTCCTTGAAGAGCCATTGTTGAAATTTATAAAATGGCTAAATTGTGAACTTGGAGATGAACAGCAAAGAGAAATGGCTAAGAAAGTGAAATATCTTTTTGTTGTTGGTGATGTCGTAGATGGAATTGGGATATATCCTGGCCAGGAAGACGAACTTATAATCAAAGACATTAGAGAACAATATGCCAAGGCTGCCGAACTCCTCTCTAAAATTCGTAAAGATATTATTATTTTTCTCTGTCCGGGGAATCACGATGCCGTGAGGATTGCAGAGCCTCAACCATTTTTAGATAAAAGATTTGCAGAAGCTTTGCAAGACATAGACAATCTCATTTTATTAAGCAACCCTGCAACTGTGACTATTGGAAATTCAAATAGTTGCAAGGGTTTTTCTGTTTTAATGTATCATGGTTATTCTTTTGACCATTATGCTGGGGATATAGAACATCTCAGACTTTCAGGAGCTTTCAAAAAACCAGATCTAATTGTACAATTTTTATTGAAAAAGAGGCATCTCGCTCCAATGCACACTTCAACCCTCTATTTTCCAAGTGAAATTGATCCATTGCTCTTAACAGAAGCTCCGGATATCCTGGTGTCTGCGCACATGCATAAAAGTGCGATTTCAAGCCATAATAAAATTACAACGATTTGTTGTTCTTGTTGGCAATCAAAAACAGCATTTCAAGAAAAGGTTGGACATGAACCCGATACCTGCAAGGTGCCAATCATGAATTTGAAAACAAACAAAATTAACATAATTGATTTTAACGAATAAAATGCAACAATATTTTTTAGAAATTGAGAGAAAAACAAGAATATTATATGATATTGCTGGTGCAGCAAGGGCAAGAGGGCTTGACCCAAATTCAATCGTAGAAATTCCTCTTGCAATGAGCCTTGCAGAACGTGTTACTGGGCTTGTTTCTGTAAAATATCCCCAAACTCTTAATTCAGGAATTGAAAAAAGAATAAGAGAATTAGAAAAAGAATTTGGCAGTTTAGATTTTGCGGTTGCCATTAAAATTGCTGAAGAAACTGCCCTGGAAAAATTCTGCAAATTCAGAGATCAGCTTGAAGCAATTGATGCGGGAATAAGAATTGGTTTAGCTTATCTGACTTTAGGAGTCATATCTTCCCCACTTGAAGGATTTACTCAACTTGCTTTGAAAAAAACAGCAAAAGGGGAAGATTATTTTGCTATTTATTATTCTGGACCAATAAGATCATCTGGAGCGACAGCCGCAGCATTATCTGTCCTGCTTGCGGATTTTTTAAGACAAAGATTTGGATATGCAAAATATGATGCAACAGAACAAGAAATAAAGAGAGCTGTAACAGAGATTAATGATTATCATGAAAGAATCACAAATCTACAATACTTGCCAAGTGAGAAAGAAATAGATATTCTTGTAAGAAATTTGCCTGTACAAATTACTGGCGAGCCTTCTGAAGAAAGAGAGGTTTCAAATCACATGGACTTACCAAGAATAGAAACAAATCGCCTGAGGAATGGTTTTTGCATTGTTCTTGCAGATGGTTTATTGCAAAAAGCGCCAAAAGTTTTGAAAAATATAAATAATTTAAAAGAAAAAGGAATTAAATTAGAATGCTGGGATTTCATGAATGATATTTTGAAATGCCAAAAAAAAGAAGTTAAATCCAAGCCTTCAGCTTCAGCTGTTTTCATGAAAGATATTGTCGCAGGCCGTCCTGTTTTGGCATATCCTTCTCGTCCAGGAGGATTTCGTTTAAGATATGGCAGATCTAGAATTTCGGGATTTAGTGCAGTTTCTATTCATCCTGCGACAATGGTCGCTCTAAATGGATTTATTGGGATTGGAACACAAATAAGAACAGAGCGTCCTGGAAAATCAGCAGCTGTGAGTGCTTGTTCAACTATAGACGGACCAATAGTTAAACTTGAAGATGATAGTGTTATACAACTTGATGATTTTGAAAAAGCACAAGCAATTAATAAACAAATAAAAGAAATCATTTACCTTGGAGATATTTTAATCAGTTATGGTGATTTTTTAAATAGGAATAGTGCATTAATGCCTCAGGGATTCACAGAAGAGGTTTGGATTCAATTATTGAAAGAGAGCATTCAGGATCATCAGAAAATAAATTTTAATCTAATTAAAGAAATGAACCTTGATGAAGCAATTACATTTAGTGAAAATTTTAAAATTCCTCTTTATCCCAAGTTTATTTTCTTTTGGAATCAGATTACTTTTCCTCAATTTTATTCATTAATTTCTTGGCTTAAAAAAGCCAGATTTGAAAATAAAATCATCTTTCCTTTCTCAAAAACACAAATTCCAGAATTTGCAGAAGGGAAAAGAGCTTTAGAACTGCTTGGAATTGAACATTCAGTTACAACTGAAAATGTTGTCCTTAATGAGCAAAAAAGCAGGGCCTTGCTTTTGAATTTAGGAATAAATCTTGAGCTTAAACAAAATAATACAGAAGCAATCAATGATTGTCTTTTAAAAGTTGAGATGAAGGAACGAGGAGAAGACCTTCTTAAATTCATAAATAAATTATCAGCCTTTGAAATAAAAGATAAAGCCGGCACCTTTATTGGTGCAAGAATGGGCAGACCTGAAAAAGCAAAATTGAGAAAATTAACTGGCTCTCCAAATGTTATTTTTCCTGTTGGTGAAGAAGGCGGACGCCTTAGAAGCGTTAATGAAGCTTCAAATGTAGAATTTGTAAAAGCAGATTTTCCAATTTATTGGTGTGATAATTGTAAAAGTGAAACAATCACATTTAAATGTGAAAATTGCGGCAATCAGACAAAAAAGATGTATTATTGTCCTCTTTGTGATAAAAAATCTTTTGAGTCAAGTTGTTCTTCTCATGGAAAGGTTCAATCATATCTAACAAGACGAATCAATATCAATCATCTTTTAGATAAAGCTATGGAAAAATTGAAGATTCAGAAACAAGAACTTCCACCATTGATTAAGGGTGTCAGAGGAACAACATCTGCAGACCATATTCCAGAACACATTGCGAAAGGAATAATCCGTGCGATGTTTGGCTTGACTGTAAATAAAGATGGAACAATAAGATATGACTGTACAGAATTGCCATTAACTCATTTCAAGCCAAAAGAAATAGGAACTGATATTGAAAAATTAAAAGAAATGGGTTATACAAAAGACATACATGGGAAAAATCTTGAAAATGTAGATCAAATCTTAGAAATTAAACCCCACGACATTGTTTTGCCTTCTCCAATAAAAACTCTTGATGAAACTGCAGACACTGTGCTTATAAATGTTGCAAATTTTATTGATAATTTATTAGTTAGATTTTATGATCTAAAACCTTTTTTTAATATAAAATCAAAACAAGATCTTGTAGGACATTTACTGCTTTGCATTGCTCCACATAATTCTGCAGGAGTTGTAGGAAGAATTATTGGATTTAGCAAGCTCCAGGCGATTCTAGCATCTCCATATGTCCATGCAGCGATGAGAAGAGATTGTGATGGTGATGAAGCGGCAATAATGTTTCTGCTTGATGCTCTTCTTAATTTTTCTCGTTCTTTCCTGCCAGCACATCGCGGAGGAACCCAAGATGCTCCTCTAATCTTGAATGCAAGAATTCATCCGGGAGAAGTCGACGATATGATTTTTGATATAGAAACAGTTTCCGAATTTCCCTTGGCTTTTTATAATGCTGCAGAAAATTTTCAATCCCCCTCTTCTATTAAAATAGAAAAGATAAAGGATCGGCTTGTTAACGAGAATAGCGCATTTGTAAATTTAAACTTCTTATTTGATACAAATGACATCAATGAAGGCATAACATGCTCTGTTTACAAAACTTTAGCCACAATGCAGGAAAAAGTTCAGGAACAAATGTTGCTTTGCGAAAGAATTCGCGCTGTTGATGAAGCTGATGTTGCAAGACTTGTTATTGAAAGACATTTAATCAGAGATATAAGGGGAAATCTCAGAAAATTTTCAATGCAGCAATTTCGTTGTGTTAAATGCAATACTAAATATCGTCGTCCGCCTTTATCTGGAGTCTGCAATAATTGTGGGGGGCATATCGTTTTTACAATCTCTGAAGGAACGATTGTCAAATATCTTGAACCAGCAATTCAGCTTGCACAAAAATATAATGTTCCAGCATATGTTAGACAATCTTTAGAGATTACAAAAAGATATATTGAAAGCATCTTTGGAAAAGAGCTTGAAAAACAACAAGCTATACAGAAGTGGTTCTAAATATAAAACAAAATTATCGGCAATAATAAGCAACCCATCAGGTGCATTTTCTTTATTCCCATCTGATTTGTCAAGATTCCAAGAGATGTTGCTGTCGCAAGAATCAAAAGCCCAAACCCCCCACTTATTGCTATCGTTAAAAAACAAAGTAGAACTAAAATCCAGAAGCAAAGTTTGGGATAATTTATTTTTTCAATGAAAAATATGAATTTCTTGGAAATTCTTAATACAAGAAACGTTGCTATAACCCCCGAAACAAGCATTATGATAAGCAACAAAATTAATTGACTCAGATTTATCTCAAGCAATTTTCCAACAATGACAGAAACCCCACTTCGGGGTTTTCCAATTGCATAAAGAGCAACAAAATTAAGCCCTGCAACCAGTGTTCCAATTATTCCAAGCATTAAGAGAAATGTTTTTTGTTTTATTTTGTAAAATTGACTTCCAATAACTGCAGCTTGTGCCGCGCCAATTCCTGGCAAGAAAGAACACAATGGTGCTGCAATTATACTTGAAAACGTAGCCTTTACAATTTCTTTTTTCTCTATTTTTTCAAAAGTCAGACTCTGTTTTGGGAGATTTACTTTTTTGTTAATACTTCCTACAAGCATGCTTGCTCCAAATAAGCCAGTAAGCATCGGAAAAAGAGCCTGTTTAACCACATAAAAATTCAAACTGAAAATTCCAATAATCCCTGCAAGCATGAAAATTAAAAAAGCTCCAAACTTTTTTCCTTTTTCTTCATTTAATATGAGAAATGCAGAAGCACCAATTAAAATAAAGAACATTATTTTTTTAGTAATATCATAAAACCATGGTAAAACTAAAACAAAAAAAGGACTTATTGCCAGAATTAAAAATACGCCAATTAAGCTTCCAAAAGTAGTAATTCTTATCGCTTCATATCCCTTTCCTTCAAGCAACATGCTGTGTCCTGGCAAAACAGATAAAGCTGTAGATTCATCAGGCGCTCCAAGAAATATTGATGGAAGGAAATCAAAAAAGGTATGTGTAATTGTCATTGCAATAATAAAGACCACAAGAATAATTGGTGTCGTAAACTTCAAAAGTGTCGTGGATATTATAAATAAAAATAATGCCACAAGATTTATATGAATTCCTGGAGCGAGGCCTGTTAAAATTCCAGCAAGAATTCCAAAGCTAAGGGCAATAAGAATTGAAAGAATCATTTTAAATTATTTTTAATTTTTCGATCTCAATTTCAAGACTTTCATTATATTCAATCACTCGGCCAATAATTTCAACATTTTCTCCCTTCAATACATCTCCTTTATCCATGATTGCAGTTATTTCAGAATTATCTGCTAAATCTTTAATTGTCAGAATTGTAATGCTGTCTGTTTTAATCACTTCTTTTATTGAGGCGCTTATCTTAACATAATTATCAAGCATTTTCAAGTCTATTTTTGAAATTGAGATGCTTTTTGGCTCTAAATTCTGAGATAAAATTGCTAAAATAAGTATTCCTATAACTGTTGCCAAAAATGCTATTTTCAGCAGATTCATAAGATCTTATGGGCAGAAAGATTTAAGTAATTTCTCCCATTTGAAAAAATATGGATGTTGAAACAAGATTGAGATTGATAAAAGAAGTTGGTGAAGAGATAATAACAGAAGAGGAATTAAGAACTGTTCTTGAAACAAAAAGCAAGCCCATAGCATATGATGGCTTTGAGCCTTCAGGACTTGCGCACATACCTTTTGGCTTGCTTAGAGCAGAAAATCTTAAAAATATGTTAAAGGCAGGAATTAAATTCAAATTATATCTGGCTGATTATTTTGCTTTTATCAACAATAAACTTGGCGGAGATATGGAAAGGATAAGAACTGCTGGAGAATATTTTATTGAAGTCTGGAAAGCCTGCGGTGTTGATACTTCTAAGGTTGAAATTGTTTGGGCTAGTCAAATTATGGATGATTTAGATTATTGGGATAAAGTATTGAAAGTTGCAAAAGAAACTACCATAAAAAGAAGTATGAGAGCCACTACAATAATGGGTCGTCAAGAGGGTGAAATTCAAAGCACGGCCCAACTTTTTTATCCATCTATGCAGGTTACAGATGTTTTTCATCTTGATGTAGATATTTGTCAGCTCGGTCTTGATCAACGCAGAGCAAATATACTTGCAAGAGAAGTCGCAGAAAAATTAAAATGGAAAAAACCCGTTCTTGTTCATCACCATATGATTCTTGGTCTTCAGGGAATTAAAAAAAGTGATGATGAGGAAACGACTATTTTGGCAAGCAAGATGTCAAAAAGCAAGCCCGAAACATGTATTTATATGCACGATTCAGAAGAAGAAATCAAAAGAAAAATCTCTTCAGCTTTTTGCTTACCAAAAATAGTTGAAGGAAACCCAATATTTGACTATCTGAAAAATCTTATCTTCAAAAGATATCCTTCAATAAAACTAGAAAGACCCCAAAAATTCGGAGGAAATATTGAACTTAGTTACAATGAATTAGAAAAAAAATATCTAAAAGGAGATGTTCATCCTCTTGATTTAAAAAATGCAACAGCTTTTTATCTCAATGAAATGATTAATCCTGTGAGAGATTATTTCAAAAAGAACACAAGGGCAAAAAAGCTTTATGAAACAGTTAAACAATACGCAATAACTCGTTAATTTTAGATTTTTCTTTAAAATGATAGAATTCAACAAAAGAATCTTGAAAAATGGAATAACCCTTTTATCTGAAGAGAGAAATCAGCCTCTTGTAGCGATTTTTGCAGCAATAAAACAGGGCGCAGCTAATGAAAAGGCCCAGGAAAAAGGAATAACTCATTTTTTAGAGCATATGATATTTAGGAATACAAAAAAAAGAACGAGTCAGGAAATTGATGAAATCATTGAAAAAACTGGCGGCTCAAGAAACGGTTCTACAGAACAAGACCTTACAACTTTTTATGTGAAGCTTCCTTCAAAATATCTTGAACTTGGAATTGAAGTTATTTCAGAAATGATTCAGAATCCTAGCTTTTCTTTAGAAGATATAGAAAAAGAAAGAAAGATTATTTTTGAAGAAATAAAAATGCAGCATGATTTGCCCCAGCTATATGTTCTTAAAAAATTAATTAATTTGCTTTATGCTTCACCATTTGGTGCACCAATGATTGGCAATATTGAAACGCTTAATCGCATAAATAAAGAAACGCTTGAAGCAAGGCATTTATCATACATGCCCAAAAATTTAATCATTTCTGTAGTTGGAAATGCATCTATTAAAGAGGCAGAGGAAATTATAAATAAAAAATTTGTTTTTAAAAATAATAATGCCGTCTTATTTCAGCCACACATTAATAAAATTTCTGCAGAATCAATAGAAAAAAGGCCAAATATTGATCAAGCCCAAATCGCTTTTGGTTTTCATATGCCAACTGCAATTGAAAAATCAAGATATTCTGCTGAAATCTTTGATTCTATTCTTATTCAAGGAATGTCTTCACGGCTTTATCAGGAAGTAAGAGAAAAAAGAGGACTTGCATATCATATTGATGGATTATATGATTCTGGCACAAGATATGGGATGGAAATAATTTATGCTGGAACCTCTCCAGATAAAGTAAAACTCATAAAATCCTTAATTTTAAAAGAAATAAATAGTCTTAAGACAATTTCTAAAAAAGAGCTTGCTGAAACAAAAGAAAAACTGATAGGCTCTTTTGAACTTTCAAGAGAAAAAAGCGAGATTGTTGCAAAAGAGTTAATTTATGAGGAAATTGCCAACGGGGCAGAGGAATATTATAATTACATTAAAAGAATTTCAGAAGTTGATTTAGAAGAAGTAAGAAAAATTCCAAGACAAATTAAAAAATACTCTTTTTCAGCCCTGCTTCCAAAATGAAGATTTATAAAATTCCTTTTATCAGCGGACTTGGCAGAACCTCTGGCTGTGAAAAAACCCCCGATGAATTTGAAAATTTAATTAAAAAAAAATCTTTTAATTTCATTAACGTTCCAGTTGATAATAGCAATATTGAATATTCAAATAAAGAAATAATCAGTAAAGTTAGATTCGAAGAAAAAACAATAATTGTTGGCGGCGATCATTCTGTTTCTTATGCCTCTGCAAAAGCATTTTTCCAAAAAAACAAAAATTCTGGTATGGTTGTTTTTGATGCCCATGCAGATTTAATGCCTTCAATGAAAGAACAGACTCATGAAGACTGGCTTCGCAAGCTCATAGATGAAAAAATAGTGTCTTCAGAGAGAATAATTCTTGTCGGGCTTAGAAATGTTGAGATTGAAGAGGAAGAATTCATCAGGAAAAATAAAATTCGCGCTTTTTATATGGCAAATCTTCCAGATTTAAGCACCTTAGGAGATTTGATTATGGAATTTTCAAGAAATTTTGAAAAGATCTATATTAGCATAGATGTTGATATAATTGATCCAGCATTTGCCCCTGGCGTGAGTTGCCCAGAACCGGCAGGATTTACTAACCGTGAATTTTTTGCTCTTTTGAGAAGAATTTTTTTGCTTAAAAATATAAATGTGGTAGACATCATAGAGATAAATCCTTTAAAGGATATAAACAATATAACAATTAAAACAGGCATTAAAATAATAGAAGAATTTTCAAAAGAAGAGGAAAAATGAACAGAATACTCAAATTGCTAATTTTCTCAGATATTTTTGTTTTGACAGGTTTTGGTTTGATTGCACCAATAATGGCAATTTTTATCAAAGACAATCTTGTCGGCGGGAGTATTGCTGCAGTTGGAATTGCAACAACAATAACCCTGCTTGTAAGATGCATCCTCCAGCTTTTTTTTGCATATTATGCCCAGCCAAAACACCGTTATGCCATGGCAATTTGCGGAACTTTTTTTATATCTGTTGTTCCATTTATTTATTTTTTTGCAACAAATGTTAATTATATTTATTTTGCATCATTGTTAGCTGGCATTGGTTCAGGACTTGCAAATCCTGCATGGTTTTCATTGTTTGCAGCAAATCTTAGTAAGAAACAAAGAGGTTGGGAATGGTCAATCTATAGCAGCTCTGTTGGATTAGGAACAGCAGCCGCAGCTTTTTTTGGCTCTATTTTAGCCTTTAAGTTTGGATTTCCACCCGTTTTTATTGCAGTTGGAATTTTAGCTTTGATTGGATGCTTTATTCTTTTAGGATTGACAAAGAAAGAAGCAGAAAAAGATAAAATAAAAATAATAACTGCAAAAAATAAATTAATTCATCATTAAAATGCGCAGCTTTATTGCAATTGATTTGCCAAATGAAGTTAAAAAAGAGCTTAAACAAGTTCAAGAAAAATTGCCTAAAGAAAACTGTAAGCTTCTTTTAGTTAATCCTGACATTTTACATTTAACTTTGCGTTTTCTAGGAGAAATTTCAGAGAATGAACTTTTCAAGGTAAAAGAAGCTATTGAAAAAATAAAATTTCAAAAATTTGAAGCGCATATCAGCAATGTCGGTTTTTTTCCAGACGAAAATTTCATTCGTGTTGTTTGGGTTTCTTTAGAGCCCTCTGACAAGTTTAAAGAAATTCACAATACTCTCGATTCTGAACTTAAGAAGATTGGAATAAATAAAAATGAGCGATTTGAAAGCCACGTCACCCTGGCAAGAGTTAAATTTGTAAAAGATAAGAAATTTTTTGTTGAGCAAATCAAGAAGATTCCCCTAAAATCTATCCAATTTGTTGTTGATGAAATAAAATTAAAGAAATCCACACTCACTCCAAACGGCCCTGTTTATGAAGATTTAAATTTAGATCAATAATATCTCCTTTCAATCAATTCTTTGATTATTTTGGCTTTTTTCTCATCGAGTTTTTTAATTTCCTTAAGTTCTTCTAAGCTCGCATTAATTATTTTTTGTATCGAGCCAAATTTTTTAAGCATTGCTTTTGCAAGAGAAGGCCCTATCCCTGGAAAGCCCTCTAGAATTATTTGTTGCTGTTCTTTTGCGCTGAAAATTCTTTTTTTTGCTCTTAGGCTTATCTCTTTTGGTCCTCTTTCAAGCCTTTTTGCCAGCACTGTCAGATATTTTGCAGTATCTTCCTCATTTTTTGTGAAAATTATTGGAGTTTCAAAATCAAGCAAGATAGCGAGAATCATTCCACGGATGGCATTTTCATGAACACCTGTGCTGTAAATATTCTTGTTGTCATAGCCTTCAATTATTAGAATGGATTTTTTGAACTGTTTCATTTCTTCAAGCTGTCTTACTAATCTTTTGTTAATCATTGAAGAAATAAAATCTGATATCGCTTTTCTTTCGATTGCAATCTCTCCGATAATGTAGTCAGCAACCACTAATTGTTTTATTTCTGTTTCTGCTCCAAGTTCTGAGAGTTCTGCGAGAACAAGACTGTTCTTTTCCCTAGAATCAACTAAAATTTTCATAAGATAGAAATTCAAAGCGAATTAATAAGGCTTTTTATTGTGATTCTTTAAATTGAAGTCCTTTTTCCTTAAGTATTGTTACCTGCTTTTCTTGATTTTCAAAAGGATTGTTTTTCCTTCCAATAATAACGTCAGCAACTTTTAATTTCATAATATTCTCTTCCTTGATATCTTTTATCTTTTTACAATTTTTATTGAAGAAAATTATCTCTTCTAATCCGGCAGTTATTATTTTTGATTCGCACTTATAGCAAGGTTTTCCATAAAAAAGATTATTTTCTTCTGTAAAATCAATTCCAGTAACATAAATCACATTTCCCAAGCATCTTTCTTTTCCTGCCTGCATTATTGCATTTTCTTCTGCATGAATGCTATTACACAAATCATATAGAACTCCAGAAGGCGCTCCAATCATGTCTCTTTAGCATTTTCCTAAATCTATGCAATCTTTTATTCCTGATGCATTTCCACAGTATCCTGTGCTAATTATTTGATGAGTTTTTGGATTGACAATAACCGCTCCAAATCCCCGTCTTAAACAAGTTGCCCTTTTCGCAACAACATATGCAATTTCCAGAAATTGTTCATTCCATGTAGGCCTTGTTCTAACCATCTTGATTTAGCAGACTTATTAGGATTTAAGGATTGTTATGCTTCATTGATTATTTTTAAAGAAATCCAATTGCTTTTGCTCCTTTTCCAGATTTTTTTCAAAGCTTTTATTCAACTCAGATATTGCTCGATGCATTCTTTTTTCTTTATGAAACGCAGCCCAGTAATTTCCTTCATCTCTTGTGTTTTTTGTTATTAAAATGATGATTTTGCCAGGCATTAAACGGGCGGTTCTTCCTGCTCTCTGGATTTTTCTTATCTCAGAAGGGACAGGTTCATAAAAAAGAACAAGATTCACTTCAGGCAAGTCCAAACCTTCTTCACCAATGCTTGTAGCGCAAAGAATATTTATGTCTCCATTTGAAAACTCATGAATTATTTGCTGTTGCTCGTCTTGCGTTAATCCCCCTTTATCCTTATTGGCCTGCCCTACAAATACTCTGGCCTTAATATCAGAAATTTTGTTTAATTCTCTGCAAATATTGATTACAGTTTCTCTATATTGTGAAAAAACAATCGCTCTAAATTTGTCAAATTTTATTTTTTCATCTGAAATCAGTTCCACTGTTTTTTTTAGTTTTGGATGCTCAATGTTTTTTGCAAGAAATTCGTTTGTAGAAATGTATGCAGAATTAAATTCTCTTTGTTTTACTAATTGTTTTACTGCTCTGCTCTTCCCCTTTGTTGCCTGTTCAAAAATATCCCGAAGATATCTTCTGAATGATTCAAGGGTTTGAGTTTCAAGCAATTCAAGAGCATAATATAGTTTTATTGCCTGCGCGCAGGCAGAAGCACCTGCCAAAATATTAAAGTTTTTGTTTCCAGCAGTGATTTGTCTTATTATTCTCCCCTGAAGCTCAATCAGATTCTTTTTTGTCGGAGGCTGGAATAAAAGTTTCCTATTTTTTAATTCTTCAATTTTTCTTCTTACAATTTCCTGTAAGGGCTTTCTAATTTTTTCGAACTCTTGTGGAAATTCCACCTTTACAATCTCAGTTTGAAGCTTTTGAACATATTGCTCTACATCTTTGCTCTCTCGAGTTCTTATTTCAATCGCTTCTATTCCCAAATTATTACAAATTTCCTTTATCTTTGAATGCTCAGAGCCAGGACTTGCAGTCAACCCTAAAATTCTGGCATGCTTGGCCTGTTTTTTGAATTCTTGAGCAACAAAAACATAATCATAATTTTTTAGACATCTATGGGCTTCATCTTCTATCAATAAAGATGCATTTTCAAGCGAGTAAGAGCCATTTTTCAAATCATTTGCGATAGTTTGTGGTGTGCTAAAGATAATATCTGCTTTTTGCCATATTTCTTTTCTTTTTTCTGGACTAACTTTTCCTGTAAATAGCTGCATATCAGCATAAATCTCAGGCAAATGCTTTTCAAACGATTTTAAGTGCTGTTGTGCAAGAGGCCTTGTTGGGGCCAGAAAGAGAATCTTTTCTCTTGGAAAAAGCTCTATTCTTTTTATTGCAAGCATCAATGCAATCAATGTTTTGCCAATACCTGTTGGAAGTATTACAAGAGTATTTTTCTTTTCGGCAGTTTCAAGAATTTTCTTTTGATATTCCCTCGGAGTGATATTCTGTAGCATTTTAACAATTTTATTTGTCTGCAATAATCTTTTTATACATTATTGTTGTGAAAGAAAAATGAAAAAGATTTTTAAGAGCCTGCTATATGGGGGAATATTGTCCTCTCTCTTGCTTCTTCCGGCGAAAACAAGCGGGCTCGAACAGACGATTTCTAATTCTGAAACAGTAAAAACTAAAAAAATAGAGCGGGTTTTAAGCCAGTTTAATAATCGCAAATGGACAGTTAATTATAAATTTCTTAGTTTTTTCCAAAATTCTAATTGTGTTGAATCATTGACTTCTTATCCTGGCAATGGAAATGCTAGAATTGAATTTAAATTCTTGTCAGAAAACAAGAACTCCAAGCAAAAAGAGCAAAACAAATATATCAAAACAGAATTTGCTGCAAACTCTGGAAAACCCGTATGGAGTGAATGGAACACTGTTTTGGGAAATGGCAGAGCCCTTTTTTCTTTTCCTATTAAGAACATATATTATGAAGAAACAGCAGTTTTGCCTTTTCCATTATCTATTTTTATCAAACCATTTAAAAAATCATTTAAATTAAGTGATAATCAAATAGTCTATGATTTTCCAACAGCAATAACTTCTTATCTTTCAGAGAATATTGAAGAAGGCGTTAAAAAAATAGATGTTTTATTTCACGGCAATATTTCTCCATATTACATCCGTGCAGAAAAATATGGTGGAGAATGGAAACTTACAGTTTCTTCTGAAAAGTCTATCTTGGGCTATGTTTATCTTGATGAGAATAATTTTCCTACTAGGGCAACAGCAAAACTGCCTATGGCAGATATAGAAATATATGATAAACAATTTGAAATTAAAGCGCAAAAATAAAAATTTTAAATTATTTTCTTTCTACAAACAAATAATAAAGAAGCATAACAACGAAAGCGCCAACTATTGCCGCAAGAATTGTTGAGATTATGCTTGCAACACTGAGCAAAATCAATGCAATTGCTGTCAGGGCGATGCTGAAAATCCAAAATAATCTGCCATTATCTCCCCCAAAGAAAATTTTTGCCCCATCCAAATTTCCTATTGGAATCAGACAGAAAAAAGCAAACCACGCACTAAGCATTGCAAACTGCTGAGCTCCAAAAGCCTTGAATATGACTGCAAGGACAATATTTGCATAAACTCCCGCAGCAGCAAAAAGAGCAAGATCCCACTCTGTAAGTTCTGTCCATCTTTCTCTTACTCTAGAAAATGTTGGCTCTGCTTCAAATACAAGAATCGCAAGCCACCATAATCTTCCCGTACTTAGCCAGGTTATGATTAAAGGCAGAACAAACCATATTGGAAAAAGAAATGGAAATTTCATTCTTTCTGGAAACCAAAATCTCCTGAATGTCCATAATTTCATTTCTAATTCGCACCCCTTTTTCCAGGCAGCAAGCTTTTTCGCAAAAACATTGACTGCAACAATCACAAAAGCCGCAATAGTGAGATTTAACCAGATAATCCAGGACTGAACAGCCTGTGTTAGAAGTTCATTAAATGAAACAATGTAGCCTATCAAAATGGCAGAAGCAATCAGGTAGATTATTTCTTGCTTATTTATCTTCATTTTTTAATTATTCATTTAAACAATCCCCTTTTTTTATAAATCTTTCTTTATTGAACATACTCTAAAGTCAATGAAAAAATATATAAATGACCTCTCCTTCGAAAATATTAATTTAAACAACTTTGTTTTTTGAAAAATGTTAAAAATAAAAAAAATAAGTGAAATGATTGGTATGAAGGTGTTTACAGACTCAGGTGAATTTTTCGGAGAGATTGAAGAGGCTAATCTTCTCGACAACAAAATCGAAAGTTGGAGAATGAGAGTTGCAAGAGAAAGCAATGTTTCTTCATTTCTTGGAGGGGCAAGAGGAATTATTGTGCCGCACCAATTTGTAAAATCTGTTGGTGATGTTGTAATTATAAGCAAGGCCGCAATTCCATCAGCATCTTCAGAAGAATCAGACGAGATAATCTAAATCTTTTACTTTAAAAATGGCAGGTGAACAAGCACAGCTTGGAATATTCGCACATCCTTTCTTCTCACAAGTAATTCTCCCATTTTTGCTGATATTTACCGTTGTTTATGCTATTCTTGAAAAATCAGAAATCCTCGGAAAAGGCAAGAGGCAGATTAATGCTATTGTTTCTTTGGTTATTGGGCTGATTGTAGTTGGAGTTCCATATGCTGTTGGGGTTATAACAAGATTAATTCCAGTAATCTCTGTAGTTGTTGTAATTTTATTGCTTTTTATGCTGATGTTTGGATTTATTGGCGGAGGAGAGAAGGGCGGACTTGGCCCTGGAATGAGGATCGCCTTTGGAATATTATTAGGCATAACTCTGATTGTTTCTGTAATATGGGCTGTTGGAGGATTCGAATGGTTTGCAACAAATCTAGGAACTCCTGGAGCAAGTGATTTTTGGCAATCTGTAATTATGTTTGGAATAATCGCAACTGCAATTTCAATTGCAGTTACAAGTGGCGGAGAGAAAAAACCCTCAACTGGGGGCGCTGATTAAAATGAAAGGAGGGCAAAAGGCATAAAATGAAAGGAGGGCAAAAGGCATAAAATGAAAGGCGGAGGAAAACTTTAATTAAAATGAAAGGTGGCGGATAAATAAAATGGATACACATTAAAATGAATGGCGGACGAGGAGGACTTTAATTAAAAAATGGGTAAAGAAGGCGGTTGGTAATTAAATAATTTAAATTAAAAATAAAATGGCAGTAGGATTTTTTTCATTTGAGGAAGTTTTGGTTCAATGGGAATCAATGGGCGTTTTCAATGTAATAATGCCTTTCATGCTTTTTTTTCTTGTATTCTATGGCATTCTCGATAAAGCAGGAATTTTTGGGAAGAACCGGCAGGGATTAAATGCAGTAATCGCGATAGTTCTTTCTTTTTTCACAATCAGAAGTCCGCAAGCGATAGCTGTAACCTCAAAACTTTTTTCCAATATGGCTATTGGCGTTTCAATTCTTTTGGTATTGTTAATCTTGTTTGGATTTGTTTTGAATCCAGAGAAAAACAAGATGTGGTTTATGCTTATTTTCATAACAACAGCAATAGTAATTTTTTCAATAATTGTTACAAATGTAATGAAAGACTATGTTCCTGCAGCAGGTTTTGATATTCAGGCATTCTTGCTTTCACCTCAAATGCTTCTTCTCTATGTAGTGATTGCCCTGCTTCTTATTGCCGTCTTTCCAAAGAAAGAGACGAATTGGGTTGACAAAATTGGACATTTCTTGCAAAAAGAAGTTTAGTAAAAATTAAATACTCTTTCCTTTTAAATTTTTAATGGTATTGACATTAATGAGCTATATTGTACCTGTAGCGGTTTTCATACTTGTTTTCATACTAGTTTATACAATTTTTAAGAGGACTTTGCTTCTCGGTTCAAATGAAGCATTACAGGTAATTGCAAGTTTTATTATTGCCTTGCTTTTCGTAATTGTTCCTGCAGCTCAAAAATATGTTGCTTTAATAACTCCGTGGTTTGTAGTCTTTTTAGTCACAATATTTTTTCTACTGCTTCTCGGAGGATTTACCGCAGGAAAGCTTGAAGCAGTCATGAATCCCGGTCTCGCATGGACGTTCTTTGCTTTGTTACTTATAACTTTTGTAATTTCTGCATCTCAGGTCTTAGGACCTGTTTTGAGGCCATATCTTCCAGGCAGAACCGCAACAGGAGGAGTTCCTTTTTTAATAACTTTGAAGGATGTTGTTTTTTATCCGAGTGTTTTTGGAACACTATTGCTTTTAGTTCTTGCAATGATTGTAACCTGGATACTAATTAAGTCAAAATAGAAACAAAATAAAATATTTAGAATGTCTAAGCTTTTTTTGGCTTTTCTTTTTTTAATTCTTTAATATTTGAAACAAGAGGGCTTATCATCCTGCTGATATTGCCTTCAATCGCCCTAACTTCTGAACCTACAGATTCAATACTTCTTCCGTATTCCTGAATTTTTCCAAGAATGCTTATTTGCATTTTATCCATCATCTCTTCAATTTTTATAATCTTATCCTCAACAACAGCTATTCTTTTTTCAACATCTGATTTGAACTCTTCTATTGGGCCTATTTTTTTCCTAAAATCCCTCCATTTTTCATTTATTATCTCTTCTGTAATTTCCTGAATATATTCTGTATCTGCTTTTTGAGGTGGTGCGGCGGGCATTGCCTGTGCTTCTGGATATTGATATGTTGGATATGCTTCTTCATATTGTGGTTGCTGTACTTGAGCTTTTCTTTCTCTCGGCATTGGTTGTGCCTGAGGAGATGGAACTGGTATTTCTTGCTCTGTTATTGAAGGCTGCATCTCTTCTTCCTCTTGTCCTCCTGCTGAAATTGCCATCTTAACTTTTGATTGATTTAATGAATCATTAATGTCTTTTGCAGTATAGCCCTCATCTTTGAGCCTGGAAATTATTTCGCTGTCGCTCATGCCCGCAGCCTGCATTCCAACAATATAATCAATTAAACTCTGATTTGCCATTTTTCATTTGTTTTAACCAATATGTGTATGCTGAATATTTTTTTCCTCAGGTTTATTTTTTTCCAATGCTTCTTCTATCATTTCTTTTACTTCATCAGCTTTGACAAATTTAAGAGGCTCCCACATTTTTACCATCCTTTCAATTGCGCGGACTTCTTCCTTGCGCGAGAGATTGGTTATTTCTCTTAAAATGCCTTGAAGCCCTTCGGAAACGCTCAAAAGCTCCTCTTTTATTTGTTTTATATCTTCTTTGATTAAATTTATTTCTTTATTAAACTTTTCTTCCTGAGCGAAAAAAGTCTCATCAAGAGCAAGAATCTTTTCTCTAAGCATATCTGTTTTTTCCTCAACACCATTTAGTTTTGCGTTTACAATGTAAGCAAAATCTGCAGTAGAAGCAACTTCTTCAGCCATTTTCACCTCTTGTTTATATTCTTACTTTAAGAAGAAAAATAGGTTTAAAATATTTGCTCTTCCAATGAATAAAGAAAAACGAAAACTATTTAATCAAATTTTTCTTTTTCTACTTGCCCCTGCAAAAAGAGCAAAAAAGAGAAAATGATCTTCAAACCAGAAACTGCCATCTATAATTATGAAATAATCCGTGAAGCCGGGCAGGAAGTTATGTATATCAATTACATTGGTGCCCCATTTGTTCCATCTCTTGCAGATTCAGCAGTATGCATGGCCCGCACTGTCGACGCTTTGCTTGAATCCCCAACTGTTTCAAGGATTGTTTTTGTGCAGCATAATCAAAATTATTCATATGACCTGCAGCAGATTTCTATGCTTTTTGAAATTGCCCAGCTTTATAATTATCTCCTGAAGCAGGAAAAAGTTCTTTCTGTTTCAGAATTAACATTAGAATGCCAGCGATGCCTGCCTCAAAGATATGATTCTCTGAGATATCTTGTTTTGCTTTTGTTGAAACAAGACCCTATTGGCTGTTATGTTGAAACAAAGAGATTATTGCGTGATGAACGGATAAATGCAGAGAAAATGCCTGATGAGTGTGCCTCTTGCGAGACTCGCTATATTAGACTTCTTGAAAAAATTGCGTCTATGCTTGCAGAAACAAGAATTTTGAAGTCTGTAATGCAGGAAATTGAAGGTTTGCATGTAGGAAATCGCGAACTGTATAAGAAATTGTTCAGACCGATATCTGTTCCTAATTTTACATTTACAAGATTGATGGCTTCAATTCCTCCAGAAGCTCAACTTCTTGATGAATATGTCATTGGAGAAGGAGTTGATAAAAGCACAGTCACTATTTTCAAAGTTCCTAACAGCATTGTTCCAATTTATCATTTGATTCCTCAAGAATTTGTACTTTCAGATGATGAGGCGACCTTATTGAATCTCGCCAGAGAGGTTTTAACAGAACATCAGCCAAAAGCAGAAGAATTTACAGATCCTGAAAGAATAAGAAATGTTTTTTTCAATATATCCAGAGATTTACTGACAGAATTGAGTGAGAGCAAGAAAAAAACTTTAACATATAAACAATTAACAAGACTTGCAACAATTTTAGTGCGACATACCATTGGCTTTGGTTTGATTGAAGTTCTTCTGCAAGATGAGAGACTGCAGGACATAGTAATAAATTCTCCAGTGGGACAAACCCCAATTTTTGTAAGGCATCAGGATTTTGATGAGTGTTCTACAAATATAATCTCAAGCATTCAGGATGTTGATGGATGGGCCGCAAAATTCAGAATGATTTCTGGACGTCCTTTGGATGAAGCAAATCCTGTTCTCGATACGGATTTAATTTTATCTAGGGTAAGGGCAAGAATTGCAGTAATGCAGCAGCCACTTGCACCCGACGGATTGGCATATGCTATTAGAAGACATCGTGATAAGCCATGGACTCTTCCATTATTCATAAAACAAAGAATGATAAATCCTCTCGCGGCAGGACTGCTGAGTTTTTTAGTAGATGGTTCAAGAACAATGTTGATTGCAGGAACAAGAAGTTCTGGAAAAACATCATTGCTTGGAAGCCTTATGCTTGAAATAATGCCAAAATATCGCATAATAACTGTTGAAGATACTTTAGAACTTCCTGTAGAAGCAATTAGAAAATTAAATTATGATATCGTGAGAATGAAAGTCAGAGCAGCATTGTTGAAAGCAACAACAGAGGTTCCAGCTGATGAAGGAATCAGAACATCTCTGCGTTTGGGTGATTCATGTTTGATTGTTGGAGAGGTTAGAAGTGAAGAAGCTCGTGCTTTATACGAAGCAATGAGAGTAGGAGCATTGGCAAATGTTGTTGCAGGAACAATTCATGGGGCTTCACCATATGCGATTTTTGACAGAGTTGTAAATGATTTGAATGTTCCAGTAACTTCATTCAAAGCAACAGACATCATCGCTGTTGCAAATCCAATAAAAAGCCCCGATGGAATGCATTCTTGGAGAAGAATGCTGCAAATCACAGAAGTCAGGAAACATTGGACAAAAGACCCTTTTGAAGAAAGAGGTTTTGCAGATTTGCTAACATATAATGTTGAAAAAGACGAGCTTGAAGCAACAGATGAATTAATGGTTGGAGAGTCAGATGTTTTGAAAGATATTGCCTCTAATGTAAAAGGCTGGGCTGGAAATTGGGATGCTCTGTGGGATAATATTTTATTAAGAGCAAAAATAAAAGAAGAATTGTTGAATGCTTCAATTAAAGCCAAGATTCCAGAACTTTTAGAAGCTCCTTTTGTTGTAAAATCAAATTCAGTATTTCATCAGATATCATCTTCTATTCGCGAAGAAATTGGTGTTCCTTTAAGCAAGGAAGTCCTGCCTAGATGGCAGAAATGGCTCAAGGATGAAATAAAAAGGGCCAGAGTAGATTAATAAATTAAAATATTAAATTAGTATAAATAAGGGGTGAAATGGCAAATAAAAAAAGTGATGATAGAGTATCAGATATATTAGAAAGATACGGCGCGAAGATAGAAAGGCAAGTGCATACAGATATTGCAGAAGATTCTGGATATACT
>Ga0210056_1001148_pt1 | contig 22932 bp, 18 predicted proteins | sample CryGeyCG2014_080_2_FD_183965 | JGI IMG/M metagenome (GOLD analysis project Ga0210056, IMG submission 183965) | Groundwater microbial communities from aquifer - Crystal Geyser CG07_land_8/20/14_0.80 (SPAdes) (version 2) | ecosystem: Environmental > Aquatic > Deep subsurface > Groundwater | place... | reverse complement strand
CCGCCGCCAACCCACAGGGGCGAGCGCGATGTGCCGGCGCGTGCGCGGCCCGTGTGCTTCTGCTTCCACGGCTTCTTTCCGCCGCCTCTCACCTCGGAGCGGCCCTTCGTCTTGTGGGTCCCCTGGTGCTCGTTCGCCTGCTGCACGCGGACCGCCTGGTAGACGGCGTGGTCGTTCGGGATGATCTCAAAGACGTCGGGGGCGAGAGTCACTTTCTCGCCGCTTTTCGTCCCGTCGATTTTGTAAACGTCTACTTCCATGCTCGATCTCGGCTCAACTTCTGGACTTGTACGTAACTGTTGATCGCCCCGGGCACCGGCCCGCGCACGAGGAGGAGGTTCGATTCGGGGATGACATCAACAACCGTGAGGTTGTACACGGTCGTCCGCGTGTTTCCCATATGGCCCGCCATCCGCTGGCCTTTGAACACACGCGAGGGATAGGAGCTCGAGCCGATGGAACCCGGCGCACGGAGCCGGTCGCTCTGTCCGTGAGTGGCGGGGCCGCCGCCGAAGTGGTGCCGTCTCACGACGCCCTGAAATCCCTTTCCCTTCGAAGTGCCGGAGACTTTTACCTTCTCCCCCTTGCGGAAGATCTCCACGGTGATGTTCGCGCCGAGCTTCAGCCCTTCGGGTGCGGTACGAAACTCGCGCACGAGCCTGTGCGGGACGGTGTTCGCCTTCGCCGCATGGCCGGCCTCTGGTTTCGTCGCACGATTCTTCTTTTTCTCGTCAAAGCCGAGCTGGACCGCCTCGTAGCCGTCCGTTTCCTTCGTCTTGAGCTGCGTCACGACGCAGGGGCCTGCCTCGATCACCGTGCACGGGATGATCTCTCCGCGCTCGTCAAAGACGCTCGTCATGCCGAGCTTCTTGCCAAGAATGCCATTCACCGAAATGCGCTCCAGTCCGTCATGAACCTGTGGGGATTACACTTTGATCTCAACGTCGACGCCTGCCGGGAGCTCGAGCTTCATGAGCGAGTCCATCGTCTTCGCCGTCGCGTTGAGGATGTCGATGAGCCGCTTGTGAGAGCGGATCTCGAACTGCTCGCGGGATTTCTTGTCAACATGCGGCGAGCGGAGCACCGTGTAGACGGTTCTCCGGGTCGGGAGCGGGATCGGTCCTGCGACCAACGCGCCGGTGGATTTCGCGGTACGGATGATCTTCTCCGCCGACTTGTCGACGAGATCATGGTCGTATGACTTCAGTTTAATCCGTATCTTCTGACCTGGCACGCTTGTTACTCCTCTGGACTTCGCTTCGTTCGTTCTCGCGAGGGCAATAATAATGGTCCGCCCGCCGTGGGCGGATCATCGATCCGCTATGGGCGGACGGACCGCCAATCCTTACTCAACAATCTTCGTCACCACACCGGCGCCGACCGTTCGCCCGCCTTCGCGGATGGCGAACCGGAGCCCTTCTTCCATGGCGATCGGTGTGATGAGCTCGACGATCATGCCGTCGACGTTGTCGCCCGGCATAACCATCTCGGTCCCCTGGGGAAGGGTCGTCACGCCCGTCACATCCGTCGTCCGGAAGTAAAACTGCGGGCGGTACCCCGGGAAGAACGGTGTGTGACGGCCGCCTTCCTCCTTCTTGAGGACGTAGACCTGAGCGTAGAACTTGGTGTGGGGCGTGATGCTGCCCGGAGCGGCAGCCACCATGCCGCGCTCAAGCTCGTCCCTCTCCACACCGCGCATGAGGAGGCCGATGTTGTCGCCGGCCATTCCTTCATCAAGCTCCTTCCGGAACATCTCGACGCCCGTCACCACGGTCTCCTTGTGCTGGCCGAGGCCGATGATCTCGATCCGGTCGTTCACGTGGACGCGTCCGCGCTCGACACGACCGGTGCCGACGGTGCCGCGGCCGGTGATCGAGAAGACATCCTCGACCGGCATGAGGAACGGCTTGTCGACCTCACGCTTCGGGACCGGGAAGTAGGTGTCGATGGCATCAACGAGGTCATAGATCGGCTTCAATGCGGGGTCGTCGGGGCTGGAGTTGGGATCGGCCCCTTTCTCCATGGCCTTGAGGGCACTGCCGCGGATGATGGGAATCTCGTCCCCGGGGAATTCGTACTTCTTCAGGAGATCCCGGAGCTCCATCTCGACAAGCTCGATGAGCTCTGGGTCGTCGACCATATCGACCTTGTTGAGGAACACGACGATCTTCGGCACACCGACCTGGCGGGCGAGGAGAATATGCTCACGCGTCTGAGGCATCGGGCCGTCGTTGGCGGCAACGACAAGGATCGCGCCGTCCATCTGGGCTGCGCCGGTGATCATGTTCTTGATGTAGTCGGCGTGTCCCGGGCAGTCGACGTGGGCGTAGTGCCGGTTCGCGGAGGAGTACTCGACGTGCGCGGTCGCGATCGTGATACCGCGCGCGCGCTCTTCCGGAGCGTTGTCAATGCTGTCAAACGTTCGCACCGACGAAAGGCCCTTCTTCGCCAACGCCATGGTAATGGCGGCCGTCAACGTGGTCTTGCCGTGGTCGATGTGACCGATTGTCCCGACGTTGAGGTGCGGTTTGTCCCTCAGAAATTTCTCCTTTGCCATTTCCGTTCTCCTTTGTGATTCCCTTCTGGCGATGAACAGCGCAGGGTGCCTGCCCGTTACACAGAAACGACTTCTGTCCCCTTGACCTTCTCGATAATGCCGTCGGCGATGGTTTTCGGAACTTCGCCGTAGTGTGCAAACTGCATGGTGAAGAGTGCGCGCCCCTGCGTCATGGAGCGGACGGCCGTCGCGTAGCCGAACATCTCGGCGAGCGGCACCGTTGCCTTCACGACCTGTCCGTTCTTCCGCGGCTTGATGCCCAGGATCTTTCCGCGGCGCGAATTGAGGTCCCCCATGACATCGCCCAGGTAGTCCTCCGGTGTCACGACCTCCACGTCCATGATCGGCTCGAGGAGGATCGGCTCCGCGCGCTTCGCGGCCTCGCGGAACGCGATGGAGCCGGCAACCTTGAATGCGATCTCGGACGAATCGACCGGATGGAACGACCCGTCGAAGAGCTTCGCCTTCACGTCGTCGACCGGGTACCCGGCGAGCACACCGTTCTTCATCGCTTCGCGAACTCCCTCCATCACCGGCTTGATGTACTCCTTCGGCACGACGCCGCCGATGATGGCGTTCTCAAACTCAAACCCCTTGCCAGGTTCGTTCGGACCGACTTCAAGCCACACGTGGCCGTACTGCCCGTGGCCGCCGGTCTGCTTGATAAACTTTCCTTCCGACTGAACCGTTTTCCGGAGACCTTCCTTGTAGGCGACCTGTGGACGGCTCACGTTCGCCCCGACGTCGAACTCGCGCTTCATCCGGTCGACGATGATCTCGAGGTGAAGCTCGCCCATCCCGCTGATGATCGTCTGTCCGGTCTCTTCGTCCGTCTCTACACGGAACGTCGGGTCCTCGTCCGATAGCTTCTGGAGTGCAGCGCCGAGTTTCTCCTGGTCCGCCTTCGTCTTCGGCTCGATCGCGACTGCGACGACGGGTGTCGGGAACTGCATCTTCTCGAGAACGATCGGCTCGTCCTTCTCGCAGAGCGTGTCGCCCGTCCGCGTGTATTTCAAGCCTACGGCGGCGGCGATGTCGCCCGCGTACGCTTCTTCGAGATCCTCGCGGTGGTTCGCATGCATGCGGAGGACGCGGCTGATGCGCTCGGTCTTCCCTGAGATGGAGTTGTAGACGTACGAGCCGGCCTTCACCGTGCCGGAGTAGACGCGGAAGTATGTCAGCTTCCCGACGTAGGGGTCGGACATGATCTTGAACGCGAGGGCGGCGAGGTTTTCATCGTCCGAGGCACGGCGTGTGAGGATCGCCGACTGGTTCGGCCCGTGCCCCTCGATGATCCCTCCGTTGACGTCGAGGGGCGACGGGAGGTACGCTACGACCGCGTTGAGGAGGTCCTGGATCCCCTTGTTCTTGAACGCGGAACCGCAGAGGACGGGAACGATGGACACCTTCAGTGTCGCGCGTCGGAGGACGGCGTTGATCTCGGACGGGGTGATCTCCTTGCCGTCGAGGTACTTCGCAAGGAGCGTGTCATCCTCGTCTGCAACCGCCTCGAGCATCTTCATGCGGTACTCGCTTGCGCAGGCGCGGAGGTCCTTTGGGATCCCGATCTCTTCAAATGTGCTGCCGAGCGTCGACTCGTGGAAAATCTTCGCCTTCATGTTCACGAGGTCGATGATGCCTGCGAACATGTCGCCTTCGCCGATCGGAATCTGGACCGGCACGGCGTTCGTGCCAAAGCGCGTCTGGATTTCCCCGACGACGTGGGAGAAATCCGCGCCGACGCGGTCCATCTTGTTCACGAAGGCGATGCGGGGGACGCCGTACTTGTCGGCCTGCCGCCACACCGTCTCCGACTGTGGTTCCACGCCGCCGACGGCGCAGAAAAGGGCGATGGCGCCGTCGAGTACCCGGAGCGAGCGCTCCACCTCGGCGGTAAAGTCGACGTGCCCCGGTGTGTCGATGATGTTGATCTGTGTATCGAGCCAGGTGATGGTCGTCGCGGCGCTCGTAATCGTGATGCCGCGCTCCTTCTCCTGCTCCATCCAGTCCATGGTCGCGGCGCCATCATGCACCTCACCCATGCGGTGGAGGACACCCGAGTAGTAGAGGATCCTCTCCGTCGTCGTGGTCTTGCCCGCATCGATATGTGCCATGATGCCGATGTTGCGTATCCTGTCGAGCGTGTATTCCCGTGCCATATTTTTTCGTGCCGTCTCTTCCCTGCTGCGTCGATCCGCCCGCAGGCCTCGCCATAGGCGGGCTGGAGCATCGGCGCTCCCTTACCATCGGAAATGGGCGAACGCCTTGTTAGCCTCTGCCATTCTGTGGACGTCGTCCTTCTTCTTCACCGCGCCGCCCTCGTTCTTCGAAGCGGCGATGAGCTCCTCTGCGAGTTTCTCCGACATGGACCGTCCGGAACGCTCCTGTGCGTACTGGATGATCCAGCGGATCGCAAGCGCCGTGCGGCGCTCCGACCGGACCTCCGTCGGCACCTGGTAGGTGGCGCCGCCCACCCGCCGCGCACGGACTTCGAGGAGCGGCTGGACATTCCCTACCGCCTTCTGGAAGACCTCGGCACCGTTCGTCTTCGTCTTCTTCTCCATGATGTCGAAGGAGGTGTAGACGATGTTGCGGGCGGTCTGCTTCTTCCCCTGCTTCATGACATTGTTGATGAAACGCTCAACGAGGGGATTGTTGAACTTCGGGTCCGGCGTGGTCTGCCGTTTTGGGGCTCGCTTTTTACGCATACGAAATCCTGATCCTAAGCTGCCTTCGGTCTCTTCGCTCCATACTTGGAGCGGCCCTGTTTCCGGTCTGCGACGCCGGCGGTATCAAGCGTCCCGCGGATGATGTGGTACCGCACGCCGGGAAGGTCCTTCACGCGGCCTCCCCGGATCATGACGATTGAGTGTTCCTGGAGGTTGTGTCCCTCGCCCGGGATGTACGCGGTGACTTCAATCCCGTTTGTCAGCCGGACCCTCGCCACCTTGCGGAGGGCGGAATTCGGTTTCTTCGGTGTGGTTGTATACACACGCGTGCACACACCGCGCCTTTGCGGGTTCCCCTGGAGGGCTGGAGCCTTGCTCTTCGTGACCACCGCCTCCCGCCCCTTGCGAATGAGTTGGTTGACTGTTGGCACTTCGATCCCTATTCTTTTCTCTCAGGCAGCAAGAAAATAAATATACCCAATTTCCACCTAAGAATCAACACGTTCGCACTTTCTTCGGCTCCCTCAGTTCGCCCCCACCTGCTCGCTCACACCCGCCTCCTCCTCCGCCGCGACCTTGACCTCCTTCGGCATCACGACGATCTCGCGGTGCCTCTTCAGCCCGGTCCCCGCCGGAATGAGGTGTCCCATGACGACGTTTTCCTTCAGGCCGAGGAGATTATCAATCTTCCCTTGGATCGCCCCGTCGGTAAGGACGCGCGTCGTCTCCTGGAACGACGCCGCGGAGATCCAGCTCTCGGTTGCGAGCGCCGCCGAGGTAATCCCGAGGAGGATCGGCTCGGATGTCGCCGGGAACGCATCACGAGACTCGGCCACCTTCTTCGTCTTCTTCTTCAGGTCGAGGTTCGTTTCACGGACCTTCTTCTTCTCAACGAGCTGCCCGTTCTTGTACTTCGAGTCCCCCTTGCTCGTGATGAGGACCTTGTCCCGGAGTTTCCCGTTCTCCTCTTGGAAAATCTGCTTGTCGACATAGTCGCCTTCGAGGAATCGCGTGTCGCCTGGATCCAACACACGCACCTTCTGCATCATCTGGCGGACGATCACCTCGACGTGCTTGTCGTTGATCTTCACGCCCTGGACGCGGTAGACTTCCTGGATCTCGTTCACGAGGTACTCCTGCACCGCCGCCACGCCCTTGATGCGTAGGATGTCGTGCGGGTTGATGGCCCCGTCGGAGAGGCGAGTCCCCGCCTTCACGATGTCGCCCTCCTGCACGAGGATGTGCTTCGAAAGCGAGATGACGTAGTGTTTCTCGTCCTTCCCGTCGTGGCTCGTGACAACGACCTCACGTGTGCCCCTGCGCTGCGGCCCGAAGGTGACGACGCCGTCGATCTCGCTGACAACCGCCGGCTCGACCGGGCTCCGCGCCTCGAAGAGCTCCGTGACGCGCGGGAGACCTCCCGTGATGTCGCGAGTCCGTCCTGCTTCGCGCGGGATGCGGACCAGGACGCTGCCGGCGCTGAGCTCCTCGCCGTCACCGACGACGATGTGGGCCCGCGTCGGGATCGGGTAGCTTGCGATACGGCTCCCCTTCGTGTTCACGACTTCAAGGCTCGGTGTGATCGATTTGTCGCGCGACTCGATGACAACCTTCTGGATGTGACCGGTCTGCTCGTCCGGCTCCTGGCGGAAGGTGATGTTGTCCTTGAGGTCGACGTACCGGACTAGGCCCGAGTGCTCCGAGATGATGACCGCGTTGTACGGGTCCCACTCGTAGATGAGCTCGCCCTTCCTCACCTCCGCCTCTTCCTTCACGACGATCTGTGCACCGTACGGCACGTTGTAGTTCGTGAGGAGGCGGTTGTCCTGGTCGAGGATTTCGATGACCGCGTTCCGGCCGGCGACGATGAGGCGTGTGTCGCTCCCCGACTGCCGCTCGATGGTCTTCAGGTCCTTGAACCGTATCCAGCCGCTCGCCTTCGCGACGACCTGCGACTGGGCAGCGATGAGGCTCGCCGTGCCGCCTGTGTGGAACGTCCGGAGGGTGAGCTGCGTACCCGGCTCGCCGATCGACTGCGCCGCCACGATGCCGACGGCGTCGCCGCCCTCGGCCATCTTCCCGGTCGCAAGGTTGCGGCCGTAGCACTTCGCGCAGACGCCGCGCTTCTCCTCGCACGTAAGGACCGAGCGGATTTCGACGGTTTCGATCGATGTCTCTGCAATCCGCGTCGCCTTGTCCTCGGTGATCTCCTCCCCCGCCCGCACGATGATGTTCTTCTCATCGAGAGGATCGTGGACGTCACGGACCGAGACTCGTCCGACGATGCGCTCGGAGAGCGGTTCCTTCACATCCTCTCCTTCACGGAGGGCGCCGGTTTCGACGCCGCGGATGGAGCCGCAGTCCTCCTCTGTGATCACCGAGTCCTGTGCCACATCAACGAGCCGCCGCGTGAGGTACCCGGCGTCCGCCGTCTTGAGGGCGGTGTCGGCAAGTCCCTTCCGCGCGCCGTGCGTGGAAATGAAATACTCAAGGATCGAGAGCCCTTCGCGGAAGTTCGCCTTGATGGGGTTTTCGATGAGCTCCCCGACGCTGCCGGTGAGGCTCTTTTGGGGCTTCGCCATGAGGCCGCGCATGCCGGCGAGCTGACGCACCTGCTCCTTCGAGCCGCGGGCGCCGGAGTCGACCATCATGTAGAGCGAGTTAAAACCGTCGCGTGAGCGCTGGAGGGTCTCCATAAGCTTCGCCGACACCATGCTCGACGCCTTCTGCCAGATATCGACGATCTTGTTGTAACGTTCCCCCGCGGTGATGACGCCGTTGTAGTACTGCTTCTCGACGTTGTCGACGTCGCGCTGCGCCTTCCCGACAATGTCTCGCTTCTCCTGCGGTGTCGTAATGTCGGCGATGCTGATGGAGAGACCGCCCCGCGTCGCGAAGCGGAAACCGAGCTCCTTCACCTCGTCGATGAACCGCACCGCGGTGAGCCCGCCGGCCCTGCGGTAGAGGCTCGCGATGATCTGGACCATGCGGCTCTTGTTGAGGAGCTCGTTGATAAACCCGAGCTCCTTCGGGACGATCTGGTTGAAGAGGACGCGCCCCGTCGTCGTCTCGATTGTGCGGTTTTGGACGCGCACCTTGATGCGGGCGTGGAGGCCGAGTTTCCTGTTCTCATAGGCGACAATAACCTCGTCGGGCGACGAGAAGAGCTTCCCCTCTCCCTTCTCGCCGGCGCGAGATTTCGTCATATAGTAGAGGCCGAGCACCATGTCCTGGGTCGGATGGATGATCGGCGAACCGTTGGCCGGGGACAGGAGGTTGTGGCTCGAAAGCATGAGGAGACGCGCTTCCATCTGCGCCTCGTAGGAGAGCGGGACGTGGACCGCCATCTGGTCGCCGTCGAAGTCCGCGTTGAATGCCGTGCAGACCATCGGGTGGATGCGGATCGCCTTTCCTTCGACGAGGACCGGCTGGAATGCCTGGATGCCGAGCCGATGGAGCGTCGGCGCCCGGTTGAGGAGGACCGGGTGCCCGTCGATGATGTGCTCGAGCACGTCCCACACTTCCGGCCCCTTCCGGTCCACGAGCTTCTTCGCGCTCTTCACGGTCTTCACGTAGCCGCGTTCCATGAGCTTCCGGATCACGAACGGCTTGAACAGCTCGACCGCCATGTCCTTCGGGAGGCCGCACTGGTGGAGCTTGAGGTCCGGGCCGACGACAATGACCGAACGGCCGGAGTAGTCGACGCGCTTGCCGAGGAGGTTCTGGCGGAAGCGTCCCTGCTTTCCTTTCAGCATGTCGGAGAGGGACTTCAGCGCGCGGTTGTTGTCGCTTCGCACTGCGCCGATCCGGCGTGAGTTGTCGAGGAGGGCGTCGACCGCCTCCTGCAGCATCCGCTTCTCGTTCCGGAGGATCACTTCCGGTGCGCGGATGTCCATGAGGCGCCGCAGACGGTTGTTGCGGATGATGACGCGCCGGTACAGGTCGTTCAGGTCGGAGGTTGCGAAGCGTCCCCCTTCGAGCGGGACGAGGGGACGGAGCTCCGGCGGGATGACCGGGATGACGTTGAGGGTCATCCACTCTGGCTTGTTCATGACGCCGTCCTCGCGCTCGCGGAACGACTCGATGACGCGGAGGCGCTTGAGGGCATCCTGCTTCTTCTGGACCGATGTCTCCTCCTTCGCGAGGGCGCGGAGCTCCGCCGAGAGAGTCTCGATATCGGTGCGCTTGAGAAGGTCCTTGACCGCGTCGCCGCCGATCTTCGCGATGAACTTCCGCGAGTCGGTGTCCGCGAGCTCCCGGTTCTTCTCCGGGAGCGCGTTGAGGACATCGAGGTACTGCTCTTCCGTAAGGAGGTCCTTCGGGCGCAGCCCCGTGGAGCCCGGCTGTATGACAATGTACGACTCATAGTAGATGACCTTCTCGAGCTCCTTCGCCGAGAGGTTGAGGATGTAGCCGATCTTGCTCGGCGTGGAGCGGAAGTACCAAATATGGACAACAGGGACCTGCAGGACGATGTGTCCCATCCGCTCGCGTCGGACGCTCTTCGTCGTCACCTCGACGCCGCAGCGGTCACAGATGATCCCCTTGTACCGGATGCGTTTGTACTTCCCGCAGTGGCACTCGTAGTCTTTCACCGGGCCGAAGATCTTCTCGCAGAAGAGTCCGTCTTTCTCCGGCTTGAACGAACGGTAGTTGATCGTCTCCGGCTTCGTCACCTCTCCGCGCGACCAGGAGAGGATCGTGTCAGGTGCCGCGAGTCCGATCGAGATCTTCGAGAACCCGCGCTTTGTGCCGCTATCCGACTGCTTTATCATGAGAACCTCCCAAAATCAATATCCCGTGACACCTGACCAGTTCCGCCTGCGGTTCGCTCATTCGGTCTTCACATCAACGCCAAGTCCCATCAGTTCCCGTACGAGAACATTGAAGGATTCAGGCACGCTCGCCTCGGGAAGGTTTTCTCCTTTCACAATGGCTTCATAGACTTTCGAACGGCCGCTCACGTCGTCGCTCTTCACGGTGATCATTTCCTGGAGGACATGCGATGCGCCGTACCCTTCGAGGGCCCAGACCTCCATCTCGCCGAACCGCTGGCCGCCGAACTGCGCCTTCCCGCCGAGCGGCTGTTGTGTGATGAGGGAGTAGGGACCCGTCGACCGGGCGTGAATCTTGTCCTCGACGAGGTGTGAGAGCTTCATCATGTAGATCTGCCCCACCGTTACCTCCTGGTCGAACGGCTCGCCGGAGCGCCCGTCGTAGAGGACCGTCTTCGAGTTCTGGTCCAGGCCGGCCTTCTCGAGCTCTGCCTGAACGTCCTCCCACTGGGCGCCGTCGAAGATCGGCGATGAGTACTTGCAGCCAAGGAGCTTCGCAGCCCACCCGAGTGCGGTCTCGTAGAGCTGTCCGAGGTTCATACGGGACGGCACGCCGAGCGGGTTTAGGACGATGTCGACCGGCGTCCCGTCGGGGAGGAACGGCATGTCCTCGACCGGCACGATGATGGAGACGACGCCCTTGTTGCCGTGGCGTCCCGCCATCTTGTCGCCGACGGAGAGCTTCCGCTTCTTCGCAACGTACACCTTCGCGAGCTGGACGATGCCCGGCGGCAGCTCGTCGCCGAGGATGATCTTGTTCTTATCGCGCTTGTATATCTCTTCAATCTCCGTCTGCTTCGCCCGGTACGCTTCGTAGATCTTCGCAACGAGGGCATTAGTCCGCTTCTCGTCCACCCACTCGCCGGTCGGGTCAAGCTTCTCAATCTCGTCGATCTTCTGGAAGAGGTCCTCGCGGAGAAGTGTTCCCGCGCGGACGACGACGTTCCCGTCGACGTCGCGAATGCCGGCCGACTTCTCCCCCTCGAGGAGGAGCGAGAGCTTCTGGATGAGCTTGTCGCGGAGCGCCTTGAGCCCCTTCCGGTACGCACGCTCGAGTGCATCCAGCGCCTTCTTCTCGTCCCGTTTCGCGTCGGCGTCGCGCTTCTTCCGGCTGAAGAGCTTCGTTTTCACCACGATGCCGTGGAGTCCGGGCGGCGCCTTGAGCGACGCGTCCTTCACGTCCCCCGCTTTCTCGCCGAAGATCGCCTTGAGGAGCTTCTCCTCGGGCGTCGGCTCGGTCTCGCCCTTCGGCGTGATCTTGCCGATAAGGATGTCGCCTTCCCTCACATCGGCGCCGACACGGACGACGCCGAACTCGTCGAGGTCTTTCGTCGCCTCTTCGGAGACGTTCGGGATTTCGCGCGTCAGCTCTTCCTCGCCGCGCTTCGTGTCGCGGACCTGGAGCTCGAACTCCTCGATGTGAACGCTCGTGTAGACGTCCTCGCTCACGACGCGCTCGCTGATGACGATAGCGTCTTCGTAGTTATATCCGTTCCACGGCATGAAGGCGACGAGCACGTTGCGCCCGAGGGCAAGCTCCCCCTTCTGGGTGGCGCAGCCGTCGGCGAGGATTTCTCCCTTCTTCACGCGCTGGCCGACCTTCACGATCGGTTTCTGGTTGATGACAGTGTCCTGGTTCGTGCGGCGGAACTTCGTGAGCCTGTACTCGACCCGGAACTTCTCGTCGAAGGAGAGGAGCGCCTCCTGGCTTCGCTCGTCGTGGTCGTAGGCGACGACGATTCCGTCGGCGGAGACGTACTCAACTGTCCCGTTCCGCTCCGCAACGATTACGGTGCGCGAGTCGCGTGCCACCTTCTCCTCGAGCCCGGTCCCGACGAGCGGTGTTTCCGGCCGCAGGAGTGGAACCGCCTGCCGCTGCATGTTCGAGCCCATGAGGGCACGGTTGGCGTCGTCGTTCTCCAGGAACGGGATGAGGGCGGCCGCGGCGCTCACGATCTGGTTCGGGGCGACGTCGACGTACTGGACCTTGTCGGGCGCGACCACCGGGAACTCGCCGCGGACGCGCGCCGTGATCTTCGTATCGAGGAAGCGCCCCTTCTCGTCGATCGAGGCGCTCGTCTGCGCGATCGTCACGTTGTCCTCCCGGTCGGCAGTGAGGTACTCGACCTCGTCCGAGACGCGACCGTCGACGACCCTGCGGTACGGCGTCTCAAGGAAGCCGAACTCGTTCACGCGTGCGTGGATGCACATCGTCGAGATGAGGCCGATGTTCGGCCCTTCCGGCGTTTCGATCGGGCAAAGGCGCCCGTAGTGCGTGTAGTGGACGTCGCGGACCTCGAACCCCGCGCGCTCGCGCGTAAGGCCACCGGGACCGAGGGCGCTCATGCGGCGCTTGTGCGTGAGTTCGGCGAGCGGGTTCGTCTGGTCCATGAACTGCGACAACTGGTTCGTGCCGAAGAATGCGTTAATGACACTCGTGATCGTCCGGGCGTTCACGAGGTCCTGCGGTGTCAGCCCCTCGGTGTCGCGCAGGTTCATCCGCTCGCGGATCGTGCGGCTCATGCGGACAAGGCCGATGTTGAACTGCTGTGCAAGCTGCTCTCCGACGGTGCGGACGCGGCGGTTGCCGAGGTGGTCGATGTCATCGACGTTCCGCTTCCCCTGCTGGAGCTCGAGGAGGTAGTTGATGATCGCGACGAGGTCCTCTTTCGTAAGCGTCGTCTGGTCAATGGGGACCTTGAGGCCGAGCTTCTCGTTCATGCGGAACCGGCCGACGCTCCCGAGGTCATACCGCTTCGGGTTGAAGAAGAGCCGGTCGACGAGCGTGCGGGCAGTGGCGATGTCGGGCGCGTCGGAGGAGCGAAGCTGCCGGTAGATCGCCTCGAGTGCGTCATCCTCGGAACGCGAGAGGTCGCGTTGGATCGTGTTTGCGATGATCGAGGTTTCCTGCCCGACCTCGGTGCGGAGGAGGCGGATCTTCTTCACGCCCGCCTTCTTGACCTTCTTGATCGTGTCCTCGGTGATCTTCGTGTCGCGTGAGATGAAGATTTCACCCGTCTTCGTGTCGACGGCGTCACTGCACACGATGCGGCCGAGGAAGTCGGCGAGGTCGTGCTTGTGGATCTCGACATCCTCGACAAGGTTAAAGAGCTGGAGGAGTTCGTCGTCCGACGAGTAGCCGAGGGCGCGGAGGAGCGTCGTCACCGGGAACTTCTTCTTCCGGTCGATGTACGCGTACATGACGTTCGTGATGTCGGTCGAGAACTCGATCCACGAGCCCCGGAGCGGGATGATGCGGGCACTGAAGATCGGGGTACCGTTCGGGTGAATGGAGCCGCTGAAGAAGACGCCCGGTGATCGGTGGAGCTGGCTCACGATGACGCGCTCGGCTCCGTTGATGACAAAGGTCCCGTGCTCCGTCATCGCGGGCGTGTTGCCGAGGTAGACATCCTGTTCGATGGTCTCCGCGAACGTCTTCTTGTCCTCCCCTTTCCGGGAGAGGCGGAGCTTCGCCTTGAGCGGGACGGCGTAGGTGAGGCCGCGCTCCTCGCACTCGCCGACATTGTATTTCGGCTGCTCGATGTAGTACTCGACGAACTCGAGGGTGAAATTCTCCCTGGAGTCGACGATCGGAAAATTCATTTCGAAGACTTCCTGGAGGCCGATGCGGCGCCGTTTCCTGGGCGCCACGCCCGCCTGGAGGAACTCGTCGAACGATCGCAGCTGTATGTCAAGGAAATCCGGATAATCGATCGCCGAAGGGGTCTTGGCGAAGGATATACGTCCATTGTTCCCATCAGCACGGTTCGTCAGGTCTTTCACGGGACACTCTCCTTCCAAAAATGGACGCAAACGGCCCATGCAGACAGGACGGACTCCTCCTGTTCGCGATGGGGCCGCGCTTCAACTTTGCCATCGGGAGACACGGGAAGCCGCCAGGCGTTCGCCACGGGCGAACGGCCACCGGCTTGTGTATTGTCGTCGAGTAACGAGGCGTTGTTTCTCTGATGCTCGCTTGTGGTCAAGGACTTACTTGAGCTCGACTTCGGCGCCTGCTTCCTCGAGCTTCTTCTTAAGGCTTTCCGCCTCGTCCTTCGGGATGCTTTCCTTGACGGGCTTCGGAGCGCCATCGACAAGGTCCTTGGCTTCCTTGAGGCCCAGCCCGGTGATCTCTCGCACTGCCTTGATCACGTTGATCTTCTGGGCACCGGCGGCCCTGAGGACCACCGTGAACTCCGTCTTCTCCTCCGCGGCAGGGGCGGCAGCACCGGCACCTGCGACGGCACCCACCACGACGGGGGCGGCGGCAGTCACGCCGAAGCGATCCTCGAGCGCCTTCTTCAGCTCGGAGCCTTCGAGAAGGGTAAGCTTCTCAATTTTCTCGACTAATTCCTGGACGATCTCTGACATTGCTCTATGACTCCTTTAAGGGTGACTGAGTTCCAGTTATACGGCCTGTACTTCGGCCTTTGAACGCGCAATCTGATCAATGACGTTCACCAGGTCTCGCGGCACGGCGTTGAGCACGCCGACGATGCCGGACGCGGGGGCCTGAATGCCGCCGATGATGGACGCCATGATCTCCTTCCGACCGGGAAGCTTCGCGATCTCATCGAGCCGCTTGCCGTCGAACACCTGATGTTCGATGACCGCAACCTTGAGCTTCGGGCGCTCCGCCTTGTCGAAGAACTTCTTGATCACCTTCGCCGGCGCGATCGGGTCGTCGTACCCGAAGGCGACCGCCGTCGGCCCGTGGAGATAGTCGTCGAGGCCGTCATAGCCCGCCACGGACTCAAGCGCCTTCCGGAGGAACGTGTTCTTCGTGACGGTGTACTCGACGCCGTTCTTGCGGAACTCCCTACGGAGCTCGTTCGCCTGCTCCACCGTCACTCCGGTGAAGTCCGTGAGGAAGAGACTCTGCGCCCGGCCGACCTTTTCCGCCACTTCGGCGACGATCTGTTCTTTCTCTTCTCGTTTCATGGAATACCTGTTGATTCCGCCTCACGGCCCCGCGGGAGAACGCGGTGCGGGAGGCATTCTGGCCGTCAGTGATTCCCACTCGCTGAGAAGCACTCCCCGCTGGTGGCGGAGACAGCAGGCGGGCTGGATGTATGAATCAAGTGAGTGCGTAATATGCTGGAAGCTCTCTGCTCCGTTAGTCTTTCGATCCCTGTGCGTTTCAGTGGAGCGCCTGGACGGCGTTTCGGTCAATATGGACGCCGGGGCCCATCGTGCTGGAGAGTGCAATGCTCTTGATGAACTGTCCCTTCGCGGTCGAGGGCTTGAGCCGCATGATCGTGCCGAGGATTGCCTGAACGTTCTCCTCGATCTTCTTCGCGTCGAACGACGCCTTCCCGACCGGCGCATGGATAATTCCGGCCTTCTCGACACGGAACTCGATCTTGCCCGCCTTCACCTCGGTCACCGCCTTTGCGATGTCCGTCGTCACCGTCCCGCTCTTCGGGTTCGGCATAAGGCCGCGCGGGCCGAGGATCTTGCCGAGCCTTCCGACTTCGCCCATCACGTCAGGCGTGGCGATGATGACGTCGATGTCGGTCCATCCCTCCTGGATTCTCTTCAGGTACTCATCATACCCGGCGTGGTCGGCGCCTGCGGCCTTCGCCTCCTCGTCGCGCGGCGGCTTCGCAAGGACGAGCACGCGCACCGTCTTCCCTATGCCGTGCGGCAGGGAGACCGTGCCTCGGATTGCCTGGTCGGCCTTCCGCGGGTCAACACCGAGGCGCACGGCAATGTCGACCGACTCGTCGAACTTCGCCGAGGCGGTTTCCTTCACCTTCGCGACCGCCTCGCTGATCGTATAGGTCTTCGCGAGATCGACTTTCGACTCTGCAGCCTTGAACCGCTTACTCACCTTCGCCATGATGAACTCCTGTGGGAAACCCTGTACCGTTTAGTTCTCTGCAACCGTGATGCCCATGCTCCGGGCGGTCCCTTCGACCATCTTCATCGCCGCCTCGATGTCGTTCGCGTTAAGGTCGGGCATCTTCAGCGTCGCGATTTCCTTCACCTGTGCCTTCGTCACGGTTGCGACCTTCGTCCGGTGCGGCTCGGCGGAGCCCTTCTCGATCTTCGCTGCCTTCTTGAGGAGCGCGGAGGCGGGAGGCGTCTTCGTGATGAAGGTGAACGACTTGTCTGCAAACACCGTGATGACCACCGGGATGATGAGCCCCTGCTGCGATTGCGTCTTCGCGTTGAACTGCTTGCAGAACTCCATAATATTGACACCCTTCTGCCCGAGGGCCGGGCCGACCGGAGGTGCGGGATTCGCCTGTCCGGCGGGGATCTGCAGCTTCACGTAACCGACAATCTTCTTAGCCATGTCTGCTCCGATTCTCCGTATGAGACGCTTCGTGCGCCGCAGCGGCGCGCCCTCTTACTTCTCCACTTCCACCTGCGAGACGTCAAGCTCGACAGGTGTCTTCCGGCCGAAGATGCTCACCATCACCTTGACCTTCATCTTCTCTTCGTTCACGTCCTGCACGAACCCGGCGAAGTTACTGAACGGTCCGTCGATCACTTTCACGGCCTCTCCGATGTGGAAGGGGACCTCCATCGTCTCAACCTCTGCGGTCTCACCGATGCGGCCGACGAGCCGGCGCACCTCGTCCGGGTGGAGCGGCACCGGCATCCCCTTCGGCCCGACGAAGCTCATGACGGACGGAGTGTTCGTGATGACATACTTCACCTTCTCGTCGAGGTCCGCTTCCACGAGGATGTAGCCGGGAAAGAACGTCCGCGTCTTGCTCCGTTTCTTCCCTCCCTTAATCTCGAACACCTTCTCAGAGGGGACGAGAACATTTGTGATCTTCTCCCCCAGCCCCTCGTTCTGTACCTCGTTCTCGAGGTACGCCTTCACCTTGTTCTCGTGACCGGAGTACGTCCGGACAACATACCATTTCTTCGCCACGCGAGCCTCTTAGAAAATTCTCTTCAGTGCCGAACTCACGATCAGGTCGATGACGTACACAAACACCGAGAGGATGAGCGTGACGCCGATCACGACCCACGTGGACTCCTGGAGCTCTTTCCATTTCGGCCACGTGACCTTCTTCATCTCGCGAACGACGTCACTGAAAAATGCAATGATCTTCTCTTTCATACTGCCCCGTTCGTTGCCTGAGTTTTCTTTCGTCTGGCGTTCCCGCCTCCGCGGGTTTCACGACCTTGCTTTGGCAGGTTTCAGAACTCCGCCGCGGCGAGCGCCCGCTGCGCGCCGCGCTTCGCACGTCAGGAGGGACTCGAACCCCCAACCTGCGGTTTTGGAGACCGCTGCTCTACCAGTTGAGCTACTGACGTAACGCACGCGCCCAGAAGGGTCAGCGCGTTTCCTTGTGCCCGGTATGCTTGCGGCACGTGGGACAGTACTTCTTGTGTTCGACCCGCCCGGAGTGCTTCTTCTTGTTCTTCGTGGTCGTGTAGTTGCGGTTCTTGCAGACGGTGCATTCAAGGGTGATGATATCTCTCACAAACGATTCTCCTTCTCGCTGATCTCTCCCGAACGGGCCGCCCGGGAGAGAAGTGAACGGGGCTTGCTCAAAACAAATTGCTCCCGCCCCAGGTTCAACCCGACACCCGGTAGCGGAAGGACGATTGTGAGCTCACGACCGGGCTTGAACCGGTGACCTCTTCCTTACCAAGGAAGTGCTCTACCAACTGAGCTACGTGAGCACGGAAAATGGCGTGCCGCTGTACGGCGCGGCCATGGAGTCCCGGGGGCGGCGGTGTTCACTGCCCTGAACTGAGAGCGGGAGATCCGCCCTTGGCGGACAACTCCCATGCAAGAGCGGGAGACGGGACTCGAACCCGCGACCAACAGCTTGGAAGGCTGTGACTCTACCAACTGAGTTACTCCCGCGCCGAAAGGAAAGAACCGTTCCCCGAACCACGGCGGCCCCGCAAACGGGTCCGTTGTGGGCAGGGGAGGAATCGAACCTCCGAAGGCCGGAGCCGACAGATTTACAGTCTGTTGCGTTTGACCACTTCGCTACCTGCCCGGTGCGTAACTGCCTGGTCGGGCAGTCGCCGGAATCCATCGAAAAGAACGACGAGCTGGTGGAGGGACTTGAACCCACAACCTGCTGATTACAAATCAGCTGCTCTGCCAGTTGAGCTACACCAGCAATGCATTACGACCTAGATTATAAATATACGAAAAATCCGACAAAAGTCAACCAATAAGTGGACTAAACCACCACATTCAGCCCAAACGATGCTGCAATCCACCCGGGGCCACGCAACCCGAACGCTCCCGGAGCCTCAAAAATCCGCACATGATCCCTCTCCCCCACTCTGCTGCAAGCTGCCGACCGCGGAACCTTTTGCCCCCTTCGTGGCTCCTTCTGTAGGACCCATGGATTTCCTAATTTGCGAAGCGGGCAAACAACACGCCGCAATCTGCCCAAGGCAGGCTTGATTTGTCCCTCTGCAACCCCTACTTTCTCAAGTCACCGGTCTGTAGACAAATGATGGAGGAACCGCACCCATGCAAGATCGATCCGCCCAAGCAGATTCCCTCCGCGCACGCATCATCCGACTCGCTCTCCTTCTTCTCCTCGCGACTAGCGCCACCGCCCTGGGCACCGAAAAGAGGCTCACGGTCCACGACATTTATGGCAGCTCCCTCTTCTCCGCAAAATCGGTCCAGGGGATCCAGTGGATGAAGAGCGGTAACCGCTTCTCATATCTCGACGTTGCAGATACAAGCACAAAGCTCCGCAGTATCTGGATCTACGACGTGAAATCGGGAAAGCGCGAGATTGCAGTCAACGCAAAGGACCTCCTTCTTCCCGGCGGGACCGAGCCGTTTCGCATTACGACGTATGCCTGGTCCCCGGCTGAAGACCAGATCCTCTTCACCGAGACCCTCCCGGCCCGGTCGCTTAAGACCGGAGGTGCCTTCTACCTCTACGACATGAAGACGAAATCATTCCGTCAGATAACGAAAACGAAGGAACCGCAGAGCATCATCCAGTTCTCGCCGGACGGAAAGCACATCGGCTTTGTCCGCGAGAACAATCTCTTCGTCTATGATCTTACCTCCGGGTCGGAGAAGCAGCTCACGCACGACGGTAGCGCCACGATCATCAACGGACAGTTCGACTGGGTCTACGAGGAGGAGTTCGAGATCATCAACGGGTACCGGTGGTCCCCGGACAGCCGTCGCATCGCATTCTGGCGCCTCGACATCTCGCACGAGCCGGTCTACCCGATTACGGACTTCATGCCGCTCCACCCCGGCATCGAAGAGCAGCGCTATCCGAATCCGGGCGACACCAATGCCGTTGTGAAGATCGGTGTCGTCGCCGTCGCCGCGGGCGGAACGAAGTGGATGGACCTCGGGACCGACACCGACGTCTACATCCCGCGCATCCAGTGGACGCAGGACCCCAACGTCCTTTCCATCCAGAGGCTCAACCGGCGGCAGAATGTCCTCGATCTCCTCTTCGCCGATGTCACAACCGGGGCGACGCGGGCCGTCATCACCGAGCGCGACTCCGCGTGGGTGAGTGTGAGGAACGGCCTCACGTTCCTCAAATCAAAGAGGCAGTTCATCTGGAGCTCCGAAAGGAGCGGCTTCCTCCACCTCTACCTCTACGACTACGACGGGAAACTCGTGAACCAGGTAACGAGCGGTGACTGGGAAGTCTCCGATTTCAAAGGCGTCGACGAGCGGCGTGACCTCGTGTACTTCACATCAACGAAGAACTCACCGCTTGAGCGGCAGCTCTACAGCCTGAAGCTCAACGGCAGGGGACTGACGCAGATTTCCCGCGACCGGGGAACCCACAGCGTCTCCTTCTCCCCAACATTTGCGTACTACCTTGACAGTTACTCCAACATCGAGACGCCGACGCAGCAGATCCTCCTTGAATCGAACGGCAACGTCGTCCGCGTGCTCGAGGCGAATCCGCTCAGCCCTATGCGGGATTACGCAATCGGAGCAGAGCACTTCATCACGTTCGCGACGAGCGACGGAGTGACGCTGAATGCTGCAATCCTCTATCCCGTGAACTTCGATTCAACAAAGCGGTACCCGGTTCTCTTCGACGTCTACGGCGGACCTGGGTCACAGACTGTTCGCGATGCATGGGGAGGTACCGGCTACCTCTGGCATCAGCTGCTGGCCGAGAACGGCTACCTTATCTTCGTCGTCGACGGGCGCGGGACCGGCGGCAGGGGGCGTGCCTTCGAGAAGATCGTAAACAACCAGCTCGGCAAGTGGGAGGTCAACGATCAGATCGAAGGGGCAAAGTACCTTGCGACGCTTCCGTACGTCGACGCACATCGCATCGGCATCTGGGGATGGAGTTACGGAGGTTACATGGCAAGCCTGACGCTCCTCGTTGGGGCAGACTACTTCAAGACCGCCGTGGCGGTCGCGCCTGTGACGGACTGGAAGCTTTACGACTCAATCTACACCGAACGGTACATGGACACACCGCAACACAACCCGAAGGGGTACGAGGAATCAGCACCCGTCAACCACGCCGAAAAGCTGAAGGGTGCGTTCCTTGTCATTCACGGAACGTCGGATGACAATGTCCACTGGCAGAACACGATTCAGCTTGTGAACGCGCTTGAGAAGGCAAACAAGCAATTTCGGACCGCGTTCTACCCGAACCGGAACCACGGGATCTTCGGCGGTGCGACGCGCGAGAACCTCTACACGCGTATTACGGATTTTCTCATGGAGAACTTGTAGCTGCCCCATATGGGGGAGTGTTGGGGCGGGGGTAAGGGAAAGCAGAGCACAAAGAGAAGAGACAATTAAGAGAAACAACGAAAATCTCGAGAAATGTATGCAATTACCTTATCAAGGTCAATACTCCAACAAAAGAGCCGGTAGTTGCAGGATGAGGATCACTTGCTTTGACCTGGGCTCTTTTGTAAGTTTTATAACGCCTTTCGCCCTATGCGCCCATAGCTCAACTGGATAGAGCATCAGACTTCGGATCTGAGGGTTGGGGGTTCGAATCCCTCTGGGCGCGCTGGAGGTGATTAAAGCACAGGGGCTTACAGAATGACTGCAAGCCCTTACTTTTTGGTGTGCCCAAATTGTGACGGAGATCCCGACCCCTTCTCTCCCTCCCTCCTTTCTGCTACCCTCCCGGCTGTTGGCAAGGATGCCTCGAAGTTGATTCATGTCCAAGGCGGCATAGTAGCGGAGCGTTGTCGCGAAGCTCTTGTGATGTGACAGAGCATGAGCCAAAGGTGCCGGAGCACCATTCCGGCTGGACAATCTCTTGACTTTGAAGCCAGTAGGAAGGCGGTGCCGGATGCCGTGTTTGTCGCGGTAGTTGATCCAAACCTTGTTGCCACGGAGATAAAGGGAGGACACGCACACCTCTTCTTTCTACAGGTCAAATCTCTCTTGTTTGCCGGTCTGCATGCGCACGCGGTTCGCCTCCTTGTGGGTCGTGATCCTGCCTGGGAGGTCTGGAGTCATGCCCCCGAGGAGTTGATCAATGGAGAAGATCTGAATGCGCAAGTAGTCTCGGTTCCACATCGCCGCCCCTGCCTATTTGTTCGTCAGTCCTCCCGCGAGGAATCCACTGACAGAAATCAGCTGGCCGCACGAAAGGAGGATGCTTGGGTCACAACCAGCGCCCGTTCCCTGTCCGTGTGGACACATCCCTCTCCAAGAATGTACTACCTTTTCACTGTATCCACAATACCGAGAAAGGATCATAGTAGCCCCGAGCACAACCACAACTTGTGACATGAGCGTGAGCCGTCGGCACCGTTGTTGTGCGAAATTGCAAGTGTTCTCGATTAAGATGACATTGGTCTGTCCATGTATTGTGAGTAGTCTATGAGCTTGGGGGTGTATCGTTCTCTCATCAAAGGAGATGAAATAAGAAAATCCGCTGTGGACCTGTTACAGGCTGTAGGAATGTTGTAGAGAACAGAGATTCTGAGTAAAGCCTTCACATCGACATCATGGGGGTGCGGCTGCATCGGATCCCAGAAGAAGATCAGAATATCAATCTCTCCTTCTGCAATCATTGCTCCCAGTTGTTGATCACCACCAAACGGACCCGATCTCAGTTTGACGATGCTCTGTGTCAACGACTCCCCAGCTTCCAGCTTTTTGGATATGGCATCCTCAACCAAGCGGCCAGTAGTCCCGGTGCAGATCAACCTGTGATTTAGGAGTGATTTCCAGTTCCATTGCACCCATTCGACCAAGTCCTTCTTGCAGTTATCGTGTGCAACCAAAGCAACACGCTTCGATATTTCCATGAGCTCTCCTTTCTATCTGCACTGTTCAAAGACTGATTCATACGATGCTACGTCACATCTTCAGGTGTATTATTCGATGCAACGATTTCGCATAGCGTCGTGGCGATCCACCGAGCGCGAACGGAGCGAACGAGCACATCGAAGGGCGTAGCGCGACAGAGTTCGTCCGAGTCTGACGACCCGCGCCCCGATGTTCGAACGTCGTATGAGCGGAACGCGAACCGGACTCCCCGAGAACCGGTGGCCTCCACCGAACGCTCGTCACCCCGGATGCAGACACCCTCGCCGCCAGTGCTGAGGGAGGCGCTCCGCGAATGTCCGAACGTCGTGTGCGGGGTTACGCCCTGCCGCTTCTCGCCGATCGACTGCGGCGTCCCTGCCCCTTAATAATTTGGACGATGTTCACCTTCCGTATTGAACGAGACCGGGTTCCAGGAGATGCGACACTACGCCGCTTCCTGCTTCGGCGTCTTGATGAACGCAGCGATGCCGAGGCCCGCAAGGAGCCATCCGATGATGACATCCACCACCCAGGCCGTCGTGTAGTCAAATGGGTACCCCATCCAGTTCCAGTTTGTCACGTGCGCTACAAGTGCAACAAACACGCCGAGCATGCCGCAGTAGATGACGCGTGCGAAGTACGACG